>Ga0115558_1002616_pt1 | contig 10609 bp, 8 predicted proteins | sample COGITO_mtgs_1104_4_FD_87279 | JGI IMG/M metagenome (GOLD analysis project Ga0115558, IMG submission 87279) | Pelagic marine microbial communities from North Sea - COGITO_mtgs_110426 | ecosystem: Environmental > Aquatic > Marine > Epipelagic | place: Germany:Helgoland, sampling site Kabeltonne... | reverse complement strand
TGGGGAATTTATGTAGAAATTTTAGCCAATAAATGTGAAGGAATGGTAAAAATTAGAGATATAAAAAGTGATTATTATATTTTTGATGAAAAGCAATTTGCAGTAATTGGTCAATCTACAAAAACGATTTATCAATTAGGAGATAACGTAAAAGTAAGGGTTAAAAACACAGATTTAGAGAAGAAACAATTAGATTTTCATTTAATAGAAGATTAAAAATTAACGATTCTGCCACAATAAAAAAGTGTTTTTCTCTTTATATGTGGTATAATTGTTGCTTTATTCAAATCAACCAAATTACAAACCATGAAAAAAGGCATATTTTTAAGTTTGATGCTTTTCACCATAATAAGTGTCGCACAAACAAAAATCACGAATAATCTAGGCGATTTCAATATTATAAAAGTATATAATGGAATTGAAGTTGAGCTAATAAATTCTGATGAACAAAAGATAGAAATTACTGGAGATAAATCAGAAAAAGTAAAAGTAAAGAACGTAAACGGAACATTAAAAATTTCGTTGACATTCCCAGAAGTTTCTGCTGATGGCAAAGTAGTAGCAAAAGTATATTATAAAAATCTTTATGTCATAGATGCAAATGAAGGAGCAACAATTACAGGTAAAAACATAAAACAAGAAAAGTTAGAAGTAAATGCTCAAGAAAGAGCTTTTATTAACTTAACAACAGAAGTAATTGCGTTAAAAGTTAGAGCTTCTTCTGGAGGAAGTATAAAGTTAACTGGTAAAGCTAATACACAAGAAGTTGACGTAGATTTATATGGAATTTACACAGGTTTTGCAATGGAAGTTTTAGAACAAACAAAAGCGTTTGCTGGAACAGGAGCAAAAGCAGAAATAAACCCAGGAAAAAAATTAACTGCAAAAGTAAATTTTGGAGGTTCTATCTTTTATAAGGGAAGTCCAGAAGTAATAGAAGATGGTAAAGTCGCTGGCGGAATTATCAAAAAAAGAAATTAGTACAAGTAATTAAAACGTTTTGTATCTTTGTACTTTAAATTGAAAGCAAATGAATAGTTTAAATATGTTTTTAGCAATTCCAGGATTACCTTCTATCGTTTTAATAGTTGTTGTTGTTTTACTCTTATTTGGAGGAAGAAAAATACCTGAATTAATGAAAGGTTTAGGAAGCGGAATTAAAGAGTTTAAAAATGCTTCGAAAGAAGACGAAAACGGAGAAAAAGTAGAGAAAAAGAAGTCTTAAAAAGTTCTTTATATAATAATAAAAGCGTCAGATTTATCTGACGCTTTTTTGTTTTCCAAATATTGAAATTATTCTACCCCTAAAAAGAATAAAATCAATGGTTTGATTATGGTGCAAATGTACATTGTTTTAACATAGGTTTATAAAAAATGTTATAAAATGGAAACCTTAGGGATGAAATGGAAGCTTAATTTTTGGCAAAAATATTTTTTAAAGATTCACTATCATAACTTCTTGATACAGGTATTTCAAAATCAACCAACTCACAATTAAGTAAATAACCCCTTGCATTTCCATTAAAACTTGAAATATATTTAGAGTTTACGATATAAGATTTGTGAAATCTCACAATAAAGTCAAATTCATCTAATTCTTTTTCAATTTGAGATAAAGTAACACGTAAAATATATTCTTTTAATTTTTCTCCTTCTTTTTTAAGATAAAAAGAAGCATAATTTCCCTGAGAAGTTACATATATTAAATTGTCAATATTCAGCGAAAGATGTTCTTTTTTATTTTCAGAAAAGAGCTTAACATTTTTGTCTAATACTTTTCGTTTTTTCTCTGTTTCTAAATTTAATGTAGAAAGTTTTTTTGCCTTTTTAATTCGTCTTTCTCTAGTTGCTTTTTCGTTAATAAAGACAAAGGTGGTAAGTGGTCCAAAACCACATAAAAAAGTATACCCTAAAACCTGCCAATAACTTCGGTTTTCAAGATTAAATCTAGGGTTTATTTTAGCCACGTAAAGCCAACACAAACTTCCGCAGATAAAAAGACCAATAAAAATATAGAAGATGTTAATTTTAACGGTCCATTTATTTTCTAAATAATTTTCCTTCAGAACTTTTGAGGGAAATAGTAGCCACAAAAAAGTAACTATTCCAGCAATGAAGCTTACGCTAATGCAAAATTCAAAATAATTGTCCTCTAATCCTGAAATACCAAAAGGCTTAAAAAAAAAGAAAAAAAGGAATACAAAGAAGATTACATTTAAACTTATTTTAAGCTTAAATATAGAAGAACTGGTAAAAAAATAGGGTTTGTTTAACCAATTAATAAACTCTTTCATAAGAATTAATTAATGGTTTTATTTTTCTTTTCTATTTTTTTTCATCGCTTCTCCAATTTGATTACTAGCAGTGAAACTTGCAACCATATCATTTAGCATTGTACTTCCAGCTTGTGGGGAGTTTGGTAATAATATTAAATTACTATTGGTTTCGCTACCAATTGCCTGTAAAGTGTCATAATGTTGTGTTACAACAATTAGTGCAGATGCTTCTTGAGAATTAATACCAACTCTGTTTAAAACATCAACAGATTCTTCTAAACCACGCGCAATTTCTCTACGTTGATCTGCAATTCCTTGTCCTTGTAAACGTTTACTTTCTGCTTCTGCTTTTGCTTTTTCAACGATTAAAATACGCTGTGCATCACCTTCATATTGAGCAGCAGTTTTTTCTCTATCTGCAGCATTAATTCTGTTCATTGCAATTTTTACCTGTGGATCTGGATCAATATCTGTAACCAAAGTTCTAATAATATCAAAACCATAATCCATCATTGCATCGTTTAATTCTGCTTTTACAGCTAAAGCAATGTCATCTTTTTTCACAAAAACGTCGTCTAATTTCATCTTTGGAACTTCTGCTCTTACTACATCAAAAACGTAAGAAGTTATCTGATCATGAGGATAATCTAACTTATAAAAAGCATCATACACTTTTTCTGTAACTACTTTGTATTGAACAGAAACTTTAATCTTCACAAAAACATCATCTAACGTTTTTGTTTCTATAATTACATCTAATTGCTGAATTTTTAAACTCAACCTTCCTGCAACTCTATCAATAAGTGGAATTTTTAAATGTAATCCAGATTGACGAATGCTATGAAATTTTCCAAAACGCTCTACAATTGCTGCAGATTGTTGTTTCACAATAAAAAATGAAGCAAAAAGAACTATTATTCCAAGGAAAATAAAAATATATAAATAAGGCATAATATTGATTATTAGTTTGTTTTGTAAAGATACAGATTTTCTATTGTAAAATTAATGTAGTTTGTGTTTTCAGTTTGTTATAAATGAAAAAACCATTCTAAAGAATGGTTTTTAATTTTTTTTTAGTAATTTTTATTGATGAAAATTAATAGCATTTTCAATTCTATTAATAGTTTCTTCTTTGCCAATCATTGCCATAATATCGAACAAATGAGGTCCTTTTAGAGCACCAACCAGACTTAAACGTAAAGGTTGCATCACTTTTCCAAAACCAATTTCTTTTTTGGTAATCCAACTTTTAATCTGAGTTTCTGTATTTTCTGATGAAAAATCACCAATTTTTTTGATTTCTGAAATCAATTCTTGCATAATTTCTGCAGTGTCTGGTTTCCAGTTTTTCTTACTTGCTTTTTCATCATAAGATGCAGGAGTTTCAAAAAAGAAATTAGATAATTCCCAGAAATCGGTTACAAAAACAGCTCGTTCTTTAATTAATGAAACAACATTTAAGACATATTCTTTGTCTTTTTCGATTCCTTTTTCAGCCAAAATAGGTAAATACAATTCAGTTAAAAAAGCGTCCGATTTTGTCTGCATATATTGTTGCTGAAACCACTTTGTTTTGTCTAAATTAAATTTCGCTCCAGATTTACTTACTCGTTTTAAATCGAAAGCTTCTACTAATTCTTCTAAAGAAAAAATTTCTTGTTCTGTACCTGGGTTCCAGCCTAAAAAGGCTAACATATTTATAAAACCGTCTGCAAAATAGCCGTCTTCTTTGTATCCGCGAGAAACATCACCTGTTTCTTCATTTTTATATTCCAAAGGAAATACAGGAAACCCTAATTTATCTCCATCACGTTTGCTTAACTTCCCTTTTCCAACAGGTTTTAATAATAATGGTAAATGCGCAAATTTGGGTGCTTTCCAATCAAAAGCTTTATATAACAAAATATGTAAAGGCATTGATGGTAACCATTCTTCACCACGAATTACATGACTAATTTCCATTAAATGATCGTCTACAATATTTGCTAAATGATAGGTTGGCATTCCATCACTTTTAAATAAAACTTTATCATCTAATTTATTTGTATCGATAGAAATTTCTCCACGAATTTCATCTTGCATGTGTAAGGTTTCATCTTGTGGAGTTTTAAAACGAATTACATAATCCTCATTATTTTCAATTCGTTTTTGAACTTCATCCGCAGTTAAAACCAAAGAATTTACCAATCGTCCTTTTTCACGATTATGCCAATTGTAAATAAACGTTTTTCCTTTAGCTTCATGCCCTTTTCTTTGAGCATCTAACTCTTCTGAAGTATCGAAAGCATAATAAGCCCAACCTTTTTTTATTAATTCATCTGCATATTCTTTGTAAATCCCTTTTCTTTCTGACTGCCTGTATGGACCAAATTTTTCACTTTTGCCAATTCCTTCATCAAACGGAATATTACACCAATTTAGCGCATCAATAATATATTGTTCTGCATTGGCAACATAACGTGTTTGGTCTGTGTCTTCTATTCGCAATATAAAAGTTCCATTGTATTTTTTGGCAAAAAGATAATTGTATAATGCAGTTCTTACGCCCCCTATATGTAAAGGTCCAGTTGGACTTGGCGCAAAACGTACACGAATATTTGATTCCATTTTAATGTTTTTTTGATAGTGCAAAGATAGTTTTTAAAAAAGAGAAGAGAAATTAGAAAAAAGAAAAAAAAGAGACGTTTTGTATGTCTTTTAGTACTTTTATTTTTCAGAATTTATAAAATAAAAAACCCCTCATATTTAAAATGAAGGGTTCTTTTAAAATTTATTTATAAAAAAGGGTAATTAAAACGTATTAAAAATACCAATAGAAAAAGCAGCTTTTTTAGGAACATTATTTCCATAAAAAGCAGAGCCATAACCAAAAGTTAAGCCCAAATCACAAAACTGCCAGATTGTTTTTAAACCATAAGCTCCATATTCTTGATTGTTAACATATAAACCTGTTACTAAATTTTCTGCGGGTAAAATTATATCTCCGTTTTCGAAAGATTTTACTATATCTACAAAACCAATTAACCAGAAGTTTTTAAAGATTTTTCCACCATATTCTGCACCAGCTTTAAAGTTAGAGCTATAATCGTTTGTTCTTATTTGCGCTCCAATGTTTGCTTGAAAATAGGTTTTTCCAAAACTTCTACCAGCAATAAAAAGAGGTGTAAATGTAAATGCATCATAACCAGTTCTTATTCCTGTTGCATCGTCATAAGAGCTTGTATTTATTTCTGTACCCAATTGTCCAGCTAAAACCCAACCATTGTTATAAAATTGATGTTTTAAGCCAATTTCTATGTTTCCAAAATTAGTTATAGAGCCATTTTCAGTCAAACTAGGGTTCGTAGAATTTACTAAATCTCCAGTTTCTATAGATTTTAATGGAAGATTAAAAAGTAAGGTTGTTTTATCTGTTAAACCATATTCTCCATAAATTTGATAGGTTTGATCTGTAATTTTACGTTCTGTGTTGTAATCTGGATCACCAAAAAGGGTATCATAATCAGAAATAGAAGTAAACGAAAATTGCGCAAATAAATCTCCTTTATCTTTTGTCCAAGGACCTTGTGAAAAAGCGTTTATACTGATAAAAAGTAGGAATAAAATAGATAGTTTTTTCATTTTTTTAGTTTTTCTATATATGTAGTTGAAATTACTTTTAAAAACTTACAATTGCTTTTAACAATTATTTGATGACAATTCAAGGTAAAAATACTACTTTTATTAGTTGATATGGGAAGTTACAAAGAAATCGAAAGAAAAATAAGGCAATTCATCGTAAAATATTACACAAATGAATTAATAAAAGGGACAATTTTGTTTCTTTCTTTAGGTTTTTTGTATCTATTTTTTACTTTGTTTTTAGAGTATTTTTTATGGTTAAAGCCAACAGCAAGAACATTTCTATTTTGGATATTTATTTTAGTTGAGGTATTTCTTTTAGTGCGATTTATTTTAGTACCAATTTTTAAATTGGTTGGTCTTCAGAATCAAATTTCTTTTACAGCTTCATCAAAAATAATTGGAGATCATTTTCCAGAAGTGAAAGACAAATTGTTGAATATTCTACAGCTGAAAGAAAATTCTAATCAATCTGATTTAATTTTGGCAAGTATCGATCAAAAATCAGCAGAATTACAACCAATTCCATTTGTAAAAGCAATCGATTTTAAGCAGAATTCAAAATATTTAAAATATGTAATAGTTCCTGTTTTAGTTTGGTTAATTATCTTATTTACAGGAAATAAAGGAATGTTTACAGAAAGTTTAGAACGTGTTGTAAATTATAAAACAGCTTATAATCCTCCAGCACCATTTACGTTTTTTGTAGTAAATGATAAGTTAGAAGTTGTTCAAGGAAAACCGTTTACAGTTTCAGTCAAAACAGAAGGAAATGTTGTGCCAAATCAAGCAAAAATTGTTTTTGATAATCAGCAATATTATTTACAAAATAATTTAAACGGAACATTTTCGTACACGTTTTCTGAAGTTAATTTTCCTACAGATTTTTATTTAGAATCAAATGGAATACAATCGCAAGATTTTAGAATTGAAGTGATAAAAACGCCAACGATTTCTACTATTTCTATGCAATTAAATTATCCTAATTACATTGGAAAAAGAACGGAAATAATTCCGAATACAGGAAACGCAATAATTCCTGAAGGAACAAAAATTACGTGGAACGTTTTGGCAGACCAAACAGAAGAGGTTTCTTTTATCAGCAAAAATGAAAGAGAAGATTTTTCTTCGGATAAAAAAGGAAGTTTTGAATTTTCTAAAAATGTTCGTCAGAATATAAATTATCAAATTTCGTCTTCAAATATCGCATTAAAAGATTATGAAAATTTACCGTTTTCAATTCGTGTTACAAAAGATGAATTTCCTTCGATAAATGTAAAATCGAACATCGATAGTATTTCACTTGGAACAGCGCAATTTGCAGGTCAACTTTCTGATGATTATGGAATTAGCAAATTGGAGTTGATTTATTACGATGAAGTTTCTCCCGAAAATCAACAAGTTTATGTCTTAAATGTTTCTAGAGAAAATGTACAAACGTTCTTTTATAATTTTCCTGATGGATTGAATTTAAAAGAAGGAATTAATTACGAAATCTTCTTTCAGGTTTTTGATAATGATGGTGTAAATGGAAAGAAAAAAGCGACTAGTAGAAAGTTTAATTATCGCCAGAAAACTTCCGAAGAAATTGATGAAGAATTACTAGACGAACAGAAAAATACCATTAATAGTTTAGAGAATTCCATTCAGAATCAAAAGAAACAGAAAGAAGAATTAGAGAAGATTCAGCTGGATTTGCAGAATAAGAAAAGCATCAACTTTAATGATAAAAAGAAAGTTGAGAATTTTATAAAAAGACAAGAGCAATATCAGAAAATGATGAAAAATCAGACTGAGAAATTGCAAGAAAATCTTGGAGAGAAGAAAGAAGAAAATGAAACGATTCAAGATAAAAAAGAAGAACTCAAAAAACGTATTGAAGAACTCAAAAAATTAGACAAGCAACAGAAACTGTTAGATGAAATTCAGAAAATGGCAGAAAAGCTGAATAAAGAAGATTTGCTTCAAAAATCTAAAGAATTGGCTGCTCAAAATAAACAAAAGGAGCGAAGTTTAGAACGTATTTTAGAACTAACAAAACGTTTTTATGTTGAGCAAAAAACAATGCAAATTGCCAATAAGTTAGATGAATTAGCCAAAAAACAAGATAGTATTTCAAACAAGGATGAAAAATCTTTAGAAGAACAAAAAGAAATAAACAAAGAATTCGAAAATATTGAAAAAGAGCTTGAAGAATTAGATAAAGATAATGAGAAATTAAAAGAGCCAATTGAATTGCCAGATGTTGAAGATGAAAAAGAATCGGCTAAAGAAGAGCAGAAAGAGGCAGAAAAGAATTTATCAGAAAAAAAGAATGCTGAAGCAAAGAAAAACCAAAAGAAATCATCTAAAAAGATGAAAGAAATGAGTGCCAAAATGCAAAAAGCAATGATGGATGCTGGAGGAGATTCTATTGAAGAAAATATGGAAGATTTGCGTAAAATTCTGGAAAATTTAGTCACATTTTCTTTCAAACAAGAACAATTGATGAATAAATTTGGAGAAACATCTACTGCACATCCAGATTTTGGAAAAGACTTAAAAAGACAAAATGAAATAAAAACTTATTTTGAACATATAGATGATAGTTTGTATGTATTGTCTATGCGTTTGCCAAAAATCTCTGCAAAAATTAATGACGATTTAGCTCTGGCGCATTATAATTTAGATCAATCTCTAGAAAATTTTTCTGAAAATAGATTTTCTAGCGGAATTTCCAATCAGCGTTACGTAATGACTGGCGCAAATAATTTAGCAGATTATTTAAGTACCATTTTAACGAACATGAAAAACTCAATGTCAATGTCTATGGGAAAAGGCAAAAGTGGCGATCAAGAGTTTAGTTTGCCAGATCTAATTGAAAAGCAAAAAGGTTTGGGAGAGAAGATGAAAGAAGGAAAAGAAAAAGGTGGAAAAAAACCTGGTGAGAAACCTGGAGATAAAGAAGGTAAGAAACCTGGGGAAGATGGAAAAACAGGTAAAGATGGTAAGTCTGGAGAAAATGGAGGTGAAGGTAAAGATGAAAAAGGAGGAAAAGAAAATGGAGAGGAAAGTGAAAATGAAGATTTGAATGGCGAATTATTTAAAATTTACCAAGAGCAAAGTCTATTAAGACAACAATTACAAGACGCAATTTTACAGCAAGAACAAGAAACTGGAAAACCAGGTAATGGAGACGCAAAACGTGCCTTAAAAACAATGGAAGAGCTAGAAAACGAAATTCTAGAAAAAGGTTTTAATGCAGCTACTTTACAAAAAATGCAAAACTTGAATTATCAGTTATTAAAATTAGACAAAGCAGCCTTGCAACAAGGAGAAGATAAAAAACGTAAAGCAAAATCAAGTTTAGAAGAAATTGAAAAACAAAAAATTAAAGAACTAAACTTTAAAAAGTTGTTTTATAATCAAATAGAAATTTTAAATAGACAATCGTTACCTTTGCAACAAAATTATAAGAAGAAAGTACAAGAGTATTTTTCTGAGCCAGAAAAGAAGTAATGATAACATTTAATTACGAAACCGAATTTGAAATTTCGAATCAAGAACAATTATCTCTCTGGATTCAAAATGTAATTATTTCTGATAATTTTGAAGTCGGAGAAATTAATTATATCTTTTGTGATGATGAATACTTGCATAAATTAAACGTAGAGTTTTTACAGCATGATACTTTCACAGACATTATCAGTTTCGATAATACAATGGGAAAATTAATATCTGGTGATATTTTTATTTCTGTAGAAAGAGTAAAAGAAAATGCTTCTGATTTTAATGTAAAATTTGAAGAAGAACTACAAAGAGTTATGATTCATGGTGTTTTACATTATATGGGTTTTAAAGATAAAACTTCTGATGATAAGAAGAAAATGAGAAATAAAGAAAATCTTGCTTTATTTCAATTAAACAATTGATATTCAAATAAATATAAAAATAGTTTCACGTGGAACTTTTAAATTATGAGTTTATTTTCAACAACATTTGATGTTATAGTAGTTGGTGGTGGTCACGCAGGTAGTGAAGCAGCAGCAGCAAGTGCAAACATGGGTGCTCACACATTATTAATTACAATGAATTTGCAGAATATAGCTCAAATGAGTTGTAATCCTGCAATGGGTGGAATCGCAAAAGGACAAATTGTTCGCGAAATTGATGCTTTAGGAGGTTATTCTGGAATTGTAACAGACAAAACAGCTATTCAGTTTAAGATGCTAAACAAGTCTAAGGGACCTGCAATGTGGAGCCCAAGAGCACAATCAGATAGAATGCAGTTTGCAGAATGTTGGCGAACAATGTTGGAGCAAACTGAGAATTTAGATTTTTACCAAGATTCTGTGAACGGATTAATTTTTGACGGAAATAAAATTATTGGTGTAAAAACTGCGTTAGGTTTAGAGATAAAATCGAAAACCGTAATTATTACTGCAGGAACTTTTTTAAACGGGCTAATTCACATTGGAGACAAAAGTTTTGGAGGTGGAAGAGCAGGTGAAGGAGCATCAACAGGAATTACCGAAGATTTGGTTTTGAAAGGTTTTGAAGCAGGAAGAATGAAAACAGGAACTCCTCCAAGAGTTGATGGAAGATCTTTAGATTATTCTAAAATGATTGAACAACCAGGAGATGAAGTAACTGAAAAATTTTCTTATTCACCAACAACAAAATCACTAATAAAACAAAGATCTTGTTGGTTAACCTACACAAATTTAGATGTA
>Ga0115558_1002612_pt1 | contig 10628 bp, 9 predicted proteins | sample COGITO_mtgs_1104_4_FD_87279 | JGI IMG/M metagenome (GOLD analysis project Ga0115558, IMG submission 87279) | Pelagic marine microbial communities from North Sea - COGITO_mtgs_110426 | ecosystem: Environmental > Aquatic > Marine > Epipelagic | place: Germany:Helgoland, sampling site Kabeltonne... | reverse complement strand
GGGATATTACCGGCAATTTTCTCCAAAGAACCGCCTGTAGCTTCTGAAAATCAAGCAGATTTAAACTTTAAAAGTTTAGCTAAAAATTTGGGAATATTAGGCCGAGATATGCTTAATATGACTAAGAACACTCCATTTATGCGGTTATGTGGAGCTACATTCTTAGTTTTTAACGGCTTCCAAATGGTAGCGTCCTTTAGTTTCTTTATTATCGTCTATTACATGTTTCAAGGCAGTTATGAAGCTGCAGGAAATGTAGCACCATTTTTCTCTATCATCACTGCATTTTTAACAGCTGTAGTTATCATCCCGATTGTAACTTGGATGGCAAATAATTATGGCAAAAGAAGAGCATTCATTTATTCTACCTTATTATCCATCGTAGGCTATATCCTAAAATGGTGGGCATTTTTCGAAGTTGATGAGAATTCCATAATTCTGTTACAAGATGTGGTTCTGCAAATTGGAGTTGTGAAATTTCCGTTAGCTATGCCCTTAAGACTGCTTATTCCTATTCCATTTATGGCTTTTGGGTTAGGAGGATTATTCACGCTAATGATGTCTATGACTGCCGATGTATGTGATTTAGATGAATTAGAAAACGGCTTACCCAGAAGGGAAGGAACTTTTGCTGCCATCTATTGGTGGATGGTCAAAATAGGACAATCAATAGCATTAGCACTAGGTGGGTTCGTATTGAGCTACGTCGGATTTGATGGAGCAAAAGCTGTTCAGACAGCTGAAACGATGTTCCAATTAAGAGTCTTCGATATTGTAGTACCAAGTCTTACTGCTGGTTTAGCTGCTTTTATTATGGTAAAATACAGTTTGAATGAAGATCGAGTAGCAGAGATAAAAGAGGAACTAGAGGTTCAACGTAAGCAGTTGAAGCAAAAAACACCTTATGCATACAGTAAAAATCCACTTTGGTCTACGTCAGAGTTCTCTTCTATTCCTGATAACCAAATCAGTTACATTTCAGGACTTAGTTTTGATAAATTAACTTCTGAGGATTTAAATACACATGTCCAAAGAATTTTAAATACTAAAATGAAAGGAATTTGTTTTAGTCCGTATGAAAATAGACAAAAGCCAGGATACTATATATCAGAAGATCAGATAAGAAACAGACTTGTTACCATACAACCGTATACGGAATGGATCCGATTGTTTTCTAGTACTAAAGGGCATGAGAACATACCTCGAATAGCCAAGGAGATGGGAATGAAAACCATGTCGGGTGCCTGGATCAACACAGATAAGGAAAACAATGAACTTGAGATTCAAAACCTAATCAATAATATAAATGATGGATATGTAGATATAGCTGTGATAGGAAACGAAAGTATCTATAGAAACGATATCTCTGAAGCAGAACTTATAGCACACATAGAACACGTTAAATCAGCTATTACAGTTAATATACCTGTCTCTACGGTAGAGGTGTACTATGAACTTATGCAGAGACCACAATTAATGAATGCTTGTGATGTAATACTAGCTAATTCTTACCCTTTCTGGGAAGGCTACCCATTAAAACATGCCGGATTGTATCTAAGGAAAGGATATGACGAATTGAAAAAAATGACACCACGCAAAAAAGTAATAATTACTGAAACAGGTTGGCCGACAGCCGGTGTTTCCATAGATGAAGCTGTGCCATCAAAAGAAAATGCGATGAAGTACTTTATCGATACTCAAACATGGGCGAACACCAATAATATAGAAGTGTTTCATTTCTCTTCTTTTGATGAAACTTGGAAGATTGTAGAAGAAGGAGAACTAGGAGTTCACTGGGGCTTGTGGGATAGCAAAGGAAATCTAAAATATCAACTAGATACACACTCCAAGAATAAATAGAATAACTTTAATATTTTTGACAAAGTACCTAAAACAACAAAAGAAATGGGAAGAAGAATAGGAAGGTCTCTCGCACTAACCGGCGTTCAAACGTCAAGTAAATCGGAAACTGAATTAGTTGCTACGTTTCACGACATTCTAAAAAGTGGCACACACGGCTTATGTTTCAGCTTGTATGAAGATGGACAGAAACCTGGGGATATAATTGGTGAAGAGCAGATACGGAGAAGAATTGAGCTAATAAAACCGCATACTGATTGGGTTAGGTCTTTTTCTTGTATTGAAGGCAATGAGCTTGTACCCCGAATTGCTAAAGAATACGGAATGAAAACTCTAGTTGGAGCTTGGTTGGGTGAAGACACGGAGAAAAATGAACAAGAGATAGAAGGACTGATTAAGTTGGCCAAAGAGGGTTTGGTAGATGTAGCTGCTGTAGGCAATGAAGTGATCTATCGCAAAGAAATGAGTGAGGAAGAGCTTATCGCTTACATCCACAGAGTAAAAAAAGCCATTCCAGAAATACCGGTAGGTTATGTAGATGCATACTACGAGTTTAGTCATAGGCCTAACATTACTGAAGCGTGCGATGTAATATTAGCCAATTGTTACCCTTTTTGGGAAGGGTGTCACATAGATTACTCATTTATGTATATGAAACAAATGTATTACGAAGCCTTGGATGCGGCAAAAGGTAAACGAGTAATTATTACCGAAACTGGATGGCCAAGTGACGGTGGAGGATTTGAAGGTTCTCGAGCAGGGAATATTAATTTCCTAAAGTACTTTATCGATGCTCAAATTTGGTCGGATGAAGAAGACATTGAAATGTTCTATTTCTCTTCGTTTGATGAATCTTGGAAAACAGGTGATGAAGGCGATGTAGGTGCACATTGGGGCATATGGGATAAAAACGAAAATTTAAAATATCAATAAAAATGTCTCAAAGACAAGAAAAATTACTATCGCTGTCGAATGTAAACGGCATCGAAATACCTGCAGAAGAACTGAGAGAAACGTACAATACATTTGTCTCAAAAGGTATGCATGGACTATGCTTTAGTCTCTACGAAGAAGGCCAAAAGCCCGGAGATATTATTAGCGAAGAGCAAATACGCCGACGCATAGAAATCATAAAGCCATACACGAAATGGGTGCGCTCGTTCTCGTGTACTGAAGGTAATGAACTCATTCCTAAAATAGCCAAAGAACATGGAATGAAAACACTTGTAGGTGCTTGGCTAGGTGACGAACCTGATAAGAATGAAGAAGAAATAGCTAACCTAATAGACCTCGCTAAAAAAGGGTATGTGGACATAGCCGCAGTAGGTAACGAAGTACTTTATAGAAAAGACTTAACCGAAGAAGAGCTCCTCGCTCATATGCATCATGTTAAAAAAGCTATTCCAGATATACCAATGGGTTACGTAGACGCTTACTACGAGTTCACTGATCGACCAAATATCACTGAAGCATGTGATGTGATTTTGGCAAACTGCTATCCTTTCTGGGAAGGATGTCACATAGACTACTCTTTCTTATATATGAAGCAGATGTATTTCCAGGCAAGAGATGCTGGTAAAGGTAAAAAAGTAATTATCACCGAAACAGGATGGCCAAGTGAAGGAGGAGCATTCGAAGGATCAGAAGCTTCCAATGCCAATTTTCAAAAATACTTTATCAATGCACAACGATGGTCCGCTGAAGAGGATATAGAGATGTTCTATTTCTCATCCTTTGATGAATCGTGGAAAGTAGGTGCAGAAGGAGATGTAGGGGCGTATTGGGGCATCTGGGACAAACACGAAAACCTCAAATTTTAACAACTATCTAAATACAAGAAAGTGCAAAAATCGGAAAATCAAATATTTAACTATGGACGAGCAATCTGCTATTCTGGTTTTAGGGATGGGCAACAACCCGGTTTCCTTTCTCCCACCTATGAACAGGTCAAAGAGGATTTATTTATTCTAAAAGATCACTGGCAGTATCTTAGGCTGTATGACTGTGACCCACACAGCGATACGGTACTTGAGGTTATTCAAAAAGAAGGTCTTGACTTTAAGGTAATGCTGGGTGCTTATATCGTAGCTGAAAAAAACAATTCGGGATGCCCTTGGGGCGGTAATAATTATACAGAAAAGGAACTCCTCACCAATGCAATAAAAAATAAAAAGCAAATTGAAAAACTCATCAAATTAGCTAATAAATATCCTGACATTATAAATGCACTATCCGCTGGAAATGAGGCTTGCGTGGACTGGACTGATCATTTTGTGCCTGTGGAAAAGGTAATCGAATATGTGAGGCTAATAAAAGCAGGCGCTAAGCAACCTGTCACTTTCTGTGAAAACTACCTCCCCTGGGTAGGTAATCTGAGACCATTGGCGAAAGAGGTAGACTTTATATCTATACACACGTATCCTGTCTGGGAATACAAGCACATCCATGAAGCCATAGAATACACCAAAGACAACTACAACCTAGTGGCCAATGCATATCCAGACACGCCCGTAGTAATAACTGAGGCTGGCTGGGCAACTAACTCAAACGGTAGAGGTATCGAAAGTCATAATGTAAGTGAAAGGCTTCAGCGAATTTATTATAATGACCTAATGGAGTGGACAGATCGAGAAGAGATAATTACCTATGTCTTCGAAGCTTTTGATGAGTCTTGGAAAGGATCTCCACACCCTTTAGAACCGGAAAAGCATTGGGGACTTTTTAAAATGGATAGAACACCAAAGCAGGTGGTACGAAACTTAACAAACCGTGCAGTAAAGAGTTAAAAATAATAACCTAAACGACTATAAAGGCTATTCATTAAAGGACTATTAGGGGAAGCTAAATATTTTAATTTGGGTTAAAGCACTTCACTCCAAAGCCCTAAAAGCCTCGCCACTCACACCATCTTCCTCTAATAATGCAGGTACTAGTGCGCCCGGCAATACTGCTTCTACTGGGTTAGGTGCATCTTGACTGCCCATATCTGTACGCAACCACCCAGGATCTAATGCATTTATTTTGACATTGGTATTGGCGTACTTAGACGCCAAGTCTTCTGTGAGTTTTATCACTGCCCACTTTGATGCTCCGTAGGGTGCTAGCTCAGGCGTTTCATTTATTCCTGAAATTAAATTCACTACTCTACCAAACCCTCTTTCTGCCATGGCAGGTACAAAAGCTCCACAGATAGTATATAAAGAAAACACATTCGTCTTCATACTCGTCATCCAACTCTCCCAACTGTGGTTCCAGATATCTTCTTGATAGGGAACCATCATGCCAGCATTATTATAGATAATATCAATATCTACCTTCAAGGCCTTCACTTGATCAATTACCTGTTTAACGGTTTTTTCCTGAGACAACTCACCATAAACAGCATACACAAGTACATCGTACTCCTTTAAAAGTGCTTTAGTATTGGCGCATCCATTTTTAGTCCGACTATGCAGTATTACATTACACCCCTTACTTGCCAATCCGATGGCTATCTGCTGCCCTACCCCTCTGCTCGAGCCTGTCACTAGTGCATTTTTACCTGTAATATTTATCATAAATTTCCTTTGCTGTAGTTTTCTTTACATCCATCCCAATGATCCTAGCCCTTGACTGTGATATCAAATGCGAATCCTTCCTTGCGTAGCTCTTTGTACCTCTTCTCATCAAAGCTAAATAGCTTTGCCGGTCTATGAGACACATTTTCTTGTACCTCATCCAATTGCACCAGTAAGTCCATACTTAGGATTTTTTTTCGGAAATTTGGCTTATCAAATTTTACTCCTAATAATGCCTCATATAGTGCGTGCAGCTCTAGCAATGTAAACTTATTGGGCAATAATTCAAAACCAACGGGTCTGTAGCGCACCCTTCTTTGTAAGGTACGTACTCCCTTATCTAAGATTCTTTCGTGATCAAACGCTAACTCAGGTAAATCATCAATATCAAACCACTTGGTCTGTTTAGCCCATGAAGAAGCTACAGGTTGATAATTATCACTCTTTACCAAAGAATAGTACCCCACAGTAACCACTCTACCTGCTGGATGCCTATTTACACTCCCAAACGTAAAGAACTGTTCCATAAAAATATTCTTAAGTCCAGTAAGCTTAGTAAGAATCGTACTCGCTGAAATTCGTAAATCCTCATCTGTACTTACTAGGTCACCGGGAAGGGCCCAACTACCCTTGTATGGTTCAGCATTTCGCTCTATTAAAAGCACTCTCACACGCTCTTCATGGTATCCGAAGACTACACAGTCTACAGATAAACCAAATTTAAAAAACTCTTGAAAAGGGACATTGTTCTCTGATAAAAAAAATTTATTGGTATCGATCATCTTAAGGTATTCAACGTTTGCAATCAAAAGTAAGTAAATTTTTACTTATAGTATTTTTTACTCTAAGTTTTTTTTACGTAATTTGATACCACATAACAAATAAATACAAATGAAAAAATTACACATTCTCGCAACTGCACTGCTAATAAGCGGTAGCACAGTGGCCCAAAACCTTCCTGTAGATTTTGAAACAGGAGGACATGGAGCAAACTGGACCTGGACCACTTTCGAAAACGATGACAATCCTGCACTAGAAGTCGTATCAAACCCTTCAAGCTCAGGAATTAACACGAGCGCAACTGTAGCTAAATTTACCGCAAGGTCCACTGGCCAGCCATGGGCAGGCTGTGAATCTAAACACGGTACTGATATAGGTGAGTATCAAATCGATGAGGACAACTCAACTATCAAGATAATGGTCTACAAGTCAGTATTGAGTGATGTTGGTATTAAGCTAGTAACTGCTTCTGGATGGGCAAAACCAGAACTAAAAGTAGCAAACACCAAAACCAATGAGTGGGAAGAATTAACATTTGATTTTTCTACCGTTAACCATGAAGGAATGACTTACGACCAAATAGTGATATTTATGGATATGAATGCCCGTTCAGCTGAGACGGTAAGTTACTTTGATAACATTACGTTCAACGCTGCAGATGGAGGTTCTAATGAAGATGAGCCATTGGTTGCTGCCCCAGATCCTACACTTCCTGCAGAAGATGTAATATCTTTATTCAGCGGTGTATATACCGATGTAACCGTTAATACGTGGAGAACGGATTGGTCTGTTGGAGATCTTGCAGAAGTTGATATACAAGGTAACACTACTAAGAAATACACGAACTTGGACTATGTAGGTATAGAAGCAACTGGAGATAACTCTATAGATGCAACTGAAATGAACTACGTAAATCTGCACGCATGGACGCCTAACTCGACTGCATACAGAATAAAGTTAGTAGACTGGGGTACTGATAACGCTTTTGGTGGCGGTGATGATGTAGAACACGAAATCGTATTTGAAAATCCTACTCAAGGTGAGTGGATAGAGCACAACATAGCACTTTCTGATTTCACTGGGTTAACTACCACAAGTAATATATCTCAAATTATACTGGCTAGTTTACCTGCTGGTCAAGGGATCATTTATGTAGACAATGTATACTTCAGTAAGAATATGGTAAACAGTGCAAGCACTCCTACTTTTGATAGATTTAGCGTGTATCCAAATCCAGCTACAAGCGAAATCAATTTAGACATCAAAGCAGGGAACACACAAATTACGGCATATTCTATTACTGACCTAAACGGTAGAACTATTCTTTCAGAAAACCTTACAAGTACTGTAATCAACAAAACAATTGATACACGCAGTTTACAAGGCGGTGTATACTTCCTTTCAGTAACTACTGATCTTGGAACAAAGAAACAACGTATTCTTATCCAATAAGTCTGACTTAACCAAACCTAAAAAGGAGTAGTACATTTCGTGCTACTCCTTTTTTTTTACGTTATACATTAAAGAATTACTCCCATTGCTATGGCCACTACGATATACCAAGGAGACTTTATCTTGGTCTTGTACAGTAAGATACACGAGATTCCAATAATAAAAGCCTGCACCCAATTCACAGCATTCGAAGCCTTGAGATTCGTATAGAAGAAATCCCCTGGCTCTATCCAATTAAACACTACCGGTAAAAACATTAGGTAAGCCGCGGCTAACACCAGCCCACTAGAAGCTGCAATAACTCCTGGCAATGCCTTCACCACTATCGGATGCTTTTTAATACTCTTCCAGATTGGGAAGACAAAAAATATAAGTAGTGCCCCTGGCAAGAAAATACCCAATGTGCTTACGAAACTGCCTGCAACTTCTTGGAATACCCCATAGCCTTTCATCGCTGTAGCTCCTGTAAAACTAGCGATAGTAAATATAGGGCCTGGAATGGCCTGAACAAGCCCTACACCATTCAAAAACTCTTCTGTGGTCATATATTGACTGTGGTTCACAAACTGCTCAAGCATCATCGGTATTAGCACATTACCTCCTCCAAATACAAGGGTGCCAAAACGGTAACAGTTTTCAAATAAAATAACCAATGGATTTGAGCTAATCTTACCTAAAACACCCGCCCCAATAAATATCAAAACAAAGGATACTAGAGACCTCCATGGGAAATTCATTTTAATAGGTTCATACTTTTCTACACTTCCTTTAAAATCAAAATAAGAGAATAACCCAGCTATGACCAGTACAATTGGGAACATCCATGGGGTTTTCATATTTACCCAAGTATCCAAAGGGTGTCTCAAAAGTGCTGTGACTATAAATGCCATAGCCGCCAATAAATATCCTTGTCTATTCCTTACCGTTTTTTTTACCATTTTAATTCCTGCAACGATTACAAATCCAACCGCTACAGGCTGAACAAAACGTAAATAATCCAAAGCCTGTTCTTGAAATGCACCAATGAAAATAGCACAAATAGTCAGTAGAACAAATGCAGGTAATACCCAAACCAGCAACGTCAAAAAAGCGAGAAGTCTCCCACCAAACTGATATCCGATGCTCATTAATGTCTGAGTAGATGAAGGACCGGGAAGCATCTGACAAAGTGAAAAATACTCCATAAGCTCGTCGTTAGTTAAGTAGCCCTTGTCTTCCACTAGTCTCTTCTGGTAAAGTGCTAAGTGCATGGTAGGTCCACCATATGCACTTAATGCTATTATAAAAACGTCCTTTAAAAACATTAAACGTTTTATCTTTTTTACGCTATTTGTACTTTTCTTTGCCAGAATGTTCAAATGTAAGATGAATTCATTAATTAAGTATTATGCTTTTCTTTCACTAGTGGTCCTATTGTCTTTTACCAGTTGTAATAATCATTCTGAAGAGTTAGAAAAAATAGTAGAATTGGAGAGTCTACTTGCGGAAAATGAAGAAAACCTGAAGGTTGATGACATGTTATTCAATGCCAGAATAGCAGAAATGGAAGAAATGTTGCGGGCCTTTAAACATCACTATAAGGACACGATGACAGAAGAATTAGGCAATCAACTAAGTAAGTTTCATGTCCTACGAAAAATATACACCAAAAAACTTGCAGACTACGGAGTTCAGCAAAAAGAACAAGCTGCACTTTTGAATCAAGTAGCCAATCTTAAAAATGATGTAACTTCAGGAGCATTATCTAAGGAGGAAGTTAAGCAGTACCTAAGACAAGAGTCTGATGATATTGCTAAATTGACCATTAAATCTAAAGAAATAAAGAAAACACTGTACGAGATTGAGCCAGAATACATAAGACTCTACGATGCTTTAAAACCCGTGAGTGACACAATAGACACTACGCCTCTCCCGTAGGACCAAAATTCATCGGAGGAAACTGAGGAGCGCTATCCTGCATTTTTATCTCTCCGAAACTTGCTTCAAACTTATTGATATTATCAGTAAGTGCCATTCTAAGTCGCTTTGCATGCTGAGGGCTAAGTACAATTCTACTTTTAACCTTTGCTTTAGGTACCCCCGGTAACATTCGTATAAAGTCTACCACAAACTCAGAGTTAGAATGAGAAATGATTGCTAGATTACTGTATATACCATCGGCGATGTCATCTGTAAGCTCTATATCTATTTGATTTCCTTTGTTTTGTTCTTCCATAGTTCAAAGCAACAGATTTTTTTTGTTTAATAACATGTCTTAGTTAATTATTTTGGCTACCCAGCGCTATTCATCGTGTATTTTTATTGACACAGATTAACAGATAATCACTGAGAGTAATAATAATGGCAGTCAAAAGAATGGAATAGATTAGGCAAGCCAGACATCAAACGAATACCATAAAAAAAAGGTGGCTATTAATAGCCACCTTTCAATTTTTGAATATAATAATGTCTGACTAGTTGCTCTCAGCTACCTCATCACCACTCATAGCTTCTTCTTTAGCTGCTTTGAGAAGGTCAAATTCATCTTGAGAACCAACCACTAGATTTTCGTAACTACGTAGCCCTGTACCTGCTGGTATCAAGTGACCTACTATTACGTTTTCTTTCAGACCTAGCATATGATCTTCTTTACCTGCGATTGCCGCTTCGTTGAGCACCTTAGTAGTCTCTTGGAATGACGCTGCAGACATGAAACTATATGTACCTAAAGATGACTTAGTGATACCTTGTAATAAAGGTCCAGAAGTAGCTGGTAAAGCATCTCTAACCTCAATTACTTTCATATCCTTTCTTTTTAGCAAAGAGTTTAGATCTCTCAATCTTCTAAGACTTATAATCTCACCTGCTTTTACTTCATTAGAATCTCCAGGCTCCATAACTACACGCTTGTCGTATAATTCGTCATTTTCCTCTTTAAACTCTAATTTATCAACCGCAGATCCTTCTAAGAATTTAGTGTCACCAGCTTCAATAACCGCT
>Ga0115558_1002595_pt1 | contig 10669 bp, 8 predicted proteins | sample COGITO_mtgs_1104_4_FD_87279 | JGI IMG/M metagenome (GOLD analysis project Ga0115558, IMG submission 87279) | Pelagic marine microbial communities from North Sea - COGITO_mtgs_110426 | ecosystem: Environmental > Aquatic > Marine > Epipelagic | place: Germany:Helgoland, sampling site Kabeltonne... | reverse complement strand
TTTATAGCAAAAGAGAGCCTTTGAAAGGATTTTTGACGTTACCTTTGAAGTTCGTTCATTGAGATATCATCTGATAGCAATAATCCCATGGGGCTGTTCTGGCTTTTGACGGGTTGGCCGATAGATGTGTAAGCATGTAGAGCGTTGAAGGTGCGGCTCTTAAATCTCGACTTTCAAAACACAACCGGCGAAAATAACTTCGCAATGGCTGCGTAGTCTTAGAGACTAGAGCAATACCATCCGTTTGCCCGAGTCATGTCTCGGATACGAGGGATCACAAGCGGTCGATAATCTGAGATAATTTTAGCCCATTTCTACCACGTTAAAATTTATTATGTAGGATAAGGTTTAGTTGGGTATTTGGCCCACCTGACTAATCTCGAAAACCAAGGGACAATAAACATGTAGAAAGCGCAATTCTATTCCAATTCGGACCCGAGTTCGACTCTCGGCAGCTCCACAATTCGACTTTCAGAGTTTTCCGAACTCTTTCAAATCCTTTCATTGTCAGCAACTTACAAGCACAAAACTTGTAAGTTGTTTTGTTTTATTTCATTTTTACACCCGAAATGTTTCACATATGTTTCACTAAATGTTTCACCTAATGTTTCACCTGGAGTAAAATACAATGACAAAACAGCAGTTCTCAACAAAAACAATGACGGTTAAGTTTTATCTTAAAGCCGTAAAATCTTCTAAAATTGGACACAAAGTCCATGTTCAAATTACCTATAACAGAACCAAGGCAGAATTAACCACAGGCATTGCCTGTAGAAAAATCGATTGGAATGCTCAAAAGGAAGAATTTAGACAAAATTCTCTCTACAACCAGCAGCTCGCCGATATGAAAACAAAAATTTATCGCGCTAAAAATCTATTGGACGACCTAGGTCAAGATTTTGACGCTCGAGATATTAAGTGTGAGCTTACAGGCGTTAAAAAAGTAGCAGAAACGTTCTCTGATTTCTATGATGATTTTATGGATCGAAAACTGGGGGAAGGGAACTGGTCTGAAAGTACCAAGAAACTCTATTTTAAAACACAGGAATATACCCAAGATTTTCTCACACATATTCATAAACCTAATTTAAAATTGAGGGATGTGACACTTTCTCGTATCGCAGGTTTTGATGATTACCTAAGGCAACTGAAATGGAATGAAAACGGAGACAAACTGGGCACCACAACTATAAACAAACATCACTCCAGGCTAAAGGCCGTAATTAATGATGCAATTACCCGAGGAAAAATGACGCTTAACCCCTACAGAAATTTTAAACTGTCGTTTCCTGAAAGTAATCGAGAATATTTATCAAAAGAGGAAATAGAAAGTATTCAAGCGATAGATACCCTGACCAATGATATATTGGACAACGTGCGAAACATATTTCTATTTTCGTGCTACACAGGGCTTAGATTTGGGGACGCAATGGATTTAACTATTAAAGATATAAAAACGATAAGTAAGAAACAGTACATACGTGTGGATCAAGCTAAAACAGATAAACGAAGAGAAATACCACTTTTAAAGGCAGCGATCGTGATTATAGATAAGTATGAGAAAACTAAATTCAGAAAATTAACGGGGAGAATTTTACCAAAATTAGCAAACCAAACCGTAAACCGATATTTAAAGATGATAGCTACTATGGCTGGAATAGAGAAAAACCTATCGCATCATATTGCACGTCACACATGTGCAACTACCATATTGCTTGACAATAACGTACCCATTGAAGTAGCGAGCCATTGGTTAGGCCATACAAGCATTAAGACCACGCAGATATATGCCAAGATATCGCATGCTAAACTGCTTGGAATAAGCAATCGTTTGGATGATATATTGTAAAAGAAAAAAATGGAAGATACACCCGAAGAAAAAGACGATTTACATCAGGAATATGCAGCTAAAAAAGCATTACTAGATAGGCAATTAGGGGTCAATGTAGAAGAAATACATTCTTACCCAATGCACCTTGTAATAGCCAGGTTTATGCAATCACTTGGACAAGCAGAAGAGTTTAAAGATAATCCTGATTTTCATGCTGTAGCTCACTACATCGATGATTTTGAAAAATGGTATTTCAATGGATATAACGACTATAAAACGTACTTTGATGAATTGGTAATCGAAGAAAAGATTAACTTGAAATTATTCAACGTACAAGAGTTTTTCAATCTACTGATAGCATTAGCATTTATTAAGTATATGACAAGGAAAAAAGCTCAGAGGCTTGCAATAGTGCAGCAGTATAGAAAGGTAATCGACTCCATACTCGAAATCAATTTTCTTAGGCTCTTTAATACTGTAAAGTACACCCGAAAGGATTTAGATTCTATATCGTCTATCACTTTGCATGGTCCAAAAAGCGGAAATATTTATTTATCACCACGTGTTTTAGATGCACTAATAACAGACCAACAAGAAGATCAGAAATATATTGATCTTGTAATGCAATTGTTTGACTTAGATGAAGAAAGTGCTAGAGAGCTCATCTATGAATATTTGAGTATGTCACCCAAACTTGTCAAATTACGTATAAGCATTGATTCCAGTTATGTATTTACACTTTTCAAATTAGCATACTATTCTACAAGAAAAGATTTAAAATCTAAACCATACAAAGCCAGAGCTTATCGCTATGTATTTAACGCAATAAGGCCATTTTACCCTGAATTACTCTCCCCCGAAGAATATGTAAAAAGGAATAATCATGCTGTATTGGATAAAAGATCCTATCAGGGTTATGTTACCAATACTGTAAAAAAATTAGCTAAAATGTAGGTTAATTTTAACTACCCCCCTAAAAATATTACATACTTTTCACGGTACGTATTTTCGGACATTTGCTCCATAATCATAGATCAATTATGGACATAATCATAATAAAACAAATCAGAGAAATGAACAAGACACTCAATAAGATTGAGAAGTTCTTGTTCGACCAACAACCTACTGTAGATGACTTTATTTCAGAGCACGATGCAAAGAAAAAGTTTAAACGCGGTACAACATGGTTTTGGAATTTAAGAAAAGCGGGGTTCCCGTACACTAAATTAGGTGGAGAGGTATATTACTCTCAAACCGATTTGTACCATTACTTAAACAATAAAAAGAAAGGAGGTTGGGAAGAGTGCTAATCTTTCACTTAATGCACTCTTAGAATATTATATTACTCCCAGCTATAACTAACAAATAGGAAATTTCTATATCCGTTTATTTTCACTCTCTATTTCTCTATACTATAACAAAAAACCGTGGATATAGAATTGAGCAACACAATAAGGAAAACGACCAATATGAAGATGTTGATTTAGGCCAGTACTTAAAAGACCTATTCGACAACTACTATTCAACCTTTATTCTTAATTTTGGAGGCATGGAAGATATGATGCAGGGATTAAGTGATTAAAATACAATATGAGGAACTCAGCATTTGAACTTGGAGAACTGATTGATAAAAAAAAGGTAGAATATAAGCTTCATCAACCGTTATGGGATAAAGTGGCGGAAATTGACGTCAATCTTGATTTTAATCAATGGACAAAAATTAAGTACCTCAATAATGACGCTACTGATTTTCATCCTGACATTAGAATTGTTCCTAATAATTGCGGTGGGTTATACTTGTTTTCCATTGAATGTCCTGTATTAGAGGGGGTAACAAGTTTTCCTGTTTACATTGGAAGGGCTCAATTAACACCTAATCAAAATTTAAGGAAAAGAGTTAGAGAGTACTTTACAACCTTTGCTAGGCAACAAGAACGTCCAAAAGTCACAAGAATGATTAAGTATTGGGGTGCCGATTTAACAATAAGTTTCTTGCCTCTAGATAATAATAATCAGGTCGTTGATTTAGAAGAACGGTTAATTAATTCACTTTTACTTCCATTCAATGACCAAATTCCAAATAAAGAAATCCAACAAGCAGTTAACGCATTTCAATAATGAAAATACCAGCAATAAGATCTCACATAGGCGATTGGACCTATTACATTTCGTATTTGACCTTTAAGCAAGTTGCAGAAATGGTTGAAAAGGTCGGGCCACAAATTACAGAATCTAGGGTTTTAGGAGACGCTATTCAAAGGTCAATAACTGAAAACTACAAGAGTATTTCAACATATATTCAGACACAAAATGAGAGATTTTTCAACTCACTCGTATTAGCTGTGTATAACGAAGCACCTAATTGGATAGCAGTTGAAATGCAATTTGATGAAGAGAATGAATTTCATAATCTTGGTTTTTTAGAGTATTCAGGTAACGAGCTTATATTCCCTATTGATGGTCAGCACAGAGTGGAAGGGATAAAAGATGCCATTACAGAAAATATAGAGCTTGAGTCTGAAAGTATTCCCATAATATTAGTTGCTCATTATAATAATCCGGAAGGTATGCAGCGTTCACGACGTTTATTTACTACATTAAATCGATATGCAAAGGCTGTCTCTTTGAGAGATATAATTGCTCTAGACGAAGATGATAGTATCGCAATTATTACTAGAAGAATCATTGAAAATAATACATTATTTCAAGGAGCTAAAGTTGTCGACATAAAGAATAAAGCAATACCAACAACCAACACATCCGCAATAACATCAATAATAGCCTTATATCAATGTAACATTGAACTATTAAAAGGATATTATTTTGAGAAAGAAAATAAAATTCTCACTGCAAAAGCTAGGTCAGAATATTTAAGGTTTAGAAAAACAGATGAAGAAATCTCTCAACTTCAGGTATATATTAGTAATTACTGGCAAAGCCTGATTGATAATAACGAAGATATTTCAAATTATATAGAAAATTTTGAGGAAAATGGAGTCAGTGACTTTAGAAATAATGAAAATGGCGGAAATCTTCTTTTTCGCCCTGTTGGCATAGTCCCTTTTGTTTCAGCCACTGTTGAAATAAAAAGAAGGTCTGATGAAGAGTTATCTTATGACGAAATAATTTCTCGTTTATGTGATTTTACATTTATAATTTCTGAGTCGCCTTGGAATGATGTAATGTGGAATACAATTAGTAATAGAATGCTAATGAGTGGTCAGACGCTTACTAAATCACTTTTTATTTTCTTATATGATATTGAATTGCTTTCAGACAGTGAATTACAAAAGCTGAAAAATGATTATGCTTCTAAAAAGGGAAATGAAGATATTGACGAGGAATTTGCTAATCTGAGAGTCTTAATAAACTAGTTATACAAAACAAGCTGTACAACCTTCTCCTTCTGTGGTTTCTATTATATCTAATAGAAAAGGAGAACCGTTTGACTTTTCTTTACCTTTTCGGTTCAAATGTTCTAGTTTAATTTGCCTTACTCTTTCTGGTTGTATGAGTTCCTCTAATGACTCATGCTGAACCCATGTAAATAGCTCATCTGCATTCTCATACTTCATAGCTTCTTTAAATTTATCTGGGTGTTGTTCATACAACCATATCCATTCTATTTTTTGTTGAAAGAAACAGAAAAAACAACCTGATCTGCTGCGAGCATACTCTCCCTTCAAACCATCTACTTCATACTCTATTTTCTCATAGTATGCAGGTACACCCACGCCACTTTCTCTTAATATTTTAAAGATGTCATCTCTTACAAGAACATCTTCATTATCTAGTAAAAAGTAGTCTTCTTCAAATGATAATGGATATTCTGTACCTTTTAAAAATTGGAATGTCGCGTGATTAAAATCACTCACTCCTAGGTCTAGAAGTTTATTTAGCTTAAGCTTAATTTGCTTATCTCTAAGCACTTTTTCGTGCCTATCAAAGGTGACTTCTTGGTTAATGATTTTTAGAACCTTATCTAACTTTTCTCCTTTGTAGATATCACTATAGAAATCAGCTACGTTTGAAAGGTTAGCTGGCAAGAATATCTGTTGCAGCACGTCTTCACTCCAAATATTTCTTCTAAATGGGAAAATGGACTGAATGTTAGATTTTTTAGAAATATAACCATCACGATCCTCATCTCCACGGATACCAACGTAAGATAGCGTAGGAGTCTCTGTGCCAACATATTTCTCAAACGGTTGCAACTTCATTAAACTAGTACACCAACGCGCGACAGGTGACGGTAAATAGCCTTTAAATGTTTTGTAATAGTAGTCAAATGGATTCTCACTGGCAGCTTCTGCATCCTTTGAAATGAGGTGTTCTATTTTCTTTCCTAAGTAAGTCTCAATGTCTGCTAATAACTTATAAGTTTCATCTAGCTCTTTACCCGTATCTGTGTAGTAATAAGAAAAGTCTACTGATGGATATTTATCATGCAAGTAAATAGCAAGTGCTGCACTGTCCTTACCTCCGGATATACCGAGTACGTGTTTCACTTTAGTCATTATCTAATTCTTGCTTTATGAGTTCGGCTAAAATAGCAATTCTTAATTGTTTATCGCTCCCTAAATCTTTTTTGATACTTGAAATAGTAGTCTCTAGCTCTATTAATCGTTGTTTTGGTATGCGACTAATTTGTTGCTTTAGACCGCTTGAGGTCGTGGTGACATCAATTTTAATGACGCTCTCTTTGTCTTCATTCGCATTTATAGACTGCAGTTCTGATAAGTTGTCAAGTGATTTAATCATTTGCCTAAACTCATCTTTCAAAACACTCTCGTCTAAGTCTGTAGAATCTTCTAAGCGTTTACCAAGCAATATCTGACTGATGGAACCTAGCCAGCTGTCTCTATCATTCAACGGAGACTTAACACGCTGCAAGAAAATGGTCTGCTTCTTTACTAGTTGATGTTCCTTTATGCCTTCAAAACGATTCTCAAAAGTTTTCTTGTATTGAGAGAAGCTAGGTTTTCCATCTAAAAACTCCTCAATTAGGAATAACTCAAACCTGTCAAGCAAGGTATTATAAGCATTCTCCATTTCGAGTAATGAGTTTTGAAAATCATTAATGTATAAATCGAATTTTTGTTCCGATTGAAGTAACTCTGAAGGTTCGTAGCCTAAAGCCTTTGGGAAGCCTTCGAAGAATATGGCGTCGGGATCTTTTGCCTGTCGTATTGCTTCTCTAACATTTAATGCTCCTTTCGATAACTTATTAGTCGATTTAGAATATCCATTTAGATTTTTGTATGTAATTAGTATTGGGCTAATACTTTCAATAAAGGATGCTGCATCAATCTCCTTGGTTACTTTTTGATTCAGTAATTCCCTGTACTTATTGAAGAAGTTTATTCTTAGGTTGTTTAGCTGGAATGCTCGAATAGTATAATTCTGAGGATTCCTCATTATGAGATTCATAATCTGACCATTAATCTGCGGTTTGTAAACATCATTGTCGTACAATGCATAATCACCGCGACGAATGAACAAAAATGTTGGAATCCAAAACTCTAAAAGTCCAAGCTTTAACTTAAATGGTGCTTCTAAATATTTATTGAATAAATCTTGAACAGACCTCTGTTCCTTCTTAGTGTCATTTAAGAATACAGTACACACCTGCCATAAAGCATGGACCTCTGAATCCTTGTTTGGCTCCCTAAGCTCAAACCCTGAACTTGTTTGGCCATGTACTCCAGAGTTCTTTAGAAGAGTGTAATAAATTGTTTTTTCGGGTGGAAATTTCTCTTTATCAAAACCTAAATCTTCACTATTCCAATATTCTGAAAGTGAATTAAAATAATTTCTTCTCGCAGAGGATATTGCTCCTGATATTTTATGACGGTTAATTAATTCATTTTGAATAACCGGTGTTTTGCTATAAAAACTGTTGCAAATCTTTGTTAAATTTTTATTTAAATCTCTCTGATTTGAGATTTCAACCTTTTCACCAAGCAGATACCAGATAACTGAGCCATTGAAAAGACCATTGTGCAGGAAGTGATTTAATAGTCTTTGATTACTCTCCAGTATTAAATTAAGCTCTTTCACTGCGACAGGATCAGTTGTTACATCCTTTAAAACTTTTTTGGTTTTATCTATGTCTTTTAGTGCTACACGTATCTGCTCAGTATCTCTATACACGCCATACAAGGTTGGCATTTTTTCACTTAACTTTATATAACTATCTTGCTTGTGTTTATTACTAAAAATCAAATTTATAAACCCATCGGTTTCACCTTCAGCTTCCCTCTCTAAAGGCTTATTTGACACTTCAAACGAAAAGAAACGAGGTGTTCCTGTTCTATATGAGTGTGCCTTTGCCATAATCGGGGGGAAGTCAATCAATGCGGATACTCTTGGCAAAATATCATCAACATCATCAATCTGATTTTCAGCTTTAATTAAAGCTGCATTTATATCTAAATCCGTACCCTGAAAGAGTTTAAAGCAAGAATCATAATTGGTCCAAACCAATATTTTAAATTCAACCAGCTTCTTTAGCGTTGATAACACAGCTTGCTCATCATACCTACCCTTGTAATACTCTTGCAGAAATTTTTCATTAATACTGCCTCCAGATACTTTAAATAAATTCAGTAAGCCAATAGTCTTTATTAGATCATCGGCTATGACATTGTGCTCAATATTTGCCGTATTTATACGATGTATGCTATCTCTTATTTCAGACCATGAATTGTAGTCTTGATTGTACTTACTTACTAGCTGAGTATAAAAATTATCAAATAAATAGTCATACACTTTGTAAACAGAGAACACCTCATTATTTTCTGTTATTGGATTAGATATTGACTTGAAAAACGTAAAGAGTGAGCGTTCATTCTGCCCGTACCTTTGAAGAGATTTAGCCAAAACAACAGCCGACACAGCATCTAAAGGTGCAAGGTTTGAAGCAGTATGAATGTCTAGATTAAAATCTTTGCCAAACACCTTACTCTTGCTAATGCTAGAAATAACAGAAGCAGTGTAATCTTCATTTACCTTGGAGTTACTAAATTTACCAAAATGCATTGCTGCAAGATTCAGCAAGTGTTCTACTGGCTCATTAAAGACTATCTCTGTAAATCTACCATTTACCTTATACCACTCATTTTTTTGAGCAAGTGTTAGTTTATTTGAGTATGAATTAATAGATTGGTGAACGGAGGTTAGTAGTGCGATGTTTCTGTCTGAGTGATTAATGAATTCTGACAGCTGTTGAATAAAGTACATCTCCTTCTCAGGGTTATTCTTTGCAGCATATTCTAAGTGTTTGCCAAATTCATCTATCACTAAAAATAGCATGCCTCCCTTTCCTAAGGACTGAAGTCTAGTGTAAATAGCATTAAATAGTTTTTGATGGCTTTTATAATCAGTTTTTATGTCAAAGTACTGGCTTAAGGTTTCGTTTAGAGAACTATACTCACCTACTATATTTATAAAGCCGACCTCTTTTACCCTTTTTGGCTTTTTAACCTGGAAGTGTGCGTTTTTACCTAGAAGAGATTGTTGAAAGGCAAGTAGAAATGAGGACTTGCCTGTTCCGTATGATCCAATAATATTGAATGAATGAAACCCTTTGTCAAAATCTGTTAAAATTCTAAAAGCAGCTAATTCGGTATTACGAGTAACCTTATAGTCCAATTCAAGATTCTCATCTCGGATGATATTTGCAGAAACTGAACTATTAACTTTCATAGTATGATTCTAGTATTTTGTCTCTATTTACTTTCCCTTTAAACTGAAGTACATTTAATCCAGCATCTTTTGAATATGTTGCATTTTTTATGTTGGAAGCAATTTCTTTAAATTTCTGGTCCAATGATTCATTATTTAACAGGAAAATATTGCCGATTCCTTTTTCAGAGGAAAGATATTCACTTAAACTAAATGAGCTACTATCTGTATCTTCTAGCAAACAATAAAGCAGTATTTGCCAAGGTACTTCTGTAGTTTTTTGGCTTTGAATCGAATATAAAGGTTCCTTATCTGCATAGCCTGCAGGACTCAATATTTGCAAATCTGCAAGTAGACCAGAATAATTGTCGTCAAACCCATTTTTAATAGGCTTTGCATAATATGTCCTTGTAAAAACCGAGAAATCTTTACCAACTATTGTTTCTGATTGCTTATGATCTTTCTCTAATACAGTATCTACAAAATTTTTCTTATTAAATTCAGGTCGAACCTTTCTTAATTCATTAAATATGATCTTGTAAGTACTAGAATAGCCATTTTTACAAAGATTAAAATGAAGTAACCAAAGAGAACCAATATCTTCAAGGTAAGGGTCTAGACCGTCATCGCGTAAAAGTGAAAGGGCTAACTCCTTAAGATTATTCTTCTCATCAATTAAATCAAAAGCATTTAACCAGAACCGAATGCTTTGAGCCATATTTCTTCCTACACCCAAATCTACTCCTGATTTATCCGTGAAGTTATTCCCTTGACTTAGGTAGTCCACTCCTTTTTTTAACCAAAAAGGACGGCAATGAAAGGACTCGTGACCAGAGAATTTAAGTTTATTTAATTGCGCTAGTTCCAAGATTGGTTCGAAGATACTTATATTGATATAATAGCCGTAATAATTAAATCCATTTTTATATAACCATCCACTTACCCAGCTGACCTTTATTCTCAATTAATTGAGGATTTACCCTAGTTAATCGTTCTGCTTGGGTAAGTATGAACAGCAGTTTTATAGAGCACCAGTGCGTAGACAACAAAAAAAACACCCAACACCTACAAAGTTTGCTTTGAGTCTATCATCAAGAACGGAGGAATACCAGCAGTACTAGATATTGGGTAGGATATAATGGCAAAGCTAAT
>Ga0115558_1002594_pt1 | contig 10669 bp, 10 predicted proteins | sample COGITO_mtgs_1104_4_FD_87279 | JGI IMG/M metagenome (GOLD analysis project Ga0115558, IMG submission 87279) | Pelagic marine microbial communities from North Sea - COGITO_mtgs_110426 | ecosystem: Environmental > Aquatic > Marine > Epipelagic | place: Germany:Helgoland, sampling site Kabeltonne... | reverse complement strand
TTATTCATCCATCAACACTCATAGGTAAAAAAATAAACGACCCTGGCCCAGTTTTTCTTGGACTTAAAAAAAATATACCTATATTTTCGGCATCTATTGTTGAACCCAATACTTTAAATCAAGATTTAGTCTTTGAAGATTTAAGAAAAGCATCTAAGTTTTTAAGTCCCCAAGAAATGTCCCTTGCAGGTCGTGCAAAGTCTCTTATGGAGTGGCACATAAATCATAGGTTTTGTCCTAAATGCGGACAAATAACTCAACCCAGCAGCGGTGGAATTAAACGCGAATGTAATTCGTGCAGTTCGGAGCATTTCCCTAGAGTTAATCCAGTAGTAATTATGCTTATAATATCAAAAAATAAAGTGTTACTTGGAAGGGGTAAGGGGTGGCCAGAAGGTGCAATGTCAGCTTTAGCTGGCTTTATATCACCTGGAGAAACAATTGAAGAAACTGTTAAAAGAGAAACTTTTGAAGAAGTTGGAATCAAGATAGAAAATCCAAAGTATATATTTAGTCAACCTTGGCCTTGGCCTAGTCAGCTAATGATTGGTATGGTTTGTGAAGCGCAAAGTGAAGATTTAAATATTAATACAGCTGAAATTGAAGAAGCCAGGTGGTTCACAAAGGATCAAGTTAAGGCTGTCTATAATAAATCGGGTGATCACTTTCTTAGGCTACCCAAATTTACTATAGCTCACCATTTATTGAAAAATTGGATTGAAGGTTAGAGTACTGGCTTTTAATAATACGAATATTAGGCAAGGAAAAAACTTCATGATCCAATTCTTGACTCATGAGCAATGTAAGTACCCAACATTGTAATCGATTCGGTATAAAAACTAAGTTCTTCTAGAGCATGGGCCATTCCTTTTTCTTCAGGGTGCCCCTCAACATCAACATAAAATTGAGCAGCCTTAAAAGAACCTCCTACCATGTAACTTTCAAGCTTTGTGATATTTATATTATTAGTAGCAAAGCCACCCAAGGCCTTGTACAGCGCTGAAGGAACTGAGCGAACCTTGAAAACAAAACTTGTTACCCAAGGCCCTCCTACTAAGTTCGTATTTAGGGGCTCATTAGCTAATATTAAGAACCGAGTTGTATTATGGCTCTCATCTTGAATATTTTTTTCTATAATATCTAAACCATAAATACTTGCCGCTAGCGATGAGGCAACAGCAGATATAGATTTATCTTTTAATTGAGCAACGGCACGGGCCGCACCTGCTGTATCAATATCTGCTGATGGTAAAATTTTCATTTTAGCTAGATTCTTTCGAACTTGACCTAATGCCATAGGGTGAGATCGTGCAGTCTTAATAGTTTCAAGTGTTGCGCCTGGAATTCCTAATAATTGATGATGTACAGGTAAGTATTGCTCCCCAATTATGTATAATCCTCCCTCAGGTAACAGGTGATATATGTCAGAAACTCTACCTGCTACTGTATTTTCTACTGGTATCATAGCCAGCTTTGCAGTGCCTGATTTAACCTCATCAAATGCTGAAGCAAAGCTTATACACGGAATGGGGGTGAGGTTTGGATAACCCACTTGGCAAGCTAAATGAGAAAAAGCTCCAGGCTCTCCTTGATAAACGATAATATCTGACATTATTTTTAACCCTTTTAGATACCTATTTCCTTAAAGCCTTTGCGACGCTTGGCCGCAAGCTATTTTCGGTTTGCATTTGAAGGATATACTTATAATAAACAACAGATATTTGCATGCTAAAATTTCACTAAAGAAATTAACCAAGGACTAAGTAATGGATGAACTCGGATTTAATAAGATAGCGGGCGCCGTATTGGCAACAGCACTTGGGGTGATGGTTTTACGAACAGCACCACACATTTTTATTCATTCAGAAATGCCAAATACACCAGCATACACTGTTGGGCCTTTGGAAGTGGCTACACTAGATGATGCTGAACCACTTCCCTTTCCACAGTTAGCATGGATTGAAGCCATGGATTCCACACGTGGAATAAAAGTATTCAAAAAATGTACCTCATGTCATAATATAGATGTTGATGGTACTCATGGAACAGGACCAAACCTCTGGAATATAGTAGGGTCAACTGCAGGAGTAAAAGATGGATTTAAATATTCAAATGCACTTTTAACCTCTGAAAAAACTTGGACATACGAGGAATTGGATGGATTTTTAGCAAAACCTACGAAGTATATTTCAGGAACAAATATGAACTTTATTGGTTTAAAGAAAGAATCTGACAGGGCAGCCGTTATTGAACTATTACGCCAAGCTTCTGACTCTCCACTTTCACAACCAACTCCTAAACTTATTGAAAATGAAATTCCTCTCGTAGAAAATACTACTTCACAAGACCAAAGTCTAGAAACCAAAGATAAAGGGCATGTTGATGAGGCGCATTAAAGCCTTTTAATTGAAGTAATCTTTCCACCGCCCTGCTCCAAAATTCTATCTGATACAACCGACAAAGGCTCGACTGTAACAGACATATGAAATGCGTTTGCATGAATAATATCACTCTTTGAAACCATAATACCAACATGTCCCTTCCAAAAAACTAAATCACCTCTAAATAAATCAGTTTGCATTGTTGACAAATAAGTTCCCAACTTCTCTTCCATCATATCGGTGTCTCTTGGGCTATCAGATCCAACTGCCCTTAAAGATGATAAAACTAAGCCTGAACAATCAAGGCCAACCGTACTAATACCTCCCCAAATATAAGGTAGCCCTAAATGCATTTCAGCAATACTTGTAAAATCAGTAACCTTTGGGGTATCTGATATTTTTCTTATATGTTCTCGATGAATATAATCACCGCTCTCGGTTTTTATAAAGTTTTTGAAACTTAATGAAGAGTAAATATGTGAGCCCATAGTTAGGGTCTTCTTAATTGAACTTTTAATATTAGCCTCATCAAATACAGGGGCCCCTAAAGCAGTAACAGTGTAATTTGCTTGAGTAGTAAATGCACCTAAATCACTTTCCAGTATAAAGCCTACATATCCAGGATATATAGAGTTTTCATTTAATGCTGCAGCCTGACCATATGCAAAGCCGTTTTGTATTTCATAAATTTTAAAATTATGACCAAAGAGTAGCTCACTATCTTTAGGGGAACATGTTTCTGGCTCACTATATAAAGACGCGATGCGCGACACAACTGAACTTAAGTTATAAGATTGATTATTAGTTAATGTTAAATTTATACGCGGGTCTTGTGTATTTATTTCTCTAACTGACACTAAGCAGCCGCAGAAGAAAAATTATTCAATTTTATCTCAGATTGAATAATATCTGCAAAATGTTGCAAATATAATATACCACCAGAAGTACGCGTTACAATTATAGAGCGTCGGTCTCTTGGGTCTGAAGCCCTTTTAACAAATCCATATTTAGTTAGAGTGTCAAGTGCACGCGATATTACTGCCTTTGTTACATTTAATTTTTTTGATAGTGATTTTACTGTTTGGTTGGAATTATCTAAATATATTGTCATTAACACAGCAAGCTGTCGAGATGATAAATCTGGTCCATTAGACAAAACTGTCTCCAAAGTAACCCTATGCCAAATAGCTAAAGCATCACTTCGTTTAGCTTTAGCTATAGTCGTCAAACTTTGCATTTACTGATGTGCCTCTCATTAAAACAAATCACTTAATAAGAGACTCGCACAGCAATGATTCTTTGGTCAAGACAGAATTTTTATAACAGACTCAAGATTTTGATAAGCAACAGAAATAATTATATATTTTTTTTATAAAATTATACATTAGTTGCTGAATTGATAATAATTTTTATTAAAATAGCATAGCGCATATCAAATAATCTTTATTCAAATTGCTAGATTGCTATTTAAACCTCCAGCTTTTAACCAATGATACAAACTTCTAACTGCAAACATGTCCCCTCCTTTTGGATGGCCAGGGTATGATGTTGGACACCAGCCATAAACATCAAAATGCATCCAAGGCTGATCATTAACAAACCTTTCTAGAAATAAAGCAGCAGTAATTGAACCAGCGAAACCTCCTCCTGCATTTTTCATATCAGCAATTGGGGAACTTAACATTTTATTATACTGCTGCCAGAGTGGCATATGCCATATTGGATCTTGTTGTTTCTTAGAATGCTCTAAAACTGAAGAAACTGGAGCCTCTCGGTTGCAATAAAATGGAGGTAAAGTTGGTCCTAATGCCACGCGAGCAGCTCCTGTTAAAGTGGCAAAGTCCATAATTAAATTTGGTTTTAATTCTGATGCTTTTGTCAATGCATCAGCCAAAACTAATCTTCCCTCAGCATCAGTGTTATCAATTTCGACAGTTAACCCCGAACGGGAAGTCAATATGTCCCCAGGCCTGTAGGCGCCAGCTGAAATTGAATTTTCTGCAATTGCAATTAAACAATGCAGTCTTATAGGAAGATTATTGGCCATAATCATTTTTGAAAGTGCTAGAGCATGAGCCGCGCCGCCCATATCTTTTTTCATTATTTTTGCCCCTGCAGCACTTTTGATATTTAAGCCTCCTGTATCAAATGTGATGCCCTTACCAACTATAGCCAAGCGCGGATGAGAGGTCTCACCCCATTCAAACTCAACTAACATTGGCTCTTCATGCGCTGCTCTTCCCACTGCATGAACCATAGGGTACCTTTCTGTTATTAATTCTTTCCCTTTAGTAACTTTAATATTTGCATCATAAAACTCAGCAGTTTTTGCAACAATTTTACCAAGAGCATCAGGACCCATATCATTGGCTGGGGTATTAATTAAATCTCTGCACAAATGAATAGCATCAACTGTAGATTTTATTTCTTCTATTTTATCGTATTGGTCTATCACTAAGGTTGGGAAAATGGTTTCGGTAGGCAAATATTCTTCAAACTTGTAAGCGCCAGCTCCCCAGCCAACACTTGCTAAATTTTGACTCCAATCCTTTGGTAGCAATGAAAATTTATAGAAACCAGATGGGAGTGAAGCAGAAAGCCCCCCTGCACGCATGGCTCCAAGATCATCAGTGCTTTTTAAACCTGCTCCAAATATTACGGATAAAATCTCGCCGTCAGAATTTGTTAAGCAAAGCTTTTGGTTTTTTTTTGCAGAAAATTTTTGAACCTCAGAAAACTTTTTATGGGAATCTGATAAAGAGCATTTAAATTTAGCCCATTCATTATCTCTTACCACATAAATTGGTATTACATTAATACTAGCAGTAATTTCATCCTGCTTAACAAATATCGCTGTCATTATATCTCCGTACCTTTGACTAATTTATTTAGTTTTTTTTGATGGCTCAAGAAGACTCTCAAGTCTTTCCGCTAGTCCATTAGGAATTAGTATTTCAAACTTCTCTTCCTGATGCTTACCCTCCTTAAAGAAAGGTTTTAGTTTTTTATTTGTTACCTTTTTTTTATTTAATATGGGTGAATTTACGACACTTATAGGCAACAATGTTTTTTCACCTTTTTCATACCTAGGATGTATAAATTCTGCTTTTTTTCCGAATACATTTATAAGTCGTATCCATTCTTCTTCTGTGTAATCAAATGCAATTCCTTCGGGACTAATGTCAGACCAGTTAAAGTCCTTTGGAGCAGTAACTGCTGTTTGCAACCACTCTAAAGCCTCTAAATTATTTTGTCTTAATGCTTCAGCATTAGCTGCTAGTATACATACCCTTGCATTAACTCCATCCGTTGATAAATAAGGGGATAATAGTTTTAGTGCATTATCACCATTTCCTGAATTCAAAAATTGCTCAGCCTTAAACATTTGGGTTTCATAGTGTTTGGGGTTAGACTTTATTAAATCAGTAAAATACTTTTCCTTATTTTTTATTTCACCCTCTTTTAATAAATTACGATAAATAATTGCATAAACCGGGTGCGGATTTTTTTTCCAAGAGTTTTTAATAACTTTAGCTGCTTTTTTAAATTCTTTTCTTGCAATTAATAATTGGGAATAATTTACCACAGCAGGTGGAAAATCCGGCGCATATTTATAGGATTCAGATGCAGCATGAAAAGCTTCCTCTGCTTTTTTTAGCTTACCTAATTTAACGACTTCAGCTGAAAGGAGCGCTGCTCTATATCGATAAATAGCTTTGAAGTCAAAGTATTTACTTTGTTCTACCTCAGCCAATGTTTTCAGTGCTTTAGACCACTCTGTTCGAGACACATGACATTGAAATATTATGTGATACGCCCAATAAGAACTCTTATTTTTATTTATTGCATCTTTAGCATACTTAAGTGCCCTTGAGTAATCAGTGATAGTAAAATATTGTTCTGCTAGACCGCGTTGAGCTAAAGATAAGTAATCACGGTCCAAAAGCATGGCTTTGTAGTGTTTGATCGCTCCCTCAAAATCACCACACACCTCTGCTGCTTTAGCGCTAATGAAGCAGCTTAACCCGTTAGGAACTGATGAACTTCCCAACTTTTTTGTACGCTTTCTTACATTTGATATATTTCCCTCAGCCGTAGCAACTAACAATGCTCTAAGCGTATTAATAATTTGACCCTTATCATCCAAACTCTCAAAAAGAAAATTATTTGCTAATAACTTTCGAATATGCAGTGCAATTGAAAATATAATTGCTAGAAAACCAAAACCAGCAAAAATCATACCTGTTATAGCTTCTGGTGAGGCATATATAGATTGAAATACCAAAGACTCACTGTTTAAGGGCATAAGAAAAATTAGATGTGGCAATCCGCCTATAAATATTAGCGCAGCTGATAAAACTAATAAAAGAATTGAAATAGTATTTAAATATCTAATCATCTATCAACCTCTAAATTTTTCACCAAATCTATCATCGCAAGTTCATGGGGCTTTTCTGAAACTTTGTGTATTACGCCTTCCAGACAACCCATAGCATTTTCTGTTGCTTGACTGATAGAGATAACTGTTACGCCCGAAAGGTTTAATTTGTATTTAATAAGCGTTCCCGCCGCTAAAGGAGAATATAGAATTAAATAGTCTACTTCATTTATATTAATCGAAGGTCTAACATTAATAGGTGCAGAGCGATAGTATATTAACCTTTCGGCATGATAACCATTCTGAAGCAAATCTTTAACAAGGGATCCTTGTAAATTATTACCGCTGCAATGATAGATTTTGTTATGTTTACTAAAATTATTTAAAATTAAATTCTTAACATCTCTCGAGTCTCCGTTTGCAGTTAGCGGACTTTTAAATCCAAATTTACTTGCTAAGCGTTGTGTCTCTTTACCAACAGTTACAACTTTCCAATCCCTATCTGTTGTCCTTTCAGAAAAAGCTCTAACAGCGTTACCTGAAGTAAAAACTAATATTCCTTCTTTTGATGGTATATTTGGTTCAATAAGAGGTTTTGATATCTCGAGTAATGGAAAGATGATTGGGTTAAATCCAGCGCATGACCAATTTTTTGCACTTCTATTTGCTGCAGGCAGCGACCTGGTAACCCAAACTACTGGTTTTGATCTTTTTAGCATTTCTTATTCAATCCCAAAGAATTTTATCTCCAATTTCTTCACGCAATTCAATTCCTAATTCATACCCTAAAGAAATAGCATCATTAACACTTAATATTCTTTGTTTGACCTTACGTGAAAAAGCTAAAGTTCCATCCTTAGAAATAACTTCCCCTCGGAAATTAAGAATTTTATCTTTGTAGTTTGCAAGAGCAGCAATTGGAGTTTTACACGAGCCGTCAAGTGCTCTTAAAAAAGACCTCTCAGCTGCAATGGAGACCTCTGTTTCATAGTGATTAAGAGATGAAATTATTTTCTTTATTTCTAAATCTGACTTGCGAATTTCTATACCTATTGCTCCCTGTGCTGGAGCAGATAACATAATATTAGATTCTATAGCTTCAGTTATTAATTTTTGTTTGCCAAGGCGGTTTAGGCCTGAGATAGCAAGGAAGGTAGCATCACAATCTCCATTCTTAAGTTTATTGATACGTGTGCCCACATTACCTCTTAGCAATGTAAATTTAATATCAGGCCGCATCGCACTTAACTGAGCTCGGCGGCGTATCGAAGCTGTTCCTACAATAGCTTTATATGGCAAATCAATAAGCTTAGATACTTTATTGGATATAAATGCATCTCGAGGGTCTTCTCTTTTTAACACCGCCTCTATGCTTAAGCCTTCTTGGCTAGATGTTGGAACGTCTTTCATCGAGTGTACAGCTAAATCAATATCACGATTAATTAATGCCGCTTCTAACTCTTTTGTAAATAACCCTTTGCCTCCAAACTCTTTCAAATCGCCAGATATCCTATCTCCAGATGTTTTAAAAATTTTAATCACAGAATCATGGTCAAGAAGGCCTTTGACTAAATTAGCTTGATAAAGAGCCAATGGCGAACCTCTTGTTCCGATAATAAGCTTACGTTGCATCACGACTAAATACTCCCTATGTGATATTTATGACCCTAACGCCTTTGAAATACCCTGTCCAAGAGAAAGCACTTATTCTGGGCATAGAAAGTAGCTGTGATGAAACAGCTGCTTCTGTTGTATTATGGGAAGAAGGCAAGCCAATAAAAGTTTTATCTTCTATTATCGCCAGTCAAAATGATGAGCACGCCCCCTATGGAGGTGTTGTTCCAGAAATAGCAGCAAGGGCACATTTGTTAAAAATTGAAGGTGTAATCGAAAATGCTATTCAAAAAGCCAATATAAATTATACCGATTTGAATGCAATAGCAGCAACTGCTGGCCCAGGGCTTATCGGTGGGGTGATTACCGGACTAATGGCCGCCAAGGGTATTTCCATGTCTTTAAGTATACCTTTAATAGCCGTGAATCATCTGGAAGGACATGCGCTTTCTCCAAGCCTTTCTGAATACTGTCCTTTTCCATATCTACTATTACTTGTTTCTGGGGGTCATACCCAATTGTTATCTGTAAAAGGACTCAGTAACTACAGAAGAATTGGGAGTACATTAGACGATGCGGCAGGTGAAGCATTCGATAAGACAGCAAAGGTTATGAAACTTGGGTTTCCGGGCGGACCAAAGGTTGAACAGCTTGCAAAAAATGGAGACTCAAAAGCTATAGAGTTACCGCGGCCATTAATAGGTAAAAACCATGCGGATTTTTCGTTTGCAGGATTAAAAACAGCTGTATCCCGTGCATATGAAGCTTCAAATAAAACAGAGACTGCTAAAGCAAATATTGCAGCAAGCTTCCAAGAAGCAGTTTGCGATGTGCTAAGTGATCGCTCCAAAAAGGCAATGAAGATTTTCATTGATGATCCAGATATTGATTCTAATAAAAAACATCATTTTGTGGTAGCCGGTGGTGTTGCTGCTAATACTACAATCAGAGAGTCACTCAAAATTTTATGTGAGAACGAAAATTTTAAATTTGTTGCGCCCCCTCTCAAATATTGCACTGATAATGCCGCCATGATTGCTTTAGCTGGAGCACAGCACTATGCTATTGGCAACTATGACAGCATTGAAGTTAAAGCGAGGCCAAGGTGGCCGCTTGATATGATTGCAGCTAACCAAAAGCCTAAAAGTGGGTACGGTAAAAAAGGGCCAAAGTCATGAAAAAAATTAATCAAGTCTATCAGAGAATAGGTGTTATTGGTGGGGGTGCATGGGGGACAGCGCTTGCACAAAGGCTTGCCTTAGCAGGTCGTGATACTTTGCTTTGGGCTTATGAAGACCAATGCGTGTCTAATATCAATAAAAAAAAAGAAAATAGTCAATATTTACCCGGAATAAATTTGCATGATAATATAGTTGCAACATCAAATATTCAAGATTTAGGGGATATGGATGCAATATTTTCTGTGGCTCCAGCCCAACACACGAGAAATATTTTAGAAGAATTTTCTCCTTTTATTAGAGAAGGGCTACCAATAGTACTCTGCTCTAAAGGTGTTGAAATTTCTTCACACAGTTTTATGTCTCAAGTTCTAAATCAAATATTGCCAAAGTCTGTGGCAGCAGTTTTATCCGGTCCAAGTTTTGCCATCGATGTGGCAAGGGGGTTACCCACAGCCGTAACTTTAGCTTGTGAGAATCAAGTTATTGGTCAGAAGCTAGTTGAAGCAATAGGTGCTCCCACATTCCGGCCATACCTTACTGAAGATCTTATAGGTACAGAAGTCGGTGGAGCTGTTAAAAATGTTCTCGCAATTGCTTGCGGTATTGTTATTGGTAAAGGCTTAGGAAAGTCAGCACATGCTGCCGTTATTGCACGCGGCTATGCTGAAATGACTCGATTCGGGATCGCCCTTGGCTGCAAGCCTGAAACTTTACGTGGCTTATGTGGTTTAGGAGATCTAGTTTTAACCTGTTCATCCGAACAGTCTAGAAATATGTCATGCGGATTATCCCTTGGCAAAGGCATGACACTGAAAGAAATAATTTCATCACGAAGTTCTGTAACTGAAGGTGTAGCAACTGCCCCTGTTTTAGAAGCCATGGCAAAAAAACTAAAAATAGATATGCCAATATGCACAGCCATGTCCCATATTCTTTCTGGGAAAATAGGCGTTGATGAAGCCATAAAACAGCTTTTATCTAGAGAGATAACAACGGAGATTTAAATTGGATTTTATTATTTATAGTGAAGACAAGCCTGATAGCTTACACATTAGACAGTCGGCACGCGAGAGCCATTTAGCTTGGTTAAAGTCAAAAAGTGCAGTTGAATTACT
>Ga0115558_1002588_pt1 | contig 10678 bp, 9 predicted proteins | sample COGITO_mtgs_1104_4_FD_87279 | JGI IMG/M metagenome (GOLD analysis project Ga0115558, IMG submission 87279) | Pelagic marine microbial communities from North Sea - COGITO_mtgs_110426 | ecosystem: Environmental > Aquatic > Marine > Epipelagic | place: Germany:Helgoland, sampling site Kabeltonne... | reverse complement strand
ATTCCTCCAGCTATAGCTGGAATGCCTCCGAATATAGCAGCATACCAAGGAATATTTTCAGATATCTTTAACCTTAGTGATAGATCTAAATTTAATTTATCTAACTCCCCTTTTTGATTTTTTAAAACCTCTCCGATCCATTTAAGCGACGCTTCATCTGTTTCAAAAACAATTGGATATTCTATAAATGCTCTTTTTTTACCTAAAATTATTTTTCCAGAAGCTCTATTAATATTTAAGACATCATCAGATGCATCGTCTAGACCTTCAACAATTGCATTTAAATTTAATATTCTAAGAGCTCTTAAGAAAGTAGACTCTGGTATTTCTGTATCTAGGTTTAAATCTTTGATTAAAAAGTCCAACTTACCTTCTAAATTTAATAAATAATTTAAGCTGTTCCATTGAATATTTAAATCAGTCTCAAAAAAATTAAATCTATATTTTGATAAGTCATTAAAATAACCTGAAGAATTATCTAATCTATATTTACCCTTAATTTTAAACAGATCTAAATTACTGTTATAGCTAATATATGCTTTTTGATTATCTTTATTAGGTCCTATTTTTAATCTTGAACTGTTAATATTAATACTATCAATTGTTAAGATATTTTCATTTCTTAATAAATAAAAATCTACATCTTGTATCAAGTTATCTTCTGTTAGAATATTTTTACCAATAAATCTTAAGCTTAGGTTATTTATATCGCTTGGTAAGTTAGATTGAGCAATTTTAATTCCATCGAAATCAAATTTTGTATTATTTAAATTAACCTTTATGAAGTTAGTTTTGTCTATATTTATAGTTCCATTTAAACTCTCGCCAACCAAATTAATTATAGTTTCGTCTTTAAATGAGACATTAAAATACTGATTTAAATATATATTATTTAAAAAATTAAACTTTCCAGATTTCATTTTTATTGATTTCAATATGGCGCTCCTGCTATCTGAGCTGTTAAAAAAGATGTTGTTAAGATTAATCTCATTTAGATCTAGGTAAACATAAAGTCCATTATTATGGGTAGTGTTTTTTATAGTTTCTTTAAATGCTGAGCCAAAAGAAAAAAAACCATATCCATTTGAGTTAATGGAAGCTTCGATATTTTTATTTTTTATTTTATATATTGGCTTATAAATATTTTCTACTAATACAACAGTCTTTAATATTTCAGTACGCTCTTTTTTTATCTCATTAATACTTGAAGAAATTTGAGTGCGTGCAAGATTTGATGATAGTTTCATTGAAGTATTTTCTTGAGAAATGTTCATAACTAAATTAAAAATCTCTTTGCCCGAAATATTAAAATATCTATTTGGTTCAATTAAAGTGCTCATATCTATTAAGATATCGGTTCTTACTAAAAAATTCTTATTACTATTGATTTCCAAGGCACCTTTAATTGTTTGATCGGGTATCTCTGATTGAAATAATCCATATAGAGAATTTGATCCAGAAAAGATAGTTGCATTAATTTTATCTATTATGTATCCAGAATTATTTACCAGTTTTGAATCATTAAAAATTAATTTATCAACTCTCTTGGATTCTTTAGTTGTAAGATTGAAAACTCCCTTAGATCTAAATTCAAGATTAATATCATGATTTTTGAAAGCACTCATATCAAAAAGGTTGCCCTCAATTAATTCGTTGCTGTCAAAAAAATGCAGGCTTGAGTAATAAATTGATTCTGAAATTACATCAAAAAAAGCTTCTATATTTATAAATGAATAAGCATTGATAACCCCGTTATTAAAAATAGCTTTGGTATTTTTTTCACCAAATAATAAGGAAAAAGTTTCTGATTTAATTTCTAAATCATTATTATTAAATTTTAAATTTTTTCCTTTTATGATAATTGGGTCAAAGGCTTCTTTAGAACTTTGTTCAGAAAAGCGAATCGAATCTATCTCAAGTATAGATAGGCTTATGTATTGTTGAGTTAGTGATTCATAGATATTAACTCCAACCCTAAAGTTATTAATATAAGCCATCTCATAATCATTTCTATCTTTTATTCTTATTTCTTCGATTAAAAAGTTAGGGCTAAATAAATTTTTATTTGATTTAATGTATTTGAAATCAATAGAAAGATTATGTAACAGTGCATAGTCTATTATTTTTAATGTTTGGTTAGGCTTATATATCAAAAAGGTATAAATGCCCCCGATAATGACCAGGGAAATGGAAATTAAAAAAAATATATATAAGAAAATTTTTTTGACTTTACTCACTCTATTTTATTGTTAGAGATGGGAAGTAAAATCTTAGCATTGAAATTATTAAAAATAAAAAAGTATTAAAAATAAGACTTATAAAAAGAATTAGGTAAGAAAAATTTTCTAAATTAATAAATAAATGACTAAAGCCTATGTAAAAAGTAGCGGATCCACTAAAAAACATACAAATCTGAATAAAGGAAAAAAGCTTAAATGTATTTGAGTAACTATTAACAGCATAGGCCATCATAGAAAAAAGTGCAGCATTTAAGCCAATGGGAGAACTAGAAATGAAGTCCACATATAGACCAAATAAAAAAGCATATAAAGCATTTGTATTAAATCTTGATTTATAAATAGCAAAACTGAATATTAAAAAGGTAATGGGTATATTTATGTATGCCTTAATTAATATTGGTGCTAAAAAGCTTTCTAATATATTTGCAATAAATATGATCACTAGGAGCTTAATGTATCCAATATTATTCATAATTTTTCTAAGACTCCTATAAAACTACTCTTTAAGGGATTGGCTACTAAATCGATATCGAAATGAATATTATTATCATCTGTAGCATTAATGCTGGATACGTAACCTATTAAGATGTTGCTAGGGTAAATCCCACCCATCCCTGAAGAGAAGAACTCTTGACCAATTTCAATTGGGTCTGGCCAGATAAGCTTACTATAATTACAAGTTATAACTCCTGGCTTTCCAGAGCCTCTCGCATTACAAAAATGATTGTTTGAAATTATTGGCATTACATGAGAAACATCAGTAAGAAGAAGTATTTCAGCTATAGACTTATCATAAATAATTTGGCCAAGAATTCCTTGATCGTTTATAACTGTACTGCCAATAAAATTAATATCTTTACTATTAAAGATTTTAATAAACATTCTGTGTTGACTGCAGCACAAGTACTTTTCTACATCAAATGAATTAATTTTTGCAAGATGAAATGGCTTGTTTATTTTATTTAAATCTAAAAATTTCTTAATAGCCTCATCATCTATGAAAAATTTAGAATCTCTTGAGAGAATAAAATTAGCAATATAGCTATTATCTAGCTCTTGTTTTAATTTTTTATTTTCTTCTATTAATTTAGATTTTTCTTTTGATATCTCGAAAATATAATTGAGTGGATCTAATGTAATTCTTTTAATTGTATATGATGAGGAAATTGTAAAAGATTTATAGAGATTTTTTGCTCTCTCAAAGCTTTTATAATTAATATCTAAATAAAGCAAAAAGGCGGATAATGTTATACAAAGAAAATATAGTGCTTTTGAACCTGAGGTGGGTGCTACCCTCGACATAATATTTACTCAGAAGAAAGTAGATCTATATTATATTTATCCATAATTTCTAGAGCTTGACCTCCGCCTCTTGCAACACAGGTTAGTGGATCTTCAGCAACTATTACGGGTATTCCAGTAGAGCTTGAGATAAGTTTATCAAGATCTCTCATTAAAGCGCCGCCGCCAGTTAAGACAATACCTCTCTCAGCAATATCAGCTGCAAGTACAGGCGGTGATAATTCAAGAGCATTTCTTATAGCTCTTACAATTCCATACAAAGGATCTCTCATGGATTCAAATATTTGCTCGCTATTTATTGAAAATGTTTCAGGTATTCCTTCAGCAAGATTTCTACCAGTGATAGACATTTCGAGTTTTTCTGATTCAGCGGTAGCACATCCAATAGTGTATTTTATTTTTTCTGCAGTTGATTCACCAATAACACATCCATAATTTCTTCTAATCCAAGATGTTATTGATTCATCCATTTTATCTCCACCAATTTTTACAGACTCTGCATAAACCACTCCATTCAAGGAAAGAATAGCGATCTCAGATGTTCCTCCTCCAATATCGACTACCATATTACCACTTGCTTCTTCTACAGGAAGTCCGGCTCCAATAGCTGCAGCCATTGGCTCTTCTATGAGTTTTACATCCCTGGCTCCCGCCCCCAGAACAGACTCTCTGATAGCTCTTCTTTCAACTTGGGTAGATCTACATGGAACACAAACCAGCACTCTTGGGCTAGGTTTTATAAATCTCTGTTCATGAACTTTAGCAATAAAATGTTGAAGCATCTTTTCAGTTACTTGGAAATCTGCAATAACACCTTCTGATAATGGTCTTATTGCTTTAATGTTTCCTGGAGTTCTTCCTAGCATTTTTTTTGCTTCAGTCCCAACTGCGACAACTGTTTTTTGACCCCTAGACTCTCTAATAGCAACTACTGAAGGCTCATTAAGCACAATACCAACATCTTTAGTATATATGAGAGTATTTGCAGTCCCTAAATCTATAGATAGATCATTAGAAAAATAGCCTCTGACTGTCTTGAATATATTGAATTCCACGTGTTTCCTTAATAAATATGTAAATAATAATTAAGTTGAGTTAATATCCCTCAACTAATTTATAATAATATCCTATATATGGACAAGAAAACAGTTTCAACTATAGCTTACTTATCAAGACTTTCTTTGGATGAAGAAAATGGTGAAAAAATCACCAAAGATCTTGAAAATATAATCAAATTTGTTAATCAGCTTGAAGATGCTAATACTCAAAATATTGAACCGCTATCAAGTCCATTGGAAAAAACTGCTAAAACTCGAGAAGATAAAGTTACTGCACAAAATAGAAAAGATATTTTTTTAGAGAGATCTCCTAAATCTAACGATGACTATTTCCTAGTTCCAAGGGTTGTTGAATGAGCATTCAATATAAAACCATAAATGAGTTGTCTCAAATGCTTAAGAGTAGGGATATATCAAATAAAGAACTTATCCAAGAAACATTTAATCTTATAGATGCTAACCTTCATTTAAATGCATTTATTACTTTAAATAAAGATGCGTCACTTCTTAAAGCGGAAGAATTAGACAAAAACCTATCCTTACAACCTCTTTCAGGTATACCAATAGCTCAAAAAGACCTTTTTTGTACCAAAGATTTAAGAACTACATGCGGTTCAAATATGCTTTCAAATTTCATCCCTCCATACTCTGCTACTGTAATTGAAAATCTAGAAAATGCTGGATGTGTATCAGTCGGAAAAACAAATATGGATGAATTTGCAATGGGATCTTCTAATGAAACAAGTTTTTATGGAAATGTACAAAACCCATGGGGAGATAAGCTTGTACCTGGAGGAAGTTCTGGAGGCTCAGCTGCTGCTGTAGCAGCAGGGATAGTTCCTGCGGCTTCTGGCACTGATACTGGTGGATCAATAAGGCAACCTGCTTCGTTATGTGGAATTAGTGGTTTAAAACCAACCTATGGAAGAATATCCAGATGGGGCATGATTGCATTTGCATCAAGCCTTGATCAAGCTGGTCCTATGGCAAGAACTGCTGAAGACTGCGCCCTACTTTTGAATCAAATGTGCTCTCATGATCTAAAAGATACTACATCACTCGATGAAACGATTCCTGATTTTACTGAAAATCTTGATAAACCAATTAAAGGATTAAAGATTGGTCTTGTAAAAGAATTTGATTTGTCTCAGCTTGATAAAGAAGTTGTAAAAGTTTTTGAAGAATCAAAAAAACAATATGAAACACTAGGTGCTGAATTTATAGAAATCTCTTTACCAAACATATCGCTATCAGTCCCAACATATTATGTAGTTGCTCCTGCGGAGTGCTCTTCTAATTTATCAAGATTTGATGGAGTAAAGTTCGGAAAAAGATGTGATGACCCGAAAGATCTTGAGGAGTTGTATATTAAAACTAGATCAGAGGGTTTTGGAGATGAAGTTAAAAGAAGAATATTAATTGGTTCATATGTTTTATCAGCAGGTTTTTATGATGCATATTATAAAAAGGCTCAACAGGTTAGAAGGCTTATTAAAAATGATTTTGATGATGCATTTAAAAAAGTTGATGTAATTATGTCTCCAACTACTAGGGGTGCTGCCTTTGAGGAAGGATCTAAAGGCGATGATCCTATACAGATGTATTTAGAAGATTTATTTACAATACCTGCAAATTTAGCAGGTCTTCCAGCACTATCGATTCCAAATGGCATGGTTGATGGCAAGCCTATCGGTTTACAATTAATTGGTAATTTTTTAGAAGAAAATAAATTACTTCGTGCTGCTCATAATTTTCAACTTTCTACTGATTGGCACAAAAAAACACCAAAAAGAGATATTCAATCATGAGTTGGGAGACGGTTATTGGACTAGAGATACACGTTCAGCTTTCTACAGATTCTAAACTTTTTTCAGGCGGATCAACCAGCTTTGGTGCAGAGCCTAATACGCATGTTGATCTTATAGACTTAGGTCTTCCTGGCGTCCTTCCAGTTGCAAATAGAGGTGCTTTTTATAAAGCCATTCGTTTTGGTCTTGCAACAAATGCAGAAATCAATCTAACGTCAACATTTGATAGAAAAAATTATTTCTATCCTGACCTCCCAAAAGGCTATCAAATAACGCAAATGGCTTTACCAGTTATTGGAAAAGGTTCAATAAAAATTGAAGTGGATGGCGAGGAAAAAGTAATTAATATCACAAGAGCTCATCTAGAAGAAGATGCTGGAAAATCTATTCATGACTTGTTTGAGGGTGAGACTGGTGTTGATCTCAATAGAGCTGGAACGCCTTTACTAGAAATTGTTTCGGAACCCGAAATATCAAATGCTAAAGAGGCTGTTGCCTACTTTAAAGCCATTAGACAAATAGTTACTTTTCTTGATATATGTGATGGCAATATGGCCCAAGGATCTATGAGATGTGATGTAAATGTTTCACTTAAAAAAATAGGGGATGATAAGTTAGGAACAAGAGCTGAAATCAAAAATATAAATTCTTTTAAATTTATTGAAAAAGCTATTAATTATGAGATTGGAAGACAGGCTAGAATTTTAGAATCCGGTGAGTCGGTTGTTCAAGAAACTCGCTTATATGACAGTGTTAAGAATGAGACAAGATCGATGAGGTCCAAGGAAGAAGCTAACGATTATAGATACTTCCCTTGTCCCGATCTTCTTCCAGTTGTTATCTCTGATGATGAATTAAATGAAATTAAAAACAATTTACCTGAACTACCAAATGAAAAAGAAAAACGATATATTGAAGAATCTAATTTAGATATTTCAGAAGCTAAAATCATTGCATCATCAAAAACTATGGCAAATATGTTTGAAGAAGCATGCGCTAAAACTGATGACTCTAAACTAATTGCTAATTGGCTTGTTGGAGACATAAGCGCTCTACTTAACAAAGATAATATAGATTTAGAGGAATCAAAATTAACATCAAATAACTTTGCTGTCTTAATTGAAAGGATTTCAGATAAAACAATATCTGGAAAAATTGCTAAATCAGTTCTAGAAGAAATATGGGAATCTGGTGGCAGTGTGGATGAAATCATTGAAACCAAGGGCTTAGTTCAAATTCAAGATGAGTCATTAATTGAAGAAATTGCTTTAAAAATAATTAATGGTAACCCCTCTCAAGTTGAGGCTTTTAAAGACGGAAAAGATAAGCTTTTTGGATTTTTCGTTGGACAAGTCATGAAAGAAACTCAAGGAAAGGCTAATCCGCAAAGTGTTAATGAAATTCTGAAAAAGCTTTTAAGCTAGAAGCTATAGTATATACATGGTTAGTGTTTCAGCGATATAAGCTGGCTTTTCAATTCCTTTTATTTCCATAGTAACTTTAGTTTTTGCAAGAAATTGACCTGGATTTTTTTCAGTAATATCTAAGCATTCCATTCTTATTCTTACCTCAGACCCAACAGGAACTGGGCTAAGAAAACGTACTTTATCTAAACCATAATTTAAGCCCATCTTCATTCCATCTATTACTAAACCCATTCCTTGAGAAAAGGGAATTCCAGCACAAAGAGAAAGAGAAAGAAAACCATGGGCAATAGTAGAACCAAATATTGGTTCAGCTTGTTCCGGATCAACATGAATAAATTGATTGTCAAGCGTTGCTTCGGCAAATTTATTTATTTGGTCTTGATCAATCTTTATCCAATCTGATAAACCTGTTTCTGTTCCGATAACTGATTCTATTTCTAATGGTTTAACTATCTTTAACATCTCAACTCCCTGTGTAGTAATTGTTATATTCGTCTCTCAATTCAAATTTTTGTAATTTTCCAGTAGCTCCATGAGGAAGCTCTTTTAGGAAAATAATTTCATCAGGTAACCACCATTTAGCAACTTTTGATGCTAAAAAGTCTAGAATTGATTGCTTATCAATAGGCTCGCCACTATTTGTTACTATAAATAAAATTGGTCTTTCATCCCATTTTGGATGAGGGATACCTACAACACAAGCCTCAGCAACTTCAGGATGACCAACAGCGGCATTTTCTAAATCAATAGAGCTGATCCACTCACCGCCTGATTTAATTACATCTTTGGCACGATCTTTAATAGTCATATAACCATCTTGATCGAGCACAGATATATCACCAGTATCAAACCAGCCATCTTTGTCTACTGCATCTGTTTCTGACTTAAAATACTTTTGCAGCACCCAAGGGCCTCTTACCAAAAGATGACCTTGAGATTCGCCATCCTTGGGTAATTCTTTTCCTGAATCATCAACTACTTTTAGCTCAATACCATACATAGGCCTTCCTTGCTTTAACTGAACAGCATATCTATCCTCTTTACTCATTTGTTTCATTTCTTCTGTTAAAAAGTTTGAAGTTCCTAAAGGGCTCATTTCGGTCATGCCCCATCCTTGAATAACATTCACATCATGAACTTCATCAAACTCTTTTAGGATTGCCAAAGATAATGCAGAACCACCGATAACAGTATTTCTAACTGAACTCAGGATTTTATTATTCTCTCTACAATAACTTAAAAGACCCATCCAGACCGTAGGCACGCCAAAAGCGAGTGTAACTTTTTCTTTTTCTATTAAGTCAAATAATGGCTCTCCTTCCATTTGTAAGCCTGGCATTACAAGCTTCAGACCAAACATTGGAGCAAAGTATGGAGTACCCCAGGCAAGGACATGAAATAATGGAACAACCATCAAAATAGATTCATCTGGGCTTACTGTTAATCCTGTCAATGCGGCTTGTGCATGCAATATATTAGATTTATGAGCATATAAGACACCCTTTGGGTTGCCTGTTGTACCAGATGTATAGCAAAGTCCACATGCAGCATCATCATCCATTTTAGGCCATTCATAGTTTTGATCACCAGATTCAATATATTTTTCATATGAAATAGCATTTTTTAAAGATGTCTCGGGCATTTCTGATTGATTACAAAGAATGATGTATTTTTCTACGCAATTCAGCTGATCTTTGAGGGCTTCCATCATTGTAACAAATGGGGTTTCAACAAAAATTACTTTATCCTCAGCATGATTAATAATATATACGGCTTGTTCGGGATGAAGTCTAAAATTTAAAGTATGGGTTATAGCTCCCATTCCTGAAATACCATAATACATCTCTAAATGACGATATGTATTTAATGCTAATGTTGCTAGAACATCTCCTTTTTTGTATCCATCTTTTTCTAAAGCAGATGCAAGTTTTCTTGACCTAATACATACTTCGTCATAATTTGTCCTATGCACTTCACCAGATACCATTCTGCTAATAACTTCTTGTTTTGGATAAATATTTCTTGCATGTTCAATAATGCTAGCTATATTCGGTGTCCAACTTTGCATGTCACCAATCATAAAATTTCCCCTTTATAATAGTTGCTATAAATTATATAAGAAGGAACAATGAATTGTTAATAAAAACATAAACTAATTATGGCCTTAAAAGAATTAATAAAATCTAGATATTCCGTAAGAAGCTTCACTGATGAGATGGTAAGTGTTAAAAAATTGAAAGAGGTTTTAAATATTGCAAATTCTGCTCCTTCTGGAGGCAACATTCAGCCTTGGAAAGTTTATGTTGTAACGGGCAATACAAAAGACAAGCTAATAAGCAAAGCACTTTATAATTTTGATAATGGTATACAAGAAGAAGTAGAGTATGAAATATATCCAAAATACCTAGATGATGAGTATAAAAGAAGAAGATCTAAATGTGCTGCAGATATGTACAACGCGCTATCTATTGAGAAAGATGATATTGAATCAAGACTAAAGCAAGTAAGAGAGAATTTTAGATTTTTTGGCGCTCCAGTTGGGATGATAATAACAATTGATAAATCATTTGCGCAGAATGGATGGGGTCATGTGGGTATGTATCTTCAAAATTTATGTTTAGCTTCAATTGATAATGGATTGGGAACATGTCTTCAAGAATCTTGGTCGATTTATCCTAAGACTGTTAAAGATGTTATAAAGCACTCTGATAATGAAGTTATATGGTGTGGTGTTGCTTTAGGTTATCCAAATGATAATGATCCTATTAATCAATACAGAACCTCAAGAGAAGATATTAATAAATTTGTCTCTTTTCTTAAATAAGCTATTTTATGCCTGAGAT
>Ga0115558_1002583_pt1 | contig 10693 bp, 10 predicted proteins | sample COGITO_mtgs_1104_4_FD_87279 | JGI IMG/M metagenome (GOLD analysis project Ga0115558, IMG submission 87279) | Pelagic marine microbial communities from North Sea - COGITO_mtgs_110426 | ecosystem: Environmental > Aquatic > Marine > Epipelagic | place: Germany:Helgoland, sampling site Kabeltonne... | reverse complement strand
CTACTCCTGGAATGGTAGTTTCAATTATCATTTTGTAGGCAGCTATGTGCATGCCTGTCGGGTAGGTATCATTAGAAGATTGAGACTTATTCACGTCATCATTCGGATGAATAAACGTTTTTCCTTCTCCCAGTTTATTGCCAGCCAACACATGCGCTCTATTGGCTACAACCTCATTCACATTCATGTTAGACTGTGTTCCAGAACCTGTTTGCCAAACGACAAGTGGAAATTGATCGTCTAAACTTCCCGTTAATATCTCATCACAAACAGCAGAAATTAAGTCCCTCTTCTCTTCGGCAAGCACGCCCAACTCGCAATTGGTATGAGCAGCGGCCTTCTTTAGGAAAGCGAAGCCGTGTACTACTTCTAAAGGCATACTGGCCTCAGGTCCTATTTTAAAGTTATTTCTAGATCTTTCTGTCTGGGCGCCCCAATACTTTTCAGCAGGAACTTTCACATCGCCCATTGTATCTTTTTCTATTCTGTACTCCATAGTGCATGAGATGTTTTAAAGCAGTCCAAAATTAGGCATTGAAGGGTTTAACATAAAGGAAAAACGAGGTTATTCACCGAACGGTAAGTGTATCGCAAAATAGTTGGTCGAAAGCTCTGACCGTTTACCGATATCTGGCGTGTGTTTACCGATTCCCTGAACCTGAGGGGGCCATAAGCAGCGTACATTTGAAGAGTCAAAAACAACAAAACAACTTTTTGGTCAGTATGTCTCTTTGGTCAGAGATTTTAAAAGCCTAAAGGTCAAAACTCAAAAACAACAACATTACTTAAAAGCTAACGATCATGGAATCAAAAATGAACAGACGAATATTTGTAGGAGCAGCCTTCCTCATAATAGGTATCCTCTTAACTTTCGACAATCTGGATATCTTCCGTTTTAATCTCCCCTATTACCTCTTCAGATGGCATTCAATATTGATCATCATTGGTGTGTTCATGTTGACCGTAAGAGAGAAAGTTGGCTTAGGCATTACGTTACTGATCATTGGTGGAATTTTCCTCCTTGATGACATGGCTGATTATTATTACTGGAACTTTGGTTTCAATGATATATTCGACTTATGGCCTTTAGCACTTGTAGGCGTTGGTCTCTCCTTAATATTGAAGCGTAACAGTCATAAAGACAAGTACGAAAAAAAAAGTTTTGAGAATGAGCTCGACTACGTCGATGAATTGGCAGTCTTTTCGGGAGCCGAAAGAGTGGTCAGCTCAAAAGAATTCAAGGGAGGAAAACTCACTTCGATATTTGGAGGAACAAGTTTAAACCTTCTTAACTCTGATTTAGCCTGGGGCACGAACGTATTGGATGTATTTGTTCTATTCGGAGGTTGCGACATTAGAGTTCCTGCAGACATGAATGTGAAGGTAAAAGTCACTGCCATATTTGGAGGCTTCTCTGATGAGCGTAAGATCATCAACGAAAACGATGCTAATGATGGAAAAGAATTAGTTATTAAAGGTCTGGTTCTCTTTGGAGGCGGTGAAGTAAAGTAACTTCAATAGATTAACTACCGTGAGTTTCAAGTTTATTCTCGAAGCTCACGGTTATTCCATTCCAGCTTTTTCGTAATTTCCGCTATACGCGGATTTTTTTATGAATCACCCTTTCATTCGAAATAGAAACATTATTGTTTACACAGTCATTTGGCTGGTTATTAGTGTGCTTTTTGCGTTTGGTTTGTCTTACTTTAACGAGCTTGACGTAAAAATGGCAGCCATTGACAGTACTGTCTTCAATGGTATTTTTTATGGCCTCGGCCTCTCCTATTGGTTCAATGTTCGTTACAGTTCTTTTGACAAGTCTCAACTCTTAAACTTGATAGTAAGCCATGCAGCGGCTTTAATTATATCAGTTGGGCTGGCTTTGTTTATCTCCAATAGTATTCTTACGCGATTGGGCGGTGAAGAAGAATACCTCAGCTTCTTAAGAGAATCTCTTCCATGGCGTGGCGCCTTAGGGCTTATGTATTATTCCATCATTATCTTGGTGTACTACCTCATTCTATATTATGATGATGTAAACGAAAAAAATCAGGAGCGCTCTCAGCTGGAAACCATGCTCAAAAGTTCTGAGTTAGAGATGCTCAAGTCACAGATTAACCCGCATTTTATATTCAATAGCCTAAATTCAATCGCTTCACTTACTATTATTTCACCAGATAAGGCCAGGGAAATGGTTGTAAAACTGTCAGAATTTCTAAGGTATTCTTTGGGTAAGGAAAACGATCAGATGAATACAATGGATGATGAGATCAAAAACATCATGCTTTATCTAGATATCGAAAAAGTGCGCTTTGGCGATCGGCTTACTGTAGAAACTGACATTGATGAAGCTTGTCTTGGCTTACAACTTCCCAACTTAATTCTTCAACCCGTTTTTGAGAATACTATTAAGCATGGGATTTACGAAAGCTTAGAAAAGGTCACTATTAAACTGAAGGCTTGTCAAGATCAAGGTCTTTTAAAAATTGAAGTGAGCAATCAGTTCGATCCGAATGCCGTAGGAAAAAAGGGGAAAGGTATTGGCTTAAAGAATGTTACCGAACGCTTGAGGCTCATTTATGGCGTTCCGCAATTGGTAGTTACAGAGAAGACTGATAACTTATTCACGATTAGGCTGGACATTCCACAAATTGCAACTGACTTATGATCCGTACCATAATTATTGATGACGAGAGTTTAGCAAGAGACTTGATTAAGGCTTACTTGCGAAAGTTCGATGATATTGAAGTCATTCAGGAATGCGGAGATGGATTTCAGGGTTTAAAAGCCATTCAAGAGCACAAACCTGATTTAATTTTCTTAGATGTTCAAATGCCGAAAATCACGGGCTTTGAAATGCTAGAACTCCTAGACGAACCTCCAGTCATTATTTTCAGTACAGCTTTCGATCAGTACGCCATCAAAGCATTTGAACTTAATGCCACAGATTATCTCTTAAAACCATATGCCGAAACAAGGTTCAATGAGGCCGTCACAAAAGCCAAGGCAAAAATTGGTAGTGTAAGTGTTGTCAAAGAGGAGCTAACAACTTTGCAAGACACGCGCGCAGAAAGTGATGAATCACTCGATAGAATTGTAGTGAAAACGGGTAACAAGATTCAGATTCTCCCACTCGAAGCTATCTCTCATTTTGAAGCTCAAGATGATTATGTGGCGATTCACTCGGCTCAAGGGAAGTTCTTGAAGCTTATGCGCATGAAGCATTTAGAAAATCGCTTGCCAATGGGAGAGTTTGTCCGTGTACATCGTTCACACATTGTAAACGTAAAGCAAATAGAGAAGCTTGAACTCTATGAGAAAGATTCCTACCTCCTCTATCTCAAAACTGGTATGCAGATTCCCGTCAGCCGAAGTGGCCATAGTAAGCTGAAAGAGGTTTTGAAGTACTAAACAGACGAACTTTACAGTCCATCCTGCTAATTCTACGATTCGGTAAGTCTTATTTATAGGAGCGCCTTAGCTATTGCACATTTGGGTATCAAAACAAAATGATATGCAAAGGCTCAAAATAATTTTCACACTCCTTATTATCTGCTCGGTCAGCGCTTGGTCACAAACTACTGTAAAAGGTATAGTGAAAGATACTAAAGGAGAATCCGTTCCTGGTGCTAACGTTTACCTAAAGGATACTTTCGATGGTACGAGCTCTAAATCTGATGGCACCTTCTCTTTTGAAACTTCAGAGATGGGTAAGCACATCTTGATTGTCAGCTTTATTGGTTACCAAACGCTAGAACAATCAATCTTCATTACCGATCAGGTCATTAACTTATCACTTAGTTTAAAAGAGGCCATCAACAAGTTGGACGGCGTAACGATTACAGCTGGTGCTTTTGAAGCCAGTGATGTTAAGAAGATCACCGTATTGAAGCCTTTAGATATTGTGACAACAGCGAGTGCTGCTGGCGATATTATGGGTGCTATTAATACTTTGCCTGGCACCGCCACTGTAGGCGAATCAGGTCGCTTGTTTGTCCGTGGTGGCGAAGGCTATGAGACCAAAGTATTTATCGATGGTTTAGAAGTGCGTAACGCTTTTGGTGCTACTGCCCCAAATGTACCCACAAGAGGTAGGTTTAGTCCTTTCCTATTCAAGGGAACTACATTTAGCACTGGCGGCTATTCTTCAGAGTATGGCCAAGCCTTATCTTCTGCTTTAGTGCTAAACTCAAATGATTTAGCTGAAAAAACACAAGGCGATGTATCTCTTATGTCGGTAGGTGGTGATTTAGCCTATACGAAGCGATGGGATAATACTTCCATATCAGGTAAGGTGCAGTATACAGACTTACGTCCTTATCAGGATTTGATCAGACAGTCTTTTGATTGGGAGCAAGCGCCAGTAGCTAAAGTGGCAGAATTTGTTTTGCGTCAGAAAGTAAAAAACAATGGCCTGTTAAAGGTTTATGCCAATGTAGATCTATCCAACTTCATCATCCGTCAGCCGAATATTGATCGTGATGGTGTTAAGGATACGATCAGCATAGACAATAAGTATTTCTATTTGAATACTACTTACAAAGACATCATCAACAAAAAATGGTCGGTACGCGGTGGGCTTTCAACAACCTACAACAAAGAGGATATTGGCTTCAATACAGACCAAATAGACGAAACAGAAAGGGGTGTTCATGGAAAACTAGCGTTCAATTGGGATGCCAGCGAAAAACTTTCGGTGAATATGGGTTCTGAAGTATTTCATAAAAGCTTCGATAGAACCTTCGGTTTAAATGGAGGAGCCAGCAACGGTTTTGGTTTTGAGGAGAACTCTGTCGCCACATTTGCTGAGGCTGACTACTTCGTTTCCAACCGTTTAATCCTAAGAACAGGGCTTCGTTTAGAACACTCTTCCTTGGTCAATCAGTCTTGGGTAAGCCCTCGTTTAGCCATGTCTTATAAATTAAATGAGGAAGGGCAGTTTTCAATGGCCTATGGAAAATTCTTACAAGCACCTCAAAATGAGTTTGCCCTTGTCAACGAAAATTTGGCTCCAGAAAAGGCCACCCACTACATTTTAAACTATCAGTACTTTAAGGAGAATCGTGTGTTTAGGGTAGAAACTTACTTAAAAAAGTATGACGACTTGGTAAAGTATCAAAGCCTGAATGACTTTAACCCAATGAACTATTCAAATGATGGTTTTGGTGAGGCCAAAGGGGTAGATATATTTTGGAGAGATGGCAAAACTTTTAAAGAAACGGACTATTGGGTATCTTACTCTTATGTAGACTCACAGCGTGATTATCAGGATTTCAACAGCCAGGCAACCCCGTCATTCCTGTCGAAGCATAACTTCTCATTTGTACTTAAGCATTTTGTACAGCCATTGAGAGTTCAGTTTGGTGCTACCTATAACTATGCTTCGTCTAGACCTTTTCACAACCCGAATAGGGATGGTTTTCAAAATGACGAAACACCTGCTTATCACGACATTAGCTTGAGTGCTGCTATTTTATTAAAGCAAAACATTATCATTTATGTGTCTTCCTCCAACGTGCTGGGAAGGGACAATATATTTGGCTACCAGTATGCTGCTCAGCCCAATGATTCAGGTTTTTATAACAGACAACCGGTTAGACAAGCTGCGAAGCGATTCATTTTCTTAGGCTTGTTTATCACACTGTCCAAAGACGGAAAAGAAAATCAATTAGATAACTTATAAATCAATACTCATGAAAATACTTACAACATTAATCGTTGCCCTAGGCATTTTATTTGCCCCTTTTAAAGAACAGAAAGAAGAAGTTACCCTCACCGTAACTATTGACGGCCTTAGGAATAGTGAAGGTTACGTAACTATAGCCTTGCATAACGGGGAAACAGAATTTCCTGGAGACGAAGGCTTTATGATGAAGTCTGTTAAAGCGAAAAAAGGCAGTATTGAGGTCACCTTTGAAAAAGTACCGACCGGTGAATACGCCATAGCCGTTATGCACGATGAAAATGGAAATGAAGAGATGGATTTCAACGAATATGGTATGCCAACGGAAGGGTTTGGCTTTTCAAATGAGGCCACTGCTGAAATGGGGCCTCCGGATTTTGACGAAGCATCGTTTGATGTTACCGAGGACACCGATCACTATGTAGAAATTGTATATATGGGTGGCTGATACCCTTAAAAAACCTAACCAAGACCTGCTGAATTTTCGGCAGGTCTTTTTGTTTATCCTCACTCTATTTTGCTCCTCATGCACCTACATATTTCATTCCTTACGATTCATCCTGAAGATTCTACGATTCAGTAAGTCCTTTTTCTCAGGCTTGGTTGCGACTGCTACTTTTAGAATATCAAAAACGAAACAAAAGAATTATGAAAACGATAACAACGATATTAATCACAATGGGGCTATTACTAGGTATGGTTCCTACGAAAAACGAAGAGCTTTCAATCACAGTAACTGTTAGTGGCCTTAGAAACGAAAATGGCTACGTTATGGTAGCACTTCATAATGGGGAAACTGAATTTCCTGGTGACGATGCCTTTAAGGTACAGTCTGTTGAAGTGAAAGATGGTTCAGTAGAATTAGTATTTGAAAAAATACCTGCCGGAGAATATGCTATTGCAGTAATGCACGATGAAAATGGCAATGAAGAACTAGATTTCAACAGCTACGGAATGCCGCTAGAAGGTTACGGCTTTTCAAATGAAGCACAAGGCGAAATGGGTCCTCCAGACTTTAGCGATGCTGCCTTTGAAGTCTCTGAAGACACTGAAGCTTTTGTTGAGGTAATGTACTTAGGAGGTTACTAGTATAAAACACCAAAGCACTACCCCAAAGCCCATGCTAAACCTAGCATGGGCTTTTTACTTTTAGTCTAGGCAAGCCATACTGATTTGGCAAATCGCGCTTGATTTTTCAACAAAACAACTGACTAGAGATCCAAGCGAGAGAGACGATCAGGGTGAATTTTCTGTCATCTGATACACACACGGCGTAGCTTTCACCAACACAATCCATTGTCTTTCACGCAATGTATCATTCAAAATACTAGGCCGATGATTCCCTCCCTTTAGATTGACCTTAAAAATTTACGACTCATCCAGTATATTCTACGATTCGGTAAGACTTTTTTAGACACGGCTGGCGGGCTCACTACATTTATATCATCACAAACGCTAAATACAAACAGATGAAAAAGATAGTTTTATTAATCGGATTACTAGTAGCAGGTTTCGCTTTACACGGACAAGGCAAAGACGCTTATATCAAAGCCATGCAAGGTGGATTAACCGCCATGGGACAAGCCAACAGCATTGAAAGCTTACAAGCAGCGGCAAGTCAGTTTGAAAGAATTGGTGCTAAAATAGAAAGCGAATGGCACCCACATTATTACGCAGGTTTGAACTACATTAATATGTCATTTATGGCAGAGGATTTAGCCACTAAAGATGGTTACACAGCGCAAGCGCAAAAATTCATAGACAAAGCCATTGCCGCAGCACCAAACAATTCTGAAGTTGTCGCACTACAAGGTTTTAACTACATGGCTCAATTATCTGCAGACTCAGGAAACAGAGGCCAAATGCTCTCTCCTAAAGCTATGCAACAATTTGGAATGGCCCTTAAGTTAAACCCACAGAATCCAAGAGCACAGGCGCTTTTAGCACAAATGCAATACGGAATGGCGCAGTTCTTTGGATCGCCAACCGATAAGCCATGCGCTATGGCCAAGCAAACACTTCCCGCTTTTGATGCGCAAGAAGAAGGTAAAAGCCTAGACCCAACTTGGGGTAAAGACATGGCCGAATCTCTTATCGGTCAATGCGGTAAATAAACCATCAAAAAACACACAAAAGGACTCCTCCCATTTTGAGGAGTCCTTTTGCCTGAAAATGCCCTAATTTAAGCACAACTTCTTCAAAGAACTCACCATGGAAGTACTAGAAAGAATCTTAATCATCTCTCACGTTATCGTGGCTATCACTTCACTCTTGACCGGTCTGTCTTCGGCATTTATCGGAAAGAAGGGGGGAAAGTTGCATAGACAAGTAGGTAAAGTTTTCTTTTGGTGTATGTTCTGGGTTTTTATCAGTGCCCTCTTGATTATCAGCTTTGTAAGGTTCAATTCTTTCTTAATGGTTATTGCCGTTTTTAGCTTCTACATGGCCTTTTCTGGCTACAGAGTGCTAAAAATAAAGAAGACTATGAAGGCAGCCCCTATAGATTGGATTGCCTCTATAGTTACCATGGGATTTGGCCTTTCCATGATTGGTATGGGAGCCAATTACCTCATCCAATCGGAGTTCGCTTCGATACTGGGCTACCTCTGTTTATTCTTTGGGTTTTTTACTGCACGAACGGCATGGCAAAATTACCGTGCTTTCAAAAATCTAGCAACAGCAGAAAAAATGTGGTGGTGGTTTGCTCATATGAATTCAATGTCAGGAAGCCTAATTGCTTCCATAACGGCATTCCTTGTCCAAAATGGGAGAATTTTTAATCTCCCATCAGAATTGGGTTGGGTACTTTGGGTGCTCCCAGCTATTGTTGGTGCTCCAATCATCAGTTATTGGGCAAGGAAATACAGAGCACAGTTCAAAAGACAGACCGTTTAAATATTATATTTAGCTATGAGGATCCCCCAATTCAAAAAGGCGTGGCACAGAGAGCTGGCTCAGATTTTAATGATCTTTGCCTTAGGCTGTGCTATGGCGTTTGTCTTCAACCCAGACCTTTTCAGCCGTACCTCGATTAACATCAGACTTAGCGCAGGTTATTCTGGCTTTATGTGGCTCTTCTTTTGGAAGGGCAATCAATACCTTGTCGATTTTTGGAACAGTAGAATTTCATGGCTAGAGCAACCCGTTAAGCGCTTCATTATCGGCGTGCTAACAGTCTTTATCTATACACCTTTAGTGATTGTATTACTTAACACGTCATTCAACCTACTTCCGGGTGTCAGTACAGACTGGGGAAGCATGGATGTACTGGTATCTATAGGTATTACATTCTTCATATCCTTCTTCTTGTTTGCTAAAAACTTTCTAGATAATTGGAGAAAGGCATCACTTGACGCAGAGCGAATCAAGAGAGAACAAATGTCTACCAAATATGAGTCGCTTAAGAATCAGGTTAATCCTCATTTCTTATTCAATAGTCTCAATGCACTGACAAATTTAGTTTATGAAAACCAAGATATGGCCGCAGATTTCATCCGGAAGCTGTCAAAAGTTTATCGTTATGTCCTAGATACTCAATCTCAAGAAGTAGTTTCTTTAGAGAAAGAAATGGCGTTTGTGAAGTCGTATTTATTTCTTCAGAGAATCAGGTTTGACGATAAACTTAAGGTCAACATTGCCATAGAAGGCTTTGAGCAAAGAATGGTTCCACCCATTGCCCTTCAAATGCTTTTAGAAAATGCCATCAAGCATAATACAATTGCGGAAGAGGAGCCGCTTACTATTGATATCTATGTGGAAAACGATGACATCCTGGTTGTAAAAAACAACCTTCAAAAGAAGACTATCCCTATTGAAGAATCTGCTGGTGTCGGCTTAAAGAACATCACCGCCCGATACGAATTCCTAAGCGAAACCAAAGTGGAAATACAGGAAACAGCAGCTGAATTTATTGTAAAACTCCCCCTATTGTCATTCACGTCATGAAAGTCCTAATTGTAGAAGACGAATCGATGGCAGCCAAAAGGCTTGTCACTTTATTAGAAAAGATAGATCCAGACATTGAAATCTTAGCCAAACTAGATTCCATTAAACGCGCTGTTGCCTGGTTGAACGAAAATAAAGCAGACTTGCTATTTTTCGATATCCAACTTGCCGATGGCCTTAGCTTTCAAATATTAGAGCAAGCCCAAGTTACGGCACCTATCATTTTCACAACGGCCTTCGATGAATATGCCATTCAAGCTTTTAAACTAAATAGTGTAGACTATCTGCTGAAACCAATTGACCCAGAAGAACTTGAAAACGCTATTAACAAGTACAAGGACTTATACAAAGCAAACGATGCTTCTCCGCTTAACATGACATTGATTGAACAGGCCGTTCAAATGATGACCAAAAAATTCAAAGAGAGGTTCGTAGTTAAAATTGGTGAGCACATCCGCACAATTGCAGTATCTGAAACCACACACTTTTTCAGTCAGGAAAAAGCCACCTTCATTCAGACTAAAGAGCAAAAGCGCTTTATTATCGACTATACATTAGAGCAAGTAGAGCAATTGGTTGACCCAGCCAATTTCTTTAGAATTAACAGAAAATACCTCGTGTCTTTGGCGTCTGTAAAGGATATTGTCACTTATTCAAATAGTAGGCTCAGGCTTATATTACATGGTTCTGATGAAATGGATGCCATAGTCAGTAGGGATAAAGTTCAAGAATTCAAACGTTGGTTAGATAACTAGTTGCATGAACAACATAATTGGTAGTGATATAGGATTAGTTCATTTAATAGCCTCATTGATTGCTATGGTTTCTGGACAAGTGGTTTTATCCATGAAAAAAGGGACAAAGCTTCACAAGCAAATAGGTTACCTATACGTCTTTTCCATGCTAGTTTTAAATGCAACCGCCTTTATGACCTACAGATTATTTGGTGGTTTTGGTATTTTTCATTTTGCCGCTATTGGCAGTTCACTAACTATTATGGCCGGAATACTCCCAGCCATACGCAGAAAAAACAGATCCTGGATTTACAGGCACTTCACATTTATG
>Ga0115558_1002582_pt1 | contig 10694 bp, 11 predicted proteins | sample COGITO_mtgs_1104_4_FD_87279 | JGI IMG/M metagenome (GOLD analysis project Ga0115558, IMG submission 87279) | Pelagic marine microbial communities from North Sea - COGITO_mtgs_110426 | ecosystem: Environmental > Aquatic > Marine > Epipelagic | place: Germany:Helgoland, sampling site Kabeltonne... | reverse complement strand
CTAATGAATTACACCTAGGAAAAGGTGGCGAAAGTCTAGCAGATACTGCTAAAATCTTATCAACTTATGGGGATGGTTTTATGCTGAGAACTGATAAAAGAAAGTTGGAAATCTGTAGATATTCTAATCAATAATGCTGGTAAATTGATTAATAAACCTTTTACTGAACTTTCTCAACAAGATTTTTTAGACGTTTATCAAGTAAATGTTTTTGGTGTTGCAGAGATGATAAAAAATATGATTCCGTTTTTCAAAAAAGGAAGTCATGTTGTTACCATAAGTTCTATGGGCGGAATTCAAGGAAGTATGAAGTTCCCTGGCTTAGCAGCTTACAGCTCTGCAAAAGGAGCTGTTATTACACTTTCTGAATTATTGGCAGAAGAATACAAAGAGCAAGAAATTTCGTTTAATGTTTTGGCTTTAGGTGCAGTTCAAACAGAAATGTTAGAAGAAGCTTTTCCAGATTATAAAGCGCCACTTTCTGCTACAGAAATGGCAAATTATATTTTTGATTTTGCTGTTAAAGGAAACAAATTTTATAATGGAAAGGTTTTAGAAGTTTCCAGTTCTACACCATAGTTTTGAACAATTCTTATCAAAAATATATTCCTGAAAATGCAATTCCATTTGTGGAATTTCTGATTGACGAACATAATTTCACTTTAAAAATTGTAAATCAACGAGCTACAAAACATGGCGATTTTAGAAAATTACCTGACGGAAAATATCAAATTACAGTTAACAATAACTTAAATCCGTTTCAGTTTTTGTTAACGTTAGTTCATGAAATTGCGCATCATGTTACGCATCAAAAATTTGGTCGAGTAAAGCCTCATGGAACAGAATGGAAAACAGTTTTTCAGCATTTGATGTTGCCTTTTTTGAGGCCAGAAATTTATCCGAAAGAAATATTACCATTTTTGGCAAAATATTTAAAGAATCCAAAAGCTAGTACAGATTCTGACGTTAATTTATCGTTAGTTTTAAGAGGAAATGTGGCAGAACAAGGAAAGAATTTTATCTTTGACATTCCTTTTGGGGATTTTTTTGAATATAAAAAGATAATTTACAAAAGAGGAATAAAAAGAAGAACAAGATTTGAATGTTTGAATATGGCGAACAAAAAAACCTACTTATTCAATCAAAATGCAGAAGTATTTCTGATGAAAAGAAATCAGTAATTAAAAAATATATACAATGAATAAAAGTTATTACGCAGTAATTATGGCTGGTGGAGTTGGTTCACGTTTTTGGCCAATTAGCACACAAGAATTCCCAAAACAATTTCATGATATGTTGGGCAAAGGACAGTCTTTAATTCAACGAACTTTCGATAGAATTAATGAATTTGTTCCAGCAGAAAATATTTTAATTGCTACTAATGAACGTTATGAAAATTTAGTTTTAGAGCAGTTGCCAAAAACAACCAAAAATCAGCTTTTGTTAGAGCCAACTATGCGAAATACAGCACCTTGTATTTTATATGCAGCGTTAAAAATTAAAGAGAAAAATCCAGATGCAGTTATGTTAGTTGCACCTTCAGATCATTGGATTGATAATGAAACTGAATTTACAAGAAACATAAAAACGTCATTTGAAGCTTGTGCGAAAGATGATATTTTAATGACGTTGGGAATTCAACCAGATTCACCAAATACAGGTTATGGGTATATTCAGTTTAATGAAAGTGAAGATGAAATAAAAAAGGTGAAAAACTTTACTGAAAAGCCAGATTTAGCAACTGCAGAACAATTTTTAGAAAGTGGAGATTATCTTTGGAATGCAGGAATTTTTGTTTGGTCTGTAAAAAGTATAGAAAAAGCTTTTGCTAATTCTTTACCAGAAATGTTATCTCTTTTTGATGAAAAAGAAGTGTATAATTCTGATGATGAAAATACTTTTATCAGCGAAAACTATGGGAAATCAGAAAATATCTCTATCGATTTTGGCATTATGGAAAGTGCACCAAACGTTCATGTTTTGCCAGTAGAATTTGGCTGGAACGATTTAGGAACTTGGGGTTCTTTGTATAATAAATTAGATAAAGATCCTCAAAATAATGCAGTAGTTGGTGCGAAATCTATTTTTAGAGATGCAAATGGAAATATGATTAAAACACAATCTGGAAAACGAATTGTAGTTCAAGGATTAAGCGACTTTATTATTGTTGAAAAAGAAGACATGATTCTTATTTGTCCTAAAAAAGATGAACAAGACATTAAACAAATCGTAACGAATGTTAAAGAAGAATTTGGCGAAGATTATGTTTAAAACTAAAAAGCTCCGAATTTCGGAGCTTTTTAGTTTTAATCTCTTTTGATGAAAAGTGTATCTAACTTCATTTCTTTTTGAAGCCAAGTTCTTAATTCGGCTTGCCTTTTATTTAAAATAGAGTCTTTTAAAACTTTATCCCATTTTACAGAGACTATTGGTATGGTATCAATTTTAATAAAATCTTTGGATAATAACTGATTTGAAAACCCGATTTCTTTTAAGTTGGAATATCTAATTTTTGCGTCTTTAGCAATTCTACTAAAAGCAATCGCTTTTTCATTATTAAGAGAATTATTTTGTTCTATATTCTGGTTTAAAGTAGAAACGGTATTTTGTAAATCTTGTATTTCTTTTCGTAAACCTTCAATAATTAGTTTACTGTCTTCTAACTCTTGCCTCTTTTCTTTATAAGCTGTTGTTATTAATTCAAAACTTTTGTTATCACTTCCTTTCACTTTAACTTTCCAATCTTTTAAAGCACTATAATTTTCATTATTTGCAAGCTGATTATTTAAAACATTAGCTGTAGCTTCATCTACTTCATTAAAAAAGTTAAGCTTTATCAATTTATTTTTATCATCTTGTTCAGGTTGCTCCACTAAAGTTAATGATGCTATTCCTTTTACCTCTTTTTTAACAAAAGCTTCGAATTGATTTTTTATATTGTTTTCTTTGTAAACTCTCACAAATGTAAAAATTGCAGGAATCATTACAACAACAGCAACCACAGAAGCTAATTGAGCAGTTCTTCTTCTCTTAGCAGAATTTGCATAACGTAACATTGGAAATCGCAATAACTTTAAGACTAAAAATGTTGCTAAACCAATAAAAATTGTATTTATAAGAAATAAATACATTGCACCAAAAAAGTATTCCCAATTTCCTTGTGCTAAACCATAACCTGCAGTACAAAGTGGAGGCATCAAAGCTGTAGCAATAGCAACTCCAAAAATTGCTGTAGCAATCGTACCTTTTTTAGTTCTGGCAACCATCAACGCTAAACCACCAAAAAAAGCGATTAAAACATCACGAATATCTGGACGAACTCTACCTAGCAATTCAGAATTATCTTCGCTTAAAGGAAAAATATAAAAGAATAAAAAAGCCGTTAACAAACTTAAGACAATCATAATTGCCAAGTTGATTAAAGATTTTCTTAGGGTATCAATATCATTAATAGCAATAGACATGCCTATTCCCAAAATTGGCCCCATTAAGGGTGATATTAGCATGGCTCCAATCACCACTGCTGTTGAATTTGCGTTTAATCCTATAGAAGCTACAAAGACAGCAAAAACAAGAATCCAAGCAGTTGCTCCTTTAAATGGTATATCTGCGATTATAGCAGAAATTGTAGCTTCATGGTCTGTATCTTCACGAAAATCTAATAACTCTAATAAAAACTTTTTTATGCTTTCAAAAAGACCTTTTGCATCCTTTTGAACATTCGTTTTAGCTTCGTTTGTATTTTCTTCTTAGGAGTATACTGTGTTTCCATATTCGATAACAAATTGATGCTGAAAAGATACAAAAAGAAAAATCAAAAATTTACTATCCAAATGCGAGTTTCTGCACTTATGAAGTAATTGATAAGCCAAAGAAAATTGTATTTAGAATTTCTTAAAATTAATTTTTTTTATTTTAGAAAACAAAAAAGCTTCTCAAAATTGAGAAGCTTTTTTTGTGACCGGGCTGGGGCTCGAACCCAGGACCCTCTCCTTAAAAGGGAGATGCTCTACCAACTGAGCTACCAGGTCATCCTTTTCTTAGCGGGTGCAAATATATATACTTTAAATAAAAAAAACAAACCTTTTTTTTACTTTATTTCGTTTAAATATGCCTGCCTAACTTTCTTGAATAAATTAGAACTATAAACAAAATCCACAACTACTTCATTGTCAGTTTTAAAGATTTCTTCATTGGTTCCTTCCCATGCTTTTTTTCCGTTTTTTAAAAAAATAATTTTTTGTCCAATTTCCATTACGGAATTCATATCATGGGTATTTATTACAGTTGTAATGTTATATTCTTCTGTAATTTGACTAATTAGATTATCTATTAAAATTGCTGTTTGTGGATCTAAACCAGAATTTGGCTCATCACAAAATAAATATTTAGGGTTCATAACAATTGCTCTTGCAATAGCAACTCTTTTTTGCATTCCTCCAGAAAGTTCTGCTGGTAATTTTTTATTTGAATCTACTAAATCTACTCTTTTTAAACAAAAGTTTACACGCTCTAACATTACTTTGTAAGATTGTTTGGTGAACATTTTTAGCGGAAACATAACATTATCTTCAACAGTTTGTGAATCAAATAATGCACTTCCTTGAAATACCATTCCTATTTCTTGACGCCAAAGTCTTTTTTCATCTTCATCAAATTTTGTATTACTTCTTCCATCAAATAAGATTTCTCCACTTTCTGGCTTGTGTAAGCCAATTAATGACTTTAGAAATACTGTTTTTCCAGATCCACTTTGACCAATAATTAAGTTTGTTTTTCCTGCATCAAAAGTCGCAGAAATCCCTTTTAAAACTTCAACATTACCAAAACCTTTATGTAAATTCTTTACTTCTATCATTCTAGGTTAATAACATTTGAGTTAGTAAATAATTGGCTATTACAATTAAAATAGTTGTCCAAACTACGGCTTGTGTACTTGCTTGACCAACTGCAATAGAACCGCCTTTTACGTAATAACCATGATATGCTGGAACTGTAGCTATTAAAAAAGCAAATACAACTGTTTTTATTAGTGCGTATACAATCAAAAAAGATTGTGGATCTGCTCGAACACCAATGATATAGTCATTCGCAGAAAATAATCCAGAAAGCACTCCAGCAACCCAACCTCCAGTAATACCGAAAACCATTGCTAAAATGATTAAAAATGGGTAAAAAACAACAGTTGCTAAAACTTTTGGAAAAACTAAATGATTTAAAGAATTAATACCCATTACTTCTAAAGCATCTATTTGCTCTGTAACACGCATTGTACCTATACTTGATGTAATATAAGAACCAACCTTTCCTGCTAAAATAATGGAACAGAAAGTTGGCGCAAATTCTAAAATAATTGATCTTTTTGCTGCAAAACCTATTAATGATTTTGGCACTAAAGGTGTATCTAAATTTAATGCTGTTTGCAGCGCAATTACACCTCCAATAAAAAAAGATATAAAAAGTACAATACCTAAAGACTTTATCCCTAAATCTTCAACTTCTTTAAATAATGCTTCTTTGAAAACACGTCCTCTTTGTGGTCTCTTGAAGATCTGGGTTAACATTAAAAAGTATTTACCAACGTGCTCTAGGTAATTCATTAAAAAAATATTTATGTAAAAGTATTAAAATATCATTAACTAAAAGTAAAATACCCAAAATGAAAATTAAATTTTACTACTTTTGATTACTTTTAATTCTGAGATCATGAAAAAAAACATATTCTTTCTATTATTTATCACATTATTCACTATTTCTTGTCAAGAGAAAGAAGAAGAAAATAGAAAATCAAAATTAGTAATTGGAATTGTAATTGACCAAATGCGATATGATTATTTGACTCGTTTTGCAGATCGATATTCAGAAAAAGGATTCAAACGTTTATTAAAAGGTGGTTTCTCTTTAGAAAATGCACATTATAATTACATTCCAACGTATACAGCACCAGGTCATGCTTCTATTTTTACAGGAACAACACCTACAAATCATGGAATAATTTCTAATAATTGGTACGATAAATTCGCAAAAGAAACAATTTATTGTGTTGACGATGAAAATTTTGAAACCGTTGGAAATTCTGGAAATGTAGGAAAAAAATCGCCAAAAAGATTATATACAACAACTGTAACAGATCAATTGCATTTAGCACAAAACATGAACGGAAAAACTATTGGTGTTGCTATAAAAGACAGAAGTTCTATTTTGCCAGCAGGACATACTGCTAACGCTGCTTATTGGTTTGATGGTGGAGATTTTGGCGGATTCATAACAAGTTCTTTTTATATGAATGAATTACCAAAATGGGTTGAAGATTTTAACTCAAATGGAAAAGCTGCTCAATATGTAAATGAACCTTGGGAAACATTATACGATATTGAAACCTATAAAAACAGTATTGCTGATGATAATATTTATGAGAATTTATTTGCTGGGGAAGAAAAAGCCATATTTCCAAAAGACATTGCAAAACTAAAGGAAACAAATAGAAATTTTGAAATTATAAAAGGAATTCCTGCAGGAAATACAATTACTGCAGATTTTGCAAAAGCAACTATTATCAATGAAAGTTTAGGAAAATCTGATTATACCGATTTCTTAACAGTAAGTTTTTCTTCTACAGATTATGTTGGCCATCAATTTGGTCCAAATTCTGTAGAAATTGAAGACACTTATTTACGTTTAGATAGAGATTTAGGAGAATTTTTTGAGTTTTTAGATGCAGAAGTTGGCGTTGGTAATTACACCTTGTTTTTAACTGCAGATCATGCAGCTGTTGAAGTACCTGCCTATTTACAATCCTTAAAAATACCCGCTCATTATTTAGATACAAAAAAGTTTAGAGACTTTGTTTTGAGTGTTACTAAAAAGTACTTCAACTCAGAAAAATTAATTGAAAACGTATCCAACTATCAAATCTTTTTAAACAAATCAGCAATAGAAACTGCAGGATTTGAAGTAAAAAAGGTTGCAGATAAATTAGCAGAAGAAGTGGTAAATTTTGACGGAATTTATAAAGCGATAACTGCAGAAGCACTTCAAAAAACAGATTTTGATGGCGGAATTCTTGAGAAATTACAAAACGGTTATAATCAGAAATTTTCTGGTGATGTGTTAATGATTCCTTATCCAAATACATTAATAAGCAAAAGAACAGGAACAAGTCATGGTTCTGGAAATTCTTATGACACTCATATTCCAATGATTTTTTATGGAAATGGAATAAAACAAGGTTCATCAGCAAAGAAATATGAGATTATAGATATTGCACCAACAATTTCTAATTTGTTGCAAATTGAGTTTCCAAATGGAACCACAGGAAAAGTAATAACAGAAGTTTTAAAATAGCTATCTTGCTTAAATGAAACAAATTATACTTTTTTTCACGTTTGCGATCTGCTTTTCGACTTTTGGGCAAATTTCTAATTTTAAAACCAAATTCGATTTACCTGAAGAGGTGAAAGAAACTTCTGGATTGTTATTGATTAACGGAAAGATAGTAACGCATAACGATTCTGGTGATATTGCAAATTTATATGAAATAGATTCCCTTTCTGGAAATTTAACAAGATCAATTAACGTTTCTAACGCTACAAACGTAGATTGGGAAGATTTAGCAGAAGACAATACACATATTTACGTTGGTGATATTGGAAATAATAGCGGAGACAGAACAGATTTAAAAATTTATAAAATCTTAAAAACAGATTATTTAGCTGATATTTCTGTAACTGCAGAAATAATTAATTTTTCTTACGAAGATCAAACCGATTTTACGACAAGACCAAATGCCAATAATTTTGATGCAGAAGCTTTTGTTATTTATCAAAACTCGATATTTATTTTTACTAAAAACTGGACAAATCTACAGACTAACGTTTATAAAATTCCAAATGTAGCTGGAACGTATTCTGCAGAAAAAGTAAGTACTGGAAACGTTCAAGTATTAATTACTGGTGCAGCTTACGACTTAAATAGTGATACTTTTTTTTTAACTAGTTATGATACAAATGCAAATCCTTTTTTAATTTATATAGATAAAAACAGAATGCCAGGTGATGATGTTTTCTTTTCTGGCTTCAATAAATTAACTGTTGAAATTGAACAAGGAAGTCAGATTGAGGGAATTACTAATTTTGGCAATGGTAATTATTATATTTCAAGAGAGTTCGTATCTGTAATGCAGGGTGGAATGACATTTACCTTTTCTCAAAGATTATATGAGTTTTTAGATAACACGTTTTACCTTTTAGGAGTTGATAATAATAAAAATAATTTCGATTTTAGTATTGCACCAAATCCAGTAAAAGACAAGTTATACATCAGCAAAAAAAATAATCAAGGTTTAATTTCTGGTATAAAAATCTTTTCAATTTTAGGAAAAGAAATTAGCAAAATACAAATTACATATGATAATAGTTTAATTGATGTTGCTGAACTAAAAAACGGAATTTACCTCATCAAAATTACTTTTGACAATCAGCAAACTGTAACAAAAAGATTCATCAAACTTTAAAATTCGATCTGTTTTGATGTTTTTTTATGGCTTTATTAGATAAAATAATTCCAATTATTAAAGAAATAAACGCACCAATCGCAATTCCTGGGATAGAATCTATAAACAGAAAGAAATCATAAGCCCCATGAAACAAAGTTGCTATTAATAATCCTGTTAAATTAAATAAAATTCTGTTGTTGGAAAATTTTGCTTTCCCCATAAAAAATCCCATTAAAATTCCAAAAGTTGCATGTGCAGGAACTGCTGTAAAAGCTCTTATAATTCCTGTTTGAAATCCATGTTGAAAGACATATAATACATTTTCTAATGCAGCAAAACCCATAGAAACCATCACTGCATAAACGATTCCATCAAATAGCTCATTAAATTCGGCATTTCTTTGCGCGTAAAATCTTACAATTAAATATTTTGAGAATTCTTCTACCAAAGCAACTAAAACAAATGCTTCAATAAAGTTTTGAATAAGTTCATCCAAATTATCGATAAAGATAAATTGATTTGCAATTATGCTTATTAAAAAAGTTAAAATAACACTTACTGTTGCTCCTAGTAGAAAGTTCTTAAAAAGAAATTTAAAGGGTTCTTTCTCATACTTATCTTTTATATAGATAAATACTAAAATTACCATTACTGGTGCAATTGCTAAAAGTGCTAATTGAATCATGCTTCTTGTTTGGGTAAAAACACTTCTGCCATCATACATCTTGCGCTTCCACCTCCACAAGTTTCAATTGTTTCTAAAGAACTAGAAATAATTTTACAATGATTACTGATGATTGCTTTTTGACTTTCGGTCAAACAATCAAACGCAGCTTGACTCATTATTAAAAAACGTTCTTCATTTTTACCACGAACTTGTAACATGTTTCCTGCAAAATGTTCGACTTGCTTTTCTGAAATTTCTATGACTTGTTTGCCATCTTCTTTTAAATTTTTCAACAAGTTTTTACGCTCTTTTTTATCATCAATAGAAGCTAAACACACTACAGCAAAAGTTTCTCCCAAGCACATCATTACGTTTGTGTGATAAATTGCTTTTCGTTTACCATCAACGTTTTGATTCGCTTCAAAAATAATTGGAGTGTATTCAAAATCTTCGCAAAACTCTATAAATAAATCTTCGTCTGCTCTTGGAGATAATGCACAATATGCTTTTTGATTTATTCTATCTAAAAGCAAACTACCAGTTGCTTCCAGAAATATTCCTTCTTTTTCTGCAGATGAATAATCCATTATTTGATTGATAACAAAACCTCTTCTTTCTAATTCTTCTAAAATATCTTCTCTTCTTTCTACTCTTCTGTTTTCTGCGAACATTGGGTACAAACCAACAGTTCCATTTTGATGAAAAGAAATCCAATTGTTTGGAAAAATAGAATCTGGCGTATCAAACTCTTCTGTATCTGAAATTACAATTACATTAATTCCATGATTTTCTAATTTAGTTACAAAATCGTCAAACTCTTGTTGTGCTTTTTTATTGATTTCAGCATTTTTAATATCTAAATCTTCTTGAAAATAGTTATTAACGGCTGTCTGTTCGTTCATTCTAAAGTTGATTGGACGAACCATTAATATGGTATTTGTAGTTTGTTGCATTAACATATTTTGTTTGCATCAAAATTAGAATAATTTAAGCATAAAAGCTTATCAATATCTTGATAATTTTATATGAAGTTTTCTAATTCGTTTCATTCGTTTCCAAGCAACTTTGTGACGTCTTGTATACAAATACAAACATCCTAAATCTAATAGAAAGTAGAACAAACTAATTCCACTTGGTGGATTGTGACTTGGCAGAAATGGAACAATATTCCAAGCAGTTTCTGGCCAAAACCAACACAAATAAGAAGTTCCTGTAATTTCTAAAAAACAAACTGCAAAATACATTGTGAAGTAAAATAAACGTTCTCTAGGTTTATTTCGAAGAATTAACAAAACTGCCATAGACATTGCAAATCCAAAAACATCATTCTTAAAAACTAAGAACATTGTTGCATAAATAACAATACTAATTACCAATATTGTTTCTAGTTTTTTTCGGTTGAATTTTGCAAACTTTGTTTTGGTAAAATACAGCACACCAATGTAAACTAAAGCATGCCCCATTGGAATATAATGTGGCACATTTTCTAATCTATACGTGTACATGCCCAATAAAACCGAAAATAGATATTCG
>Ga0115558_1002576_pt1 | contig 10709 bp, 7 predicted proteins | sample COGITO_mtgs_1104_4_FD_87279 | JGI IMG/M metagenome (GOLD analysis project Ga0115558, IMG submission 87279) | Pelagic marine microbial communities from North Sea - COGITO_mtgs_110426 | ecosystem: Environmental > Aquatic > Marine > Epipelagic | place: Germany:Helgoland, sampling site Kabeltonne... | reverse complement strand
GGGTTTATCTGTTCAATTGACCAACTACCATTTTCTTTTTCACCATCCTTATACCAAGTCAAATCATATTGGAGACTATCGACTACGTAGCCTAGGTTATCTTTTAAAACTACGGGTTCGCCAGTATTCGTCAGCGTATTCCAAGACGTAACACCGGCCACGTTACCAAAGCTTTTATAAACCTCTTTATTGGCAGTAGCTGTAAGGATGACGTAACCCTTAGTCTCAAGTATTAAAGAGTCAACCTTGCCACCAGAAAGCTCAAAACCCGTAATGTCGATGGCATTTTCACTTGTATTGTAAAGTTCTATAAACTCCGCCCTACTATCATTTGGCAATACCACTGAATCAGGTAGATAATCTCCAAAAGGGTCTGCAAATATTTCGTTGATTACAATATCTCTTGTATTCGTGCGAACCTCATAGCGAATGACAGCTTGAAGTTCTTCCACAATTTCACCACTCGAAGCATTTTCAATGTTCCTGGCAGTCACTGCATAGGTATTATTAACCAAAGATTGGTTTAACAATAGGGTCACTTCATTCGCGTCAGTCTGCCATGCTTTTATAATGGCAATACCGTTGTCTATGGAATAATTCTCAATTGTTTCGGCAGAAACTTTAGTAACACCTTCATTGAAGGTCAGTGCTAAGGAATCTGAGCTTTTTGCAAGTAACCCAGCTATTCCAAGTGGTTTTACTTGTGCTTCGATGAGAAAGTCATCCATAACGAGTTCGGCGGAAGACCCACTACCAGTGCCTCTTGCGACTTCCATTCTGACAATAACATTACTCTGTCCTGATGCTATTTCTGGCAGGTCGTAGGCATATGCTTTATAGTTTGTTGAGTCAGAGTTAGGGAAGGTATTCTCGTCTCCAATTTGTTGTTTACCTGAAAAGGTAAGCCCGCCGTCGGTAGAAGTTGAGAATGATAAGATGGCTGGCCGAGTTGAAGAGGCGCTGCCATTTTGTTTTGAGAAAGCATAAAAACTGATTGTAGGGTTACTAATGCCCGTGAGGTCGAGGAGAATCTCAATATTGGCAGTAAAGCTAGTAGTCGGAATAATATTTAATGATGTTTCTCCCGTTCTGGGGTCGTTCCCCTGATAAATTCTATTTGAACTGGCAATTTCACTTCCCTGCCAATTAGTGATAAAGAAGGTATCTGAGCCTGTGGCAAAAGTATTTTCAAAACCTTCAGGATGTGGAAATTCATGTATTTGAGCATACAGAGATATATTGATGAATAGGCATATAAGACTGAGGCCTACTCTTTTGAAGAGTACCATGTTCCGCTGTTTGTGTTGATAGTGCTTGAGGGATATAAGTAACGGAATTTTTTTAAAATGTAAAACAAAGTATTTTAAAATATGACTATAATTATATATTTATTTCGAATCGAAGCGGATAAGAATGTCTTTAATAAAGTGTTTGTCGTGAAACTTTTTACAATCAAAAATGGGTTAAAAAGCTCTTAAGCGTATATTTGCAGACCTGAGCCTTAAGGCGCTATAAATTTCAAATAGTTTAGAGATGAGAATTGCCGTAGTTGGAGCAACAGGACTTGTAGGAGGTGAAATCCTAGAAGTTATGGAAGAAAGAAATGTTCAATTTGACGAACTGTATTTGGTAGCTTCTGCCAGGTCAGCGGGTTCTAAAAAGACCTTTAAGGGTAAAGAATATACTTTGATGACCATGGAAGCAGCTGTGGCACTTGCGCCTGACGTTGCGATTTTTTCTGCTGGTGGTAGTACTTCCCTAGAATGGGCACCAAAGTTTGCTTCGGTAGGCACCACCGTTGTAGATAATTCTTCGGCCTGGAGAATGAGCCCAGATCATAAGCTTATTGTTCCTGAAATTAATGCGAATACATTAACGGCAGAGGATAAAATCATTGCCAACCCAAACTGCTCAACCATTCAAATGGTGGTGGCATTAGACCCGCTTAGAAAGCGATACGGCCTAAAGCGCATCGTGGTATCAACCTATCAATCTGTAACTGGTTCTGGAAAAGCGGCTGTTGATCAAATGATGAACGAGAGAAGCGGTATCGAAGGAGACATGTGCTATCCTCATAAAATCGATCAGAATGCTTTACCTCATATTGACGTGTTCCAAGAAAACGGTTACACAAAGGAGGAGATGAAGATGATCAATGAAACCAAGAAAATTTTCAGTGATCATAGCATCGCACTAACAGCCACAACGGTAAGAATTCCTACCATGGGAGGTCATTCGGAGGCTTTAAATGTGGAATTTAAAGAAGACTTTGACTTGGATGAGGTTCGTGCCCTTTTGAGTGCTACCGACGGTGTGATTGTCCAGGACGACCCTGCCCAAAACCTATACCCTATGCCACTGACTGCCCATAAGAAGGATGAAGTGTTTGTTGGTAGATTGAGAAGAGATGAGAGCCAGGCGAACACATTAAACATGTGGGTTGTTGCTGATAACCTTAGAAAAGGAGCTGCTACTAACGCTGTGCAGATTGTCGAATACTTGCAGCAACAAATGCAAGAGGCTTGATAGCTTCACTGATCAGAGCGGAGGTTCAAAAGTTCATCGATGATCATCTCTATGATGATCCGGCAACGTTAATGCTCGGTGCCAGAAAGTATCCCGACTGGCCAATGAAGGCTATAGTAGAGCAAATTCAGTCTAAGCTAAAGGCTAAAAAGAAACTACCAACCTGGTTCAAATCAGCAGGAATTGTTTACCCACCCTTGCTTTCCATGGAACAATGCTCTTCTGAGGAGACGGCTACTTATAAAGCGAGTTTAACTAATGGTGGCGCTAGAATGGTTGATCTCACGGGTGGCCTTGGTGTAGATATTTCAGCATTTGCCAATCGTTTTACTAAATGCCATTATGTAGAACGAAATGAAAGTCTATCTGCCATAGCCCAGCATAACTTTGAGTCCTTAGGTCTTAAGAACTTACATGTTCATACTGATGATTCTGTCAAGTTCTTACAAGAGAATGACGCTTTTAATTTGATTTATATTGATCCTGCAAGAAGGGGGGATAGAGATCAGAAAGTAGTGAGTTTGAAAGACTGTGAGCCAAATGTCATTGACCTACTCCCTGATATTTTGACTAAGTCAAAGCAGGTCATTATTAAAACGTCTCCGCTACTTGATATAAAGGGCACGATTAGGGAGTTAAAGCATGTATCATCAGTGCATGTGGTGGCCATTGGCAATGAAGTGAAAGAGCTCCTTTTCGAGTTGAAAACTTTGACTCTAGGCGACCCGATTATCCATTGTGTTAATCTTACAAAAGGAGAAACCGAGCGATTCGATTTTCAGTTTAGTCAAGAAGAAGAATTAGTGTCGTCATTTGGCGAAATGGGAAAGTATCTTTATGAGCCTAATGCGAGTATCTTGAAGGGAGGAGGGTTCAAAGTGATAGGAGAAAGATTCAAGCTTCAAAAACTCCATCCCAATTCACATTTATATACTGCCGATGCATTAGTGGATGATTTTCCTGGTAGATCATTTGAAGTTCTGGGAGAGGTTTCTTTTAACAAGAAGCAGCTAAAAAAATTGATTCCTTCGATGAAGGCCAACATTACCGTCCGAAACTTCCCTATGTCTGTCGCTCAAATCAGAAAGAAGACCAACCTTAAAGAAGGGGGAGAAGATTACCTATTTGCCACATCCGATATGGATGGAAGTAAAGTGTTTAGGACTAGAAAGGTTACTAGCTGATTTATTAGGATACTAAGTGATAGTTAGAATTGCTTTGATAACCAATAAAATGGCTAAACTCAATCCATAATACTTCAATACTAGCAGCCTGTTTTGTTTGCTCATCCACCAGAGTGCTCGCCAAGGGCTGATGAGGCCAAGAAGGAGGAGCCCTAAGTTCAATACGATCAGATAGAATAAAATTGTTTGCATAAAAAAACCCCGACAGTAATGTCGAGGTTTAAATTTATAAATTTTAGGAAGCTTATAGCTTACGCTTCACTTCTTGTATTTCGAATCCTTCGATTACATCGCCAATTTGAATGTCGTTGAAGCTCTTAATACTCAAACCACATTCGTAGCCTGATTTCACTTCTGATACATCGTCTTTGAAACGTTTCAGTTGTCCGATATCACCTGTGTATGCAACAATACCATCTCTGATCAATCTGATCTGGTTGTTTCGTTTCACAAATCCATCAGTAACATAACAACCTGCAACTGTACCAATCTTAGAAATCTTGAATACTTCACGAACTTCAATATTACCAGTGATAATATCTTTCTCAGTTGGCTCAAGTAGACCTTCCATCGCATCTTTCAGCTCGTTAATAGCATCGTAGATGATAGAATATAATCTGATCTCAATTTCCTCAGTTTCGGCAATCTTTCTAGCACCGCCAGAAGGTCTTACTTGGAAACCGATGATAATCGCATCGGAAGCACTTGCCAAGAGTACATCAGATTCTGAAATCTGACCTACACCTTTATGGATAATGTTAACCTGAACTTCTTCAGTAGATAGTTTCAATAATGAATCGCCTAGAGCTTCCACAGAACCATCCACATCACCTTTAACGATAACATTGAGTTCCTTAAAGTTACCAACAGCTAATCGTCTACCGATTTCATCAAGCGTGATATGTTTCTTAGTTCTGACACTCTGCTCACGAAGGATTTGCTCTCGTTTGTTAGCAATCTCTCTCGCTTCGCGGTCAGTATCCATGACATTGAATTTGTCACCCGCTTGAGGGGCACCAGCTAATCCAAGCATTTGCACTGGGGTAGCAGGACCGACTTCTTTTAATCTATTGCCTCTGTGATCGTACATGGCTTTCACTTTACCAAAGTGAGAACCTGCCAATACTACATCTCCAATGCGCATGGTACCACCTTGTACCATTACGGTAGAAAGGTATCCACGGCCTTTATCAAGAGATGCTTCAATCACAGTACCAACTGCGTTTTTATTAGGATTAGCTTTTAACTCAAGAAGCTCAGCTTCTAGTAGTACTTTCTCTAATAATTCTTCAATGCCTTGACCTGTTTTAGCAGATACTTCTTGGCATTGATATTTACCACCCCAATCCTCAACAAGAACATTCATTTGAGAAAGCTCTTCTTTGATTTTATCAGAGTTAGCATTTGGCTTGTCAATTTTGTTAATCGCAATTACGATAGGTACTTCAGCCACTTGTGCGTGATTGATAGCTTCTTTCGTTTGCGGCATTACGTTATCATCAGCTGCAACTACAATAATTACAACATCAGTGATTTTAGCACCACGTGCACGCATGGCAGTAAATGCTTCGTGACCTGGTGTATCAAGGAAAGCGATTCGCTTGTTATTTTTGGTCATTACGTCATATGCACCAATGTGCTGCGTAATACCTCCAGCCTCACCGGCAGTAACATTAGCTTGTCGAATATAATCTAGCAATGAGGTCTTACCATGATCAACATGACCCATTATGGTAACAATAGGCGCTCTGTCTAGTAAATCTTCCGCGTTGTCGTTTTCTTCAGCAATGTCAGTTTCTTCTTCAGAAGTAGTAAAGTCAACATCGTATCCAAATTCATCGGCGATTATAGTAATCGCTTCTGCATCTAGTCTTTGGTTGATGGAAACGAACATACCAAGGGTCATACAAGCAGAAATAACTTCATTGACAGTAACATCCATCAAACTTGCTAAATCACTTGCCGAAACGAATTCAGTAACCTTGAGTATTTTGCTATCCTCCTGATCCTGAAGCATCTTTTCTTCGGCTGCTTCTGCAACTGCTGAACGCTTCTCTTTACGATATTTAGACCTACTCTTTCCACCACCTTTACCAGCACTTAGGCGGGCAAGTGTTTCTTTGATTTGCTCCTGAATTTGCTTATCAGTAAGCTCTTCTTTAGGAACTCTTTTTCTGTTGGCTGCAGCACCGCCACGCTGTGGAGCACCTCTTCTTTGATCGCCAGCAGCTCCTGGGTTTCCTGCACCTTTATTTGCGCGTTCAAATTTACTTTGAATACGTTTTCTTGGTCTCTTTGAATCTTCTCCAGGTTTTTTAGCCGCGTCTGGTTTGCCTTTCTTCGGCGTTTCCGGGAGTTTAATTTTACCGAGTACTTTCAGTCCACGAAGAGAATCTGCCTTGGCTTCAATTACTTTACCAGCATCCTCTCTCTTAGGAGGAGTTTCTGGAGCAGTTTCTCGAACTGGCGTTTCTTTTACTTCAGGAGCCTTCTTCTCAGCTACTTTTGGTGCAACTTTCTTCTTGTCTTTTACAAGATCAATTTTACCGAGGATTTTTAATCCTGGCTTGTCTTCAACTACCTCCTCTTTTTTGGGAGCAGGTGTTTCAACAACTTTTTCTTCCACCTTTGGTGCTTCTACCTTTTCTGGAACAGGCGCTTCAACAACAGGCTCTACAGGAGCTGGTGCTTCTACTTTAGGTTCCGGTACTGGCTCGGGCTTAGGTTCGGGGGCAGGCGCTGGCTTTGGCTCTTCTTTCGGAGCTTCTGGCACAGGGGTAGCAACTACTTCAGCCTTAGGTGCGGCAGGTGTTGGAGGCGCCTTAGGGGCTAAGTCCTCTACGTGCTTCGTACCGATAGTCAGATGAGAAGCTTCCTCTTTTTCAGAGGCAGACGCAGCAAATTCCTTGGCGAGCAATGCATACTGCTCACCATTGATTTTGGCATTAGGACTGCTGTCGACTGAGTGGCCTTTAGCAGAAAGAAAATCAATCATGGTATTTCTACCCACATTGAGTTTTCTTGCCACTTGGCTTAACCTCATCATTTTTTCTTCAGACATACTCAAATATCCCTTTTTTTAAGGTTTTTTTAAAATCTATTATTTTTCGAATTCCTTATTTAGAATATCGAATAGGGCCTTGACAGTTTCTTCTTCAAGCTCCGTTCTTTTCACAATATCACTTGGATCAAGCATAATGACACTTTTTGCGGTATCAAGTCCGATACGTTTAAGCTCATCAATAATCCAGCTATCAATTTCATCTACGAACTCGTCTAGATCGACATCTTCCTCTTCGTATTCGGATAACTCTCTGAAAACGTCGATTTCAAGGCCAACTAATTTGGACGCTAGTTTAATGTTTTGACCACCTTTACCAATAGCCAGTGAAACTTGATCAGGCTTTAGGTAAACAGCTACGCGACCATCGTCTGCTAAAATTTTCATACTGGAAATTTTAGCAGGACTAAGCGCTCTAGCAATATAAAGCTCCATGTTATCAGTGAAATTGATTACATCGATATTTTCGTTCTGTAATTCACGTACAATACTGTGAATTCTAGAGCCTTTCATACCAACACAAGCGCCTACTGGATCAATGCGATCGTCATAAGACTCCACGGCTACTTTAGCCCTTTCTCCAGGCTCTCTTACTACTTTCTTGATGGTAATTAAACCATCATATACTTCTGGTACTTCACTTTCAAAAAGTCTTTCAAGAAATTCGCCAGAAGTTCTTGAAAGAATAATCTTCGGGCTGCCGTTGACCATGTCAACACGGTCTACAATCGCACGAACGGATTCTCCTTTTCTAAAGCGATCTTTTGAAATCTGCTCGTTACGTGGAATAGAAAGCTCATTGTCTTCATTATCCATTAACAAAACCTCTCTACTTAGGATTTGATACACCTCGGTAGAAATAATTTCGCCTACAAGATCTTTGTACTTTTGATAGAGAATATCTTTTTCTAAATCCTTTATACGTTGGATCAAAGTTTGGCGAGCAGTCATTACAGTTCTACGACCGAAATCGATCAACTTAATCTCCTCGGCTACTTCTTCACCAATTTCAAAATCTTGTTCAATTTTACGTGCGTCTGTAAGACAGATTTTATCATGATCCCAGATATCTTCAGAGTTATCATCGACAATTTCACGAAAACGCCAAATTTCTAAGTCACCCTTATCTGCGTTGATAACAATATCAAAGTTGTCATCTACTTCATATTTCTTTCTGATCATTGTTCTGAAAACATCTTCCAGAATTCTAATCATTGTCGGTCGGTCTACATTCTTGCTTTTCGCAAATTCTGCAAGTGACTCGATTAATACTCCACTGTCCATTTTTCTTAATTAAATGACACTAAAACGTTCGCTTTATCTATTGAATTGAAAAGAATAGATGTTTTTTCAGTAACCACTTTCTTCTTTTCATTCACTTCTTTCATTATCTCCAATGCTTCTTCATTTACACTTTCAAGTTTACCTTGAAGCATTGTACCATCTTTCAACTTCACTTTTAAGCTTCTACCCACGTTCTTTTCAAACTGTCTCTTGGAAGCAAGCGGGTGATCTAAACCTGGTGACGATACTTCTAAAATAAAAGCACCCTCAATAAGATCTTCAGCTTCTACTTCAGCAGCAATCTGTCTGCTCAGAGAAGCACAATCATCAATGTTTACCCCATTATCACCGTCTAACAAAATCAGGTGTTTTTGCATTCCAGAGGCTCCTTTGGATATAACATCCACAATAAAGTAGCTGTCGTCCTTCAAGAAGGATTCCGCAATTGTTCTTAACTGTGACGTTATTTCCATAATTCTTTACAAAGAAAGAGGGGACTTAAGGTCCCCTCTGGTAGTATCTCCAAATAAGTACCACAAAAGTAGCTGAATTTTATTTCTTTTCAAATACGAACCGTGAAACGTATTTTTTTGATAAAAGCCTATTACTTTCGAAGTAGAACATTGCCATATGAGACCTATTAAGACCCTATTAATTTCCTGTATAGTGTTATTTTTTATTTCCTGCGGAGGAAATGAAAGTAATTCTTCATCGTCAAGTACGAATAAGACACCATTGAAAAAAGCGCCAGCTATTAATGCTGATTCAACTTTTGCCTTTGTACAGCAGCAAGTAGATTTTGGCCCAAGGGTGCCCAATTCAAAGGCGCATAAGGAAGCGTCTCAATGGTTTAAGAAGAAATTTGAGGGATATGGTGCCACTGTAATCATGCAGGAGTTTACAGATTACGTGTATGACGGTACTAAAGTAGGGTTGACAAATGTAATTGCATCTTTCTATCCTGAACAGAAGAAAAGGATCCTCTTAGCCGCACATTGGGATACAAGACCATTTTCTGACCAAGGCGAGGGAGATAAATACGCGGCAATTGATGGTGCCAATGATGGTGGTAGTGGTGTAGGTGTTTTATTGGAGATTGCTAGAGTTTTGAGTCTAAGTGAGGCCCCTGGAGTGGGTGTAGACATTATTTTGTTTGATGGTGAGGATTGGGGTGAACACAATGAGGTGTCAAGTAAGGATCTTCCTGTTGACAAACGAAGCTGGTGGTGTCTTGGCTCTCAGTATTGGAGCAAGAACAAGCACAAGGCTAATTATTCAGCTTATTATGGAATCTTATTGGATATGGTTGGTGCACCGGACGCCACATTCTACTACGACAGCGTATCGCAGGAGAATGCTGGTAGAGTACTGCAAAGTGTATGGAGTACGGCAGATCAACTTGGATATGGTAGCATGTTCAAAAAAGAACTAGGCTTTGGTCGAATCACCGACGACCATGTCTATATCAATGAAGATGCTAGAATCCCTATGATCGATATTATAGATTATCGACCAGGTACAAATGTTGGTTTTACACCAGCATGGCATACTGAAAATGATAACATGGAAAATATCAGTAAAGAGACTTTGGCTAAGGTGGCCAACGTTCTGATGACGGTGTTATATAATGAGTAGTAGCTTATGAAATAATCTTCATCAAGTATTTACCGTATCCTGATTTTTCGAGCGGCTGGGCTATTTTAATTAGCTGTTCCTTATCTATAAAATTCATTCGATAGGCAATCTCTTCTATACATGAGATTTTAATGCCCTGTCTTTCTTCGAGGATTTGTACAAACTGAGCCGCTTGGGTAAGGGATTGAATGGTTCCTGTATCGAGCCACGCTGTTCCTCGATCCATTGGGCTGACCTTCAATTCTCCCATTTCTAGATATGCCTTGTTGATGTCGGTAATCTCGAGTTCTCCTCTAGGACTTGGTTTTAGATTTTTCGCAATATCTACTACACGGTTATCATAGAAGTACAGGCCAGGAATTGCCCAGTCTGATTTTGGGTCGTCTGGTTTCTCTTCGATTGATAGGGCATTCATGTCTTCGTCAAAGTCTACTACACCATATCTTTCCGGATCATTCACGCGATAGGCATAAATAACACCGCCGTCGGGGTCCGTATTACTCTGAAGTAACTTGGGGAGTCCTGAGCCATAGAAGATGTTATCTCCCAGCACCAGCGCTACCTTATCGTCACCAATGAAATCTTCACCAATGATAAAGGCCTGTGCTAAACCATCTGGTTCAGGTTGTTCGGCATAGCTGAAACGGCAGCCAATTCTACTCCCGTCTCCAAGAAGTTTTTCAAAAAGTGGGAGATCATGTGGAGTGGAGATAATGAGTATGTCTTTTATACCGGCTAACATTAATATGGAAAGCGGATAGTAGATCATCGGCTTATCGTAAACGGGCATAAGCTGTTTGCTAATGGCAATTGTGAGTGGATGGAGTCTAGTCCCTGAACCCCCTGCTAGTATAATGCCTTTCATGATTGATATTGGTTAGTGTAGTAGTTCTGATAATCTCCTGAAGTTACATTTTCAAGCCACTCTTCATTTTCAAGATACCAATCTACTGTTTTTTCCAATCCTTCTTCAAATTGGAGAGAAGGTTCCCAATTCAATTCGTTTTTGATTTTACTGG
>Ga0115558_1002555_pt1 | contig 10767 bp, 13 predicted proteins | sample COGITO_mtgs_1104_4_FD_87279 | JGI IMG/M metagenome (GOLD analysis project Ga0115558, IMG submission 87279) | Pelagic marine microbial communities from North Sea - COGITO_mtgs_110426 | ecosystem: Environmental > Aquatic > Marine > Epipelagic | place: Germany:Helgoland, sampling site Kabeltonne... | reverse complement strand
GCAGCAGGGAAGGCGTTTAACTATATCCAACAAGCTGTCAACAAAGGTCATGAGATAAACGACTTAGCACATAAGTTCGGTGCTTTCTTTGACGCGAAGGATAAAATTGCTGAAGCAGAAGCAAGTGTTGAAAACGCTTCGGCAATGTCAAAGTTGTTTGCTAAAGGCTCTGTAGAGTCAGCCGCTTTACAGATTACAATGGCAAAGCAAAAGACCATGCAGATGGAAAAGCAGCTTCGCGAAATCATAGTCATGACAGTAGGCGAAGATGTTTACATTGAGATGATTCGGACGAGAACGAGTATCCGAAAGCAAAGACTAGAAGCAGCTAGAGCTAAGGCAGCACGCAATCGTTTAATTATTGATGGTATTGGATTCGCGTTTCTTGGAACAATACTTTTTGCCTGTATCATGGCAGTGGTAGGAGTAGTAGTTTGATGGAAGACCGATTAAGCAGAGTTGAGAAGAAGATTGACACGCTACAGGAAGCTATCGTGTCATTGGCGCGTGTTGAAGAAAGGCTTGTCACTGTGTTTAATCGGCAGTCCCATATAGAGACTAAAGTGGACGCTATAGAGAATAAGATGGATGTCTTAGCTGAAAACATGGCTAGCGCTAGAACAATGGAGCGTCTGATCTGGGTAGTTATTGTTGCAGGCATAAGCGCTGTCTTTACATACATAGGAAACTAAGATGACCTATTTACAATTAGTCAATAGTGTGCTGCGACGACTACGTGAGAACGAAGTAGACACTGTTGCAGAAACGAGCTACTCAGCCTTGATTGGTGACTTTGTCAACGATGCTAAACAGATCGTAGAAGACTCACACAGTTGGTCAGCGCTGCGTACAGCTATTGAGTTTGACACAGTTGACGGTACGTCTACATACGCTCTTACAGGCTCTGGACAGGACGTTGAAGTTAGAGAAGCAATGAACGTTACAAGTAAGCTGCGTCTACGCAGTCGTAACAGAACATACATGAACAACTACTACAAGATTGGCGAACCTGCCTCTGGCACGCCTTCTGAGTTTGCCTTTAGCGGCGCTGACAGCAACGGTGACATTACTGTACAAGTGTATCCACAGCCTAACGGCATTTACGAGCTGTACTTTGACTCGTTTGTACGACAGGCTGATTTAACAGCTGATGCTACACGGCTTAAAGTGCCACACAATCCTGTGCTACAGCTAGCATTGGCTATGGCGTTGCGTGAAAGAGGCGAGACAGGTGGTCAGTCTGCAGCAGAGCAGTTTGCTATTGCTGACACTGTGTTATCTGACGCTGTTGCGTTTGACGCTAACAAGTACGGTGAAGACACTACCTACGTCGCTGTCTAAGGAACTTAAATGGCTCAACAACTACAAAGCATTACTATCACTGCTCCGGGCTTTGCAGGCCTTACCACGCAAGATGCGCCGTTGTCACAAGAGCCTACCTTTGCTGCTGTAGCGGATAACTGCGTCATTGACAAAGAAGGCAGAATAGCGGCTCGTAAGGGCTATAGCGTGTTAAACGGTAACGACTTGTTAGGCTCTTCAGACGGTGTTGAGTCTATGGGTGAGTTCGTTGCTAATGACGGTGACGTTACATTCTTCTCTGCAGGCAATAACCTGATCTTCTCAGGCACAACAACAATGACTGACGTGACGCCTGCAGCGTACACTATCACAGACAACAACTGGAAGTTTGTACCGTTCAACAACAATATGTATATGTTCCAACGTGGACACGAGCCTCTAGTGTACTCAGACGCTACAGGCAGCGTTACAGCAATGTCTGCACACGCTTCTGCGTCAGGTACGCCTCCACAGGGACACATCGCTATAGGTGCGTTTGGTCGTCTGTGGGTCGCTGATTTAGCTAACAACAAGTCTACTATCTACTGGTCAGACTTGCTTAACGGCTCAGGTTGGTCAGGAGGCTCTTCAGGCTCTATTGACATCACTAAGGTGTGGCCTACAGGGTATGACACTATCGTCGCTCTAGCGGCTCATAACGGCTTCCTAATCATCTTTGGACGCAACTCTATCATTGTTTACTCAGGCGCTGATAGCCCTGCAACAATGACGCTGTCAGACACTATCTCTAACATAGGTTGTGTCAACAGAGACGCTGTAGTTAGCACAGGCAGAGACATTATCTTCTTAGACGACTCAGGCGTGCGTAGCCTGTCTAGGACAATACAAGAGAAGTCAGCGCCTATTGGTGACGTGTCTAAGAACGTTAACAACGATGTTAAGTCTTTGTTTGCTGCAGAGACTGGCAATATTAAGATGCACTATTCGCCACGACAGGCGTTTGTGTTGCTTAACTTCCCTGATCTTGGTGTTGTATACACGTTTGACACACGTTTCCCTCTGCAGGATGGCAGCTACAGAGCTACAACGTGGTCGCACATAAACCCATTGTGCTTTGCTGAAACGTCGTCAGAAAAGCTGTATTTAGGTGTGTTAGACGGCATTGCAGAGTATACAAGCTACACAGACAACGATACAAGTTACTTGCTCAGCTACTTTAGCCATCCACTGAGCTTTGGCAGCACGTCTAACCTGAAGTTCCTAAAGAAGATTAACTTGACTACGTTTGATGGCGCAGAAGCTATAGTAGCGCTTAGTTGGGCTTACGACTATGGAGGCAACTACAGAAAACAAGCATATACGCTGCCTAAGACTAACGTTGGCCAGTATAACATCTCAGAGTTCAACACAGAGGCTGAGTATTCGTCGTCTATATCTCTTATCAACCGTCAGAAGATTAACGCTAGTGGGCAAGGAACTGTAGTTTCTGTTGGTGTTGAAACATCAGTTGAAGGTAACTCTATAGCAATACAAGAGCTAAATATTCACGCATTACTAGGAAGGATTGTTTAATGAGTAACTACACTAAGCTAACTAACTTTGCAGCCAAAGACGCCCTTGTTAGTGGCAACCCTGCTAAAGTTATTAAAGGTACTGAAGTAGGTGCTGAGTTTGACGCTATTGCTGTTGCGGTGAATAGCAAGGCAAACACTGCATCTCCTACGTTCACAGGTACAGCTACGTTTGACAACATTACAGCTACAGGCACTATTGCCCTATCGACTGTTGACGGTGGCACATACTAATGACGCTGACTGAGGCTAAGCAAACACTAATGCTTGAGCTAGTCAGGGCTACTGCAGGTAACTACAGCATAGAAGAACTACTAGAGCTGTACTACTTTATGACTGAGCCTGAAGAAGACACTAAACCAAATTTAACAGTGCTAAATAATAGGACATAACTATATGAAGTATGCTAAAATCATAGGTAAGTTTGTAAAAGCTAAGTTTATGGGTTCGACTGACGAGCAGGCTTCTGTTGCTATACTGTTGGCTGTCTTTCTCCTTATTGTGTTAGCGGTGGCTTAAATGTTAGCAATGTTAGGGTCGCTGATTGGGCCTGTGTCTGACTTGTTGGACAAAGCAATACCTGATAAAGACTTAAAAGCAAAGCTAGCTCATGAAATTGCGACTATGGCAGAGCGTCATACGCATGATCAGGTCAAGGCGCAGCTAGAGATTAACAAGACAGAAGCTAAGCATACTTCTATGTTTGTTGCAGGATGGCGACCGGCTTGTGGATGGGTGTGTGTGTTGGGTATGGCAGGTAACTTCTTAGTCATCCCTTTTGCAAACATGACGTTGAATCTGTTAGAAACGGGTGTTGAAGTTCCGATGATTGACCTTGCTACAATGCTGCCTGTGTTAATGGGTATGCTAGGGCTTGGTGGACTACGCAGCTTTGAGAAAGTTAAGAAAGTAGAGCGAAACACTTAGGAGTTATTATGGCAGGTTTATTCGGCAATGTCTCTGCAGAAGGTGGGTTTGACCAGTCAGAAATAGACTTAGTTACACAACTTATTAACTCTGGTCAGACCACAATAGATGAAGTCTCTAGCACCTTTGGTGTTCCTAGAGACGTTGTTGCGTCTGTGTATGCAGAAAACGCACCACAAGCACAAGAAGATAACGATTTTAGTGGTTTATTAAGCACAGCTTCTAAAGCCAATAACGTTATTAACAGCGGTGTGCAGGCCATAGACGCATTAAAAACCTTTAATGTATTAAAGAACACTCCTGCAACAGCAGCAACTGCAGCGACTACTATGGAAGAGTTGGCTGCTAACAACCCAATGCTTATACAAAATCTTAGTAGTTCTGGCAGCGATGGTTTCCAAATACTAACTGAAGCAGAAAAAGCTGCTCAAATGCAACAAGCTGCTGACGTATTTGCAGGAGGTCTTAGCAGTATTGTTGGCGCTGTTAGCGGTAAAGAGTCTACAGCAGAAACTTTAGGCATAAGTGCGTTGTCTGCGTTAGGTCTTATTAACCCTGCAGCAGCACTAGCTTATCGTATATTTGATGCGATGGATTTGTTTGGTGGTGGTGGTTTAAAAGAAACACCAATGACCGAAGAAGAAGCTGCAACTTATGCGGCAGAGTCTAGGTTAGCCTCTACACTAGAAAGCCAAGGAGAAGGTGCAGGTGAGTTAATACTAGATGCTGTAGAGCAAGCAAGAGCAGCTAACGTAGAGCCAGAAAAGATTGCTGAGACGCTAAACAGCTCTACTAACCCTGTAGCAGGTTTGATTAACTTAACTGTAGGTAGCAATCAGCCTTTTGTTGACGTACCGACAGCTGCTGAAAGAGCCGCTGCTGAGACTACTACCGCTACAGACCCTCTAGGAGGCTCTACAAGCTCGTTAGAGCCAGATGCGGACTTAATGGGTACTGACACCAGTATCTTTGATTCAACGGCGTCAGCAGTCTCTACGGACGTCTTCGAAGGTTCTACAGAAGTCTCAGATGTTAATGAGACTGACTTTAACGAAACATGGTCTTACGACGCAGCAACTGACTCGTTCATAAGCAACACAAACAACGATTCTATTCCTAATAGAGGAAACGCTACGTTACAAGACGGAGCTACTTACTCAGTGACTCCTGTGCTTGGAAGTGACGGTGTAGCTGCTGAACACGTTGTAGACGCTGAAGGCAATATTGCAGGGGTACTTACTACAGACTCTTCTGGGCTTCCTTCAATAAGAAGCTCTGAAGAAAAAGACAACAGCGCCACTGTTATAACAATAACAGGTGCTAAAGGCGACCAAGGTCTTCAGGGCATTCAAGGTGCTAAAGGCGACCAAGGTCTTCAGGGCATTCAAGGTGCTACAGGTGCTAAAGGCGATACAGGTGCTACAGGTGCTAAAGGCGATACAGGTGCTCAAGGCGAGCAAGGCATTCAAGGTTTACAAGGTCTACAAGGACTGCGCGGTTTGACAGGTGCTGCAGGCGCTACAGGTGCTACTGGTGCTAAAGGTGAAAAAGGTGAAGCAGGGTTAACAGGTTTATTAACGTTAAACAACATAGCTACACCAACAGCTGATGAAATATTTACTAGCGAATTTAAAATGGATTACTTAAAGCCTGAGTTTATAGGCTTACTCGATCTAACTACAGGAAGGACTGTATAATGGCAGGTTTATTTGACAACTTAGCAACAGGGTTAGGCGCTGTCTACGGCTTTGACAAAGGCATCTCTGACGTTCAAGACGTAGGAGCTAGGGCGCTACAGCGTGCTGAGACAGCTGCTACTGACGTTCAGGGACAGACTCAGTTTAAACCCTTCACTGTAACTTCAGGCATTGGCGGTGTGACTACAACGCCTACTGGCGGCATAACAACTTCGTTAACGCCTGAGCAGCAAGCACTACAACAGCAGCTACAGAGATTTGGCACTGGTGCGTTTGGTATGCTTGGCAGCGCTGATGAACGTGCTGCAGAGCAAGCTAACGTCATTAGTATGCTAACAGGCGCAGGTGGCGGTATGCAGCAACGTGAAGCTGACATCATGCAGCGTCTACAGGCTTCTGTAGCGCCAGAGCAAGAACGTCAGCGGATGGCGTTAGAAGAGCGTCTACTAGGTCAAGGCAGGCTTGGTGTTGCCACTAATCAGTACGGCGGTACACCAGAGCAGCTAGCACTAGAGAAAGCTATTGCAGAGCAACAAGCAGGCTTTGGCGTTAGCGCTATTGAGCAGGCTCGTGCTGAGCAACAGCAACAGGCTTCACAGACTCTAGCAGGCTTGCAAGAGTCTCGTCAGCGTCTAGGTCTGCTTGGTGAAACAGGCTTGGCTGCGTTACAGCAGTCTTATATGCCACAGCAGCAGCTACTACAAACACTTGCTCCTGCTATTGACATCTCTAACATTGCTAGTGCAGGTCAGCGTCAAGGCGCTCAGCTTGGTACATCGTTGCTTGAGGCAGGACTAGGAACACAAATGGGTGCTGAGACAGCAGCAGCTAACTTGCGTCAGCAGCAGATACAAGCCATCACTAACTTGCTTGGTGGTCAACGAGCCAATACTGAGACTGGCGTGACAGAACAGACTGGTTTGTTGCAAGGCATTATAGACAGATTTACAGGCGGCGGTGCAACACCTGCAGCAGCGGCAACAGGCGGTTACGTAGCTCCTAATCCTACTGACTTCTCTAGTACTGATGCGTACTTACGCGCTATAGGAGCAATTTAATAATGGCTAACATAGATATTACAGGACTGTTCTCTGACGTTCTAGGCAGCACACAGCAGCAACAGACCGAAAGAGAACTACAGCGTCGTGACGCAGAAACACAAGCTAACCTAGTTGGTCAGTTAGGTGGTATGGCTGCTTACTTAGCTCCACAGCGTAGTGCTGAGTTAAGCTCTGCTGCAGGTGGCTTACTTGGTCTTGACACACGCTCTGAAGCTGACAAGCTACGTGAGCAACTACAGGCTCTAGGCACTCCTAAGACTGCACAAGAGCATCAGCGCTATGCTGACTTGCTTGACAAGCTAAAGCCCGGAAGCGGTGTGCAGTATATGATGTCTGTTGCACAAGAGCAGCGTGCTTCTGACATAGCAGGCGCTGAAGTCTCAAGAGCTGCTACAGCAGAAAGAGTTGCACAAACTGACGAAGAACGCCTTACACTAGAACAACAAGAAGCAGCAGCGTTGAACACAAACAGGATTAGAATTGACCGCCGCGCTCGTGAAGATCAGCGCTTGGAAGGATTGCGTATTGAGGCAACTAACAAAGCAACGGCAGCAAGAGCTGCTGAGACAGACGTTTATACTAAAAAGGCAATGGAGGAGGCTTATAAAGAGTCTGGGACTGCTTTGGAAAGAGCGAGACAAGCAGGAAACATTGCAGATAAATTAGCAGTAGTAAACCCTGCTTCAGGAGCAGTAGCACGTTTTGAAGAAACTAAAAATGATTTTTTTGGAACACAAACAGAAGCAGAAGCGTTGCGTACAGAAATACGAGCTATGACTAACTCAATGGTGATGTCTAGTCTCCCTCCCGGAGCAGCCTCTGACAAAGATATTGAACTAGCTATGAAAGGTGTTCCTAGAGCTGATTCAGACCCTGAAATATTACAACAGTATTTCAGAGGAGTTGCAAAAATAGCAGCAATAAAAGCATACGAAGCAGAGCTAAAACTAAAGCACCTAGACGAAGAAGGCGATATAGGCGGTTTTCCTGCAAAGTGGCGAGCCGCACAAAAAGATGAGAAGTTCCTTACCATCATTGCCGAAAATACAGGACTGCCTTGGCTATCTAAAGAAGAAGACATTAAAAAACAAAAAGAAGCAGACAAAGCTGCATTTGAAGCAGCAAAAAAAGCTGATGCAACTGCAGTAGAAGAAGGGCGAAGAAAAGCTGCTCAGTTAGCAAGAGAAGAAGCTGCTGAGTTTGCTTCTAGTCGTTTTGGTCAGTTCTTATCTACTATGTCTGATATATCGCCTTCGCGCTAAGGAGTAATTATGCCCGATTTTAATAATATGTCACGACAAGAAGTAGAGCAGTGGCTAAACGAAAACGACCCAGAACGCAGGACTCTATTACGTGACGCAGGTGACTATTTAAAAGAAAACTTAGACCTTCCCGGAGGCATTGGCGGCGCTTTAGCAGGCGCTGCTGTAGGTAGTGCTGTTCCTGTAATCGGTACAATAGCAGGAGGCATTGTAGGCGGTGCTTTAGGCACTGGATTAGGAAGCGCTGCCTCTGATGTCTTAGAAGACGGCGAAGTAGATGCTTTAGACGTTGCAGGCAGTGTTGCAGGCAGTGTAGCCATTGACGTTGCTACACTTGGTCTAGGTAAAGTAATAAGCCCTATTGCTAAGTCGTTAGGTTTGACTTCTGACGCACTGCTCAGCGCAAGCCAAAAGAAAGGTCTGCAACTAGCTGATGAGTTGTTAGACATTAACAAAGTACAAGGCGGAACACTAGACAGTATTCGCATAACACAGCAGTTCTTAGAAAGTGAAGGCGGTAGTTTGTCAGCGGCGCAGACAGGACAAGCAGATTTTTGGAGACGATTAGGAGAAGGTATTGGCAACATTGGTATCTTGTCAGGCAGGACAGCTAGAGCGCGTGTTGCACAAAACAACAAGATTATTTTAGACAGTGTTGAAGAGCTAACAGGCAGGGCAGGAGCAACGCCAGAGACTGCGGAGTTAGTTGGACAAGAGTTGTTTGGTATTATTGAAGCAGGTAAGCAAGCAGCTACTAAGATGTATGGGGAAGGTCTGGACAGCATTATAAAGCAAACTGGCGACAGAAGAATTAACATCGGTCAGGTCAAAGGTGCGTTGCAGGCTTTTAAGAAGAAATACGACAGCGAGTTAGGAAGCTCTTTAACAAAGTCAGTTGAAAAGCAAGCAGATCAGTTAATAATGGACTTAACTAACTCACCTGAAGTGGCGACGTTGCTTAATAAGAACGTTAAAGAGGCTACTGTAGGGCAGCTTATTGACTTCCAGAAACGTGTAGGTAACCTTATAGACGAAGCTATGCCAAACTCTGCAGGCGCTAACCCTGTAGCTGTTCGTCAGTTAACAGAGTTGTCGCAGATGATAAAGGGCGGTGTTTACAGGTCGTTACGCAACCACTCACCTGAAGTGGCTAAGACTTACAAGACAATGAACAGTGTTTATAGCAACACAACTAAAAACTTGATACCGAAGATAAACAAGAACTTTGTTAACGCTGCTAAGAACGACAGCTACGACGCTTTGGGTAATATTCTTCTTACTAGCAAAAACAACAGCAAGGTAAGAGCGCTGATGAATAGTGTAGACACTGCTTACGAAGCGTTAGCTAAGTCGGGTGTTAAACCACAAGGAGTTGCAAAGACAGCAGCGGCAGCTAAGAAGAAGATCAAAGAAGGCTATATGCAGAATGTCTTTAGGACACTCACTGCAGACGCAGACCCTACTAAGTTTGTTAAGTTTGCTAGAGATGCTCTTCAGCCAGAACAGACAGCAAAGGCTCTTACCATCTTAGGAAAGGAAGACTTTGGTCGATACAAGATGCTGATGAACGCTATTGTAGACAGCTCTAAAGGAGCTGAAGACACTATGTTTGGTCTTGCCTTCCGTCAGCGTGAGACAGCAGGTGTGTCAGGCTTGTTAGGAGCAGGCGGTGTTGGTGCTGCATTTACTGCTGCTCCTCAGTTAGCAGGTATTCTATTGATTCCTGAGTTTCTAGGAAGAGTGTCAACAAGCCCTAAAGCTGTTAACAAGCTCCTTAACCTAAACCAGAACATAACTAAGTTTACAGACGCTAAGTCACTGGCGTTAGCTGTTGATGACATTATCAAGATAGCTATACCAGACGAAGAAGAACGTAAGCAATTAGGCGCTGATATAGAAATTGGTTACTAGGGACTGCAGCGGCGGCGGAGACATCAAGAGAATATCATGTCTTTGCCGTCTTGTCAACACAATAAAGGGTAGACAATGTATAACGAGTCGCACTATTCAATAGGTAAGAACTTGACAGCAGGTGTGTCTAACACGCTCTTCACTGTCCCTACAGGCTATGAAGCTCGTGTGACTATGTTGTTCGTAGCCAACGGTTCAGGCTTTACATCAGGCTATTCAGCTACGTGGCATGACGGAGAAGACATTACGTTTCAGTCTAACAAGTCACTGGGTGATGGACAGTATGACCAGTTTGGCGGAGAAGGTGCTTTCTTGGTCATGGAAGAAGGTGACTACCTAACGATAACACCTGATGCAGGCTCTAGTTTCAGCACAATCGTGTCGTTCATGCTAGTCAAGAGTGACGGTACTAAGTTTGATTTAACTATATAGGAGTAAGCCAATGCCAATGGTAAACGGTAAGAAGTACAGCTACACTACGAAGGGCAAGGCAGCGGCTAAGAAGGCTGCAGCTAAGAAAGGCACTAAGCCTAAGATGACTAAACGTAAGTAATAGAATCCTCTGTGCTACCTTAGGATCGTCCCTGCGGACGTACACAAAAAAGCCCTGTAGAGATTGGGATGCTCTACAGGGCTTTTTACCTTCTATAGTGTGTTAGATGCCACAGACTCCTGAGGCACACACAGTCTCGCTATTCTCCTCAAACACCACACCCTTGTGCTTCATAGCCTCTTTGTAGCTGCACATCGTTAGCGGCTGACCACCTCTAGCACCGTCAGGGTAGCAAGTGAAGCCTCGCAGACGTGGAGCATACTTAGCCAACACTGCAGCAAACTCCATCACACGATCTTCATTGTTAAACTCACTACCCCACGAAGGCATATTGATGGTAGACGAGATAGACATATCAACATAGTCTTGTACGTCAGCTTGGAACTTCAGGCGACGCTCAAAGTCATTCACCATAGATGACGATGTCTGTATCTTATCAGGGTCTAAGCCGTGTGTCTTAATCAAGTCTTCAGCTGTAGCGTC
>Ga0115558_1002550_pt1 | contig 10791 bp, 10 predicted proteins | sample COGITO_mtgs_1104_4_FD_87279 | JGI IMG/M metagenome (GOLD analysis project Ga0115558, IMG submission 87279) | Pelagic marine microbial communities from North Sea - COGITO_mtgs_110426 | ecosystem: Environmental > Aquatic > Marine > Epipelagic | place: Germany:Helgoland, sampling site Kabeltonne... | reverse complement strand
TATCGCAACTTGAGATGCTTTTCTCAAACCCTCAGAACCCATCATTTTTATATACATCCATGAAATTGATAAAATACTTGAGCTGCCCCAAGGTGCTGCAGATACTGCTCCCATTCCAGTTGCCGGACCACAATCTTTTATAACCGAATGTTTTGGTAAAAATACTTCTAAATGTTTTTTGCATGCTATTGGTCCCATACCAGGTCCTCCACCACCATGAGGTATACAAAATGTTTTGTGTAAGTTTATATGACAAACATCTGGACCAAAGTTACCTGGTTTAGCAATTCCTACTAATGCATTTAAGTTAGCTCCATCCATATATACTTGTCCTCCATGCTTATGAATTAGATCGCATATGTCTGTTATCTTTTCTTCAAAAACACCATGTGTTGATGGATATGTAACCATAAGTGAAGCTAAATTTTCTGAGTGCTCTTCTGCTTTATTTTTTAAATCTTCATAATCTACATTTCCATGCTGATCACACTTTACAACTACAACTTTCATACCAACCATTTGAGCACTTGCAGGATTTGTACCATGTGCAGAACTTGGAATTAAACAAACATTACGATTTTTATCACCATTTTTTTCATGAAATTTACGAATTACCATTAAACCAGCAAACTCACCTTGCGCCCCTGCATTTGGTTGAAGTGAAACACCAGAAAAACCTGTAATTGATCTTAACCAATTTTTTAAATCAGTGAATAACTCTCTGTAACCGTCCATTTGTTCTACAGGAGAAAAGGGATGTGGTTGAGAGAACTCTTTCCATGTAACAGGTATCATTTCTGAAACTGCATTAAGTTTCATGGTGCATGATCCCAAAGCAATCATAGATTTATTTAAAGCAATATCTGAATCTTCTAATTTTTTTAGATAACGAAGCATTTCAGTTTCTGAATGATAACTATTAAAAACTGGGTGATCTAAATAAGTTGAAGTTCTTAATAATTTTTTAGGAATATTAGATAAGCTTTCATTCATAGTTTCTTTAATTGTTTCTGAACAATTAAAAATTTTTAATAATTGATTTGCTCTATAAAGATTTTTTCTTTCATCAAAAGACACTGCCAGCATTTCAGAATTTACTTTTCTAATATTTACTCCTTGATCTAAGGCATTTTTGTATATCTTTTCAGTTTTATCTAAAGTTTTTACAGTTACCGTATCAAAAAAATTATCTGAATAAAGTTCATAACCAGATTGTTTTAATTTATCTGCAAAATTTTTAGTTAATTGAGAAACGCTTTCTGCAATTTTTTTTATACCTTGGGGGCCATGATAGACAGCATAAGCAGCAGAAACTATTGCCAATAACGCTTGTGCAGTGCAGATATTACTTGTGGCTTTATCTCTTCTTATATGTTGTTCTCTTGTTTGAAGGGCAAGTCTGTAAGCTTTTTTTCCATGTCTATCAACTGACACTCCAACTATCCTGCCAGGCATAGATCTTTTATATTCATCTTTTGTTGCAAAAAATGCTGCATGAGGACCTCCATAGCCCATTGGAATTCCAAAACGTTGTGAACTTCCAACTGCAATATCAGCACCAAGTTCTGCTGGTGTTTTAAGTTTAGCAAGTGCTAATAAATCACATGCGAGAACTGCTTTTCCATTAAATTTATGTATTTTACTAATAGCTTCACTTGGGTCCTTGATGTCTCCTAAGGTACCTGGGTATTGAAGAATTCCACATATAATATCCTCTTTAATATCTTTATCTTCATCTCCAACTATTATTTCTAAACCTAGTGGTTCTGCTCTTGTTTTAATAACGTCAATAGTTTGTGGATGGCAATTTTTTGAAACAAAAACTTTTTTATTTTCAGATTTAGATATTCTGTAACTTAAACCCATAGCTTCTGCTGCTGCTGTTCCTTCATCTAAAAGAGAAGCATTAGCAATATCCATTCCAGTAAAATCTATAACCATTTGTTGAAAGTTAAGTAACATTTCAAGTCTACCTTGGGCTACTTCTGGCTGGTAAGGTGTATAAGAGGTGTACCACCCTGGATTTTCTAATATATTTCTAAGTATTACGTAGGGTGTATACGTTCCATAATAACCCATTCCGATAAAGCTAGAAAAAATTTTATTTTTTTTTGAAATATCTTTTAGTTTTCTAAGTGCTTTGTATTCAGAATTTGGATCTCCAATATCTAAATCATCTTTTAGAAGAATTTTCTCTGGTACAGTGTCTTTTATTAAATCATCAAGATTTTTATAACCCAATTCTTTAAGCATGGTGTTCTGCTCATTAACAGATGGGCCTATATGTCTTTGTATAAAATCTTTTTGAGCATTCTTTAACATTTAACTAGCGCTTTCTTTTGAAAATTTATCATATTCATCTTTATTCATTAATGAATCTAATTCAGATTTATCTTTAATCTTTAACTTAAAGAACCAAGCTTCATTTTCTGGATCAGAATTAATCTTAGCTGGGTCATCGACTATTGATTGATTGTTTTCAACTACTTCACCTGATATTGGAGTGTAAACATCACTTGCAGCTTTTGTAGACTCTACTACACCAGCATTTCCATCTTTTTCGACATTTGATCCTAAATCTGGTAGTTCAACAAAAACTATGTCACCTAACATTTCTGTTGCATGCTGAGTAATTCCTATAGTAGCAATCTCTCCATCTAATTTAAGCCACTCATGTTCTTTTGAATATTTTACTTCACTCATTTATTAGCTCCTTTCACATAACTTTTTTTATAAAATGGCAAATTACTTATATTTGCCGGATATTTTTTTCCTCTCACTTCTAAAAAAACCTTGGTATCAATTTTAGAAAATGAATTTTCTACATAGCCCATAGCAACTGGCGCCTGAACACTTGGGCCAAAAGTTCCACTTGTTATTTCACCAATATTTTTATCATCCTCACTAAATATTGAAGTTTTTTCCCGAGCTATAATTTTGCCTTCTGGTTTTATACCAACACGAATTTTGCTAACTCCTTTTTCAATTTGGGATTTAATTTTTTCAAAACCAATAAATCCACCTTCACGAATTCTATTTTTTGAAATTGCCCATTTTAGATTGGCTTCAACAGGACTTTTATTAATATCCATATCATGACCATACAAACAAAGTCCTGCTTCTAACCTTAAAGTATCTCTTGCTCCAAGACCAATTAATTTAGCTCCTTCGTTAATTAGTTTTTCTACAAATATTTCTGTATTCTTATTTTTTATAGATATTTCAAATCCATCTTCACCAGTATAGCCAGATCTCGTTATATAAATATCTTCATCAAGATACTTAAATGTTCCACCATTCATGAATTTCAAATTTGAAACACCATTAATAACTTTTTCTAGTATCTTAACAGCTTTAGGTCCTTGTATTGCTATAAGTGATAATTCCTCACTTAAAATCATTTCATACTTATTATCTAATAATCTAGATAAAAGTTTTAAATCAGACTGTTTGCAAGCTGCATTTAAAACAATATTGAAGCCACCCTCTACTTTAGTAATAATTAAGTCATCATGAATTCCAGCTTCTTCATTCATTAAAAAACTATATTTTGATTGATTTAATTTTGCATTACTCAACTCTGTAGGAAAAATTTTTTCAAGGTTTTTAGCTAAAGTTTCATCACCTTTGATAAATAATTGCCCCATATGTGATACATCAAATATACCAGCATTTTCTCTTGTATTTTTATGCTCTTCTATAATTCCATCTAAATATTGAATTGGCATTTCATAGCCGGCAAATGAAACTAATTTAGCTCCATATTTTTTATGTAGTGAATTAAGTGCTGTTTTTTTGTTTTCCATATTAACTCTTTGTACCCATCTGTATGTTTGCCTGAGAGTTTTGCTCCTTCGGCGAGAAATAAATCTCTTTCCAGAGTTAATATGCTACGGTCCTTTTTGCCTGAGAGATTCCTGGGTGGTTGCTCCTTCGGCGCTACGATATTCTGTAGTCTCTCCCGTAAATCAATAATCTATTAATTGTGTGTTAAAGTCAATTAGAAACTTTTTTTTTTGATGATAATAAAGAATAAAATTGAAGCAAAACTGCAAACAAGATTATTGAACCACCAATTAATCCAAACATGGAAGGTCTTTCACTAACAAATAAAAATGCCCAAATAGGGCCAAGGACTGATTCTGACAACATTATAATTCCAACCATTGCTGAAGGAGTGCTACGTGCTCCAATAGTTATAAAAATAAAACCAAAGCCAACTTGAAAAAAACCTGCCAAGAAACCTAAAAAAATATCATGCGGAGAAATCATTAATTTATTTGATAATATAAATCCAATTAAGCATGAACTAATACCAGCAACAAACTGTGCTGGAACCATATCAACTGTAGGAAATTTTCTTACTATCATAATTAGTACCGCAAATGTAATTGGCATAGTAAATGCTGCTAGATTTCCTGAAAGCTCGCCAGGTGAAAGTGAATTTCCAACCATTAAAAAGACTCCTGATATTGCCAAAACAATTGAGGTCAACGTAATGGCTGAAATTTTTTCTTTTAAAAAAAAATAACCAAAAACAGCTAAAAATAGAATCTGTAAAGATATTATAAAATTAGTATTTGCAACTGTCGTATTATACATGGCAAACACATACCCACAAAATCCAAAGGATAAAATTATACCACCAAAAAATCCTGGCAAACCAGACTCGTAGAATGCTTGAAATGTTTTTCTCTTATAGCTGATTATTAAAAATGCCAGCACAGTTAAAGAAAAAAAAAGTGATCTCCAAAACAAAATTTGCCATAAGGTTGAACCTTCGAATGATTTGACTAATAGTCCACCAAAACTTAAGCTTAGTGCACCCATAAATATTAATATTGGGCCTGGAATATTTTTAATTAGATTCATTTAAATATTTTATTGTTTCTTCACTGTATGCTTTAAATATATTTTCAGCTTCTTCAAGACTTACTTCTTTAAAGTTGATATTTGAACCAGGTGTTAATTGTCCAACTGCGTCTAAATCTGCTGAAATTACATTGGCAATTTTGGGATATCCTCCAATTGTTCCATGATCAGATAACATTATTATTGGATTGCCATCAGCTGGAACCTGTATAACACCCTTAACTAAACCTTCAGATTTAATGTTTGTATTTTTTATATTTTCAATTTTATGACCTTTTAATCTTATCCCCATGCGATCAGCAAGATTAGTAACTAGAAATTCTTTATTGAAAAAATTTTTGATAGCCTGTTTTGAAAAGTAATTAAAATTTGTTCCTTTGATAACTCTTATAGTGTTATCAATTAAAGCTTTATAATCTATTCTTTTTTCTAAAAAATTTTTTACATCTGAGTTTGTAATGAAAATTTTATCATCAGATGAATACTTGTTACCATTATTAGGGCCAATTTTTGCTTTTGTGTTTGTTGAATAACTTTTCCATAGTTTTTGCAGCTCTAATCCACCACTTACTGAAAGATACCCATAAGCTGATTTTTTTGTTGAAATTATATCTAGTTGGTCTCCTTCCTCTAAAAGATAATTTCTATAGCACTCACCTTCTTCAATTTTTGAATTTTTTCTAATAATCTTAAAAAATATATCTCCAGTTATAGCAAAATTTATATTCGCATTTTTTAATTTTAAATGTGGACCTTGGTATGCAAACTCTATAACAGCTTCATCTAAATTATTTCCAACCAAGCAATTTGCTAATTTGTAGTTTCGTTGGTCAATCGCTCCACTAACTGATACTCCTATATGATATAAATTGTAACGTCCCTTATCCTGGATTGTTGTATTTATACCTGGCCTCAAAATTTTAAAATACGGTTTATTCATTCCAATTTAAATATTCATCTTTTGTTATTTGATAAAATTTTACTTTATCTCCTGGATTAATTAATGCTGGTTGATTTAAATTTTTAATTTCAAAAATTCTTTTAGGAGTATTTCCAATTATATTCCACCCACCAGGGCTTTCAAAAGTATAAATATTTGCAAATTGCTCTGTAATACCAATTGATCCTTTTGGAACCCTTACTCTTGGTGTTTCTAATCGTTCACATCTTATATTCTTATCTGTGTCCCCTAAAAAGGGCATTCCTGCAATAAAACCTGTCATGTAACAAAAATATTCTTTATCTAAATATAGTTCTAATATCTTATCCTTATTTAATTTTAATTTTCTAGTTAATCGATCAAAATCCAAACTGAAATCCTCAGTACAACAAATAGGGATTTTTATTTCTTTGTTGTTTTTTTTAAATGTTTCTTTAACTTCTAAATTTTCAATTATACTTTTAATCTTTTTAAAATTAGTTACTGTTAAGTCATAACTAATAATTAACTTATTATAGGAAGGGGTTAAATTGGTTATACCTTCTATTTTTTCATTTTTAGTTAATTCTGATATTTGATTAAAATAATTAATGACATTATTATTTATAGTTTCGTTGACCTCTGAGCCAAAATCACAATAAGCTGCTGCGTCACCAAGATTTAATATATTTTTAATCATGACATGTTATACTCCAGACTTAAAGTGTATGGAAATTAATATCAATTGTGATTTAGGTGAAAAATCAAAGTTTCATTCAATAAAGAATGATCCAAAATTACTAAGTATTGTAAATTCAGCTAATGTTGCTTGTGGTTATCATGCGGGTGATGAAGCTACTATGGATATGGTTATTAAAATTTCCAAACAAAACGGAGTAAGCATTGGTGCTCATCCATCTTTTAACGATCCAGAAAATTTTGGAAGAAAAAGAATAAATTTGAATTCTTCAGAAATTAAAAAATTAATTTTTGCACAGTATGAAGTGTTGCAAAAGATAGCCCAAAAAAATAATGAAAATGTTACACATATTAAGCCTCATGGAGCACTAAATAATATGGCGTGTGAAGATTTAGAGCTCGCTAATACACTTGCAAGAACAATTAAAGAAATAAATAAAGATATTATTTATTTAGTGCCAACTGGTTCTAAAATGGAAATTGCTGCTAAAACATTAAACATGAAAATTGCTTGTGAAATATTTGCAGATAGAAATTATGAAGATGATGGAAACTTAGTTTCTAGAAAAAACTCCAAGGCATTAATTATTGATCCTGAACAAGCTAAAAAACATGTGTTAAATATGGTTAAAAATCAGGCACTAAATTGTCTCAGCGGTAAGCAAATACCTTGCGAAATAGACTCTGTTTGCATACATGGAGATAATGAAAGCTCATTATTAACTGCAACGTCCATAAGAGATAATCTAGTTGACAATGGGTTATCACTTAAACCATTAAATAAATTAAAAAAATTTAAATAAAATGAAAAAAATTATATACATAATAATACTTACATTAGCACTAACACATAATGCATTCTCTGCAGGATCATCAGGAGATGGCGACTCATCTGACAAAATTTCAAATTATAATAAAGCTCATAATTTAATTAAATCTGCTAAAAAATATGAAAAGAAAGATAAGATTAAAAAAGCACAAAAGAATTATTCTAAAGCACAAAAACTTCTTTTAAAATCAAATTTGGAAAAGCCTTCTCAAGCAGATACTTTGAACTATTTAGGCTTTACGACTAGAAAGCTTGGCGACTTTAAAAAGGGAGAAGAATATTATCTTCAAGGATTACAAATTGATCCTAAACACAAAGGTATCAATGAATATCTTGGCGAACTATATGTGGTTACAAATAGAATGGAATTGGCTAAGGAAAGATTAGAAGTATTGAAGGACTGTAATTGTGAAGAATACGGAGAATTAAAAGAAATTATTGAAGGAACAAAAAAATCTAAGTATTAATTTAATACTTTAATTGAATTATTTTGTATTTTTAATATTATAAAAAAATCTTGATCGAAGAACTTGTAATTTTAACCCAAATTATCTTTATAGATATTATTTTAGCTGCAGACAATGCGGTAATCATAGGATTGATAGCTGCAAATTTTGTACCAAAAAATAGAAAGCAAATAATATTATGGGGTGTTGCCGGTGCATTAATATTTAAAGTTATATTTGCTCTTTTTGCTACTTATCTATTCGAGTTTTATTTTATTAAAATTTTAGGAGGCTTACTTTTAATTTGGATTGTATATGATTTGCGAAAAGATTTACTTGAAATTAAAAAGATTAAATCGCCAACAAAAAAATCTAAGGAACCCTCTTACATTCAAAGTGTCTATAAAGTTTTATTTGCAGATATCACAATAAGTTTTGATAATGTTATTGGTGTGGTTGCAGCTGCAAAAGGTTATTTTGGATTTATGATTTTTGGATTGGTCTTATCTGTAGTACTTACAGGTGCCTTAGCTACATATTTAGCAAACTATATTCAAAGACATATATGGATTGCCTATGTTGGTCTAGGTTTTATTTTAATTGTAGCAATACAATTAATCATAGGTGGTTTGGTTGATTTAGAAATTTTAAATATTAATGAACAGTTTAAAAAATATTTTTAGTTGCTTTCAAATATTTTCCCATATCCGTTGATTGTCTTTGTATTTCCTACCATATTTAAAGCTTCCCATATAAGAGTTTGATTGCTTGATAAAACTATTTTATTTAATTTTTTTTCCAATTTATTAATTAGATCTAAAGCAGGTAGTGCAGTGCAAGAAATAAATAGTGCTTCCGAGTCTCCAATATTAAGATTTGACAAAATTTTAAATAAATAATCTTTATCAACTTTCCCAATATCAATATCTGATTCAATATCAAAATAATGTAATGAATTAACTGTAATTCCAGATTTTTTAAAATAATCTATAACTGAATTATTTATTGATTGTGTATATGGTGTAAATACAGAAATTTTTTTTATATTTAATTTTTTTAATGCTTTTATAGTTGAGGTGATAGGTGTGGTTACTTGGGCCTCTGGTTTTGCTAAATTAACTTTTTCTTTAATAGATTCGTATCCTGCAGCTACTGTTCCAGATGTACACCCATATGCAACACAATCTAATTTTTCATCTGGTAAAATATCTTTAGTAACTTCTGTAATGTCTTCAGCCATTTTGGCTAGTGTTTCATTGGTTAGTGGATTGTAACAATGAATTCTATTAACAAATAAATCTATATCTTTCCCATAAATTACATTGTTAAAATCTTTTTCAATTCTGAAATCACTGCCTAGAGTTATCAGGCCTATTCTAGGGTTATTTTTATCAATAAATTTTGGCTCTATTTTATCTAATTTCATAAAATTTCTTATATAAAATAGATTATTTATATATTGAATAAGGAGTCTAGTTAAAATAGACTTTAATAAAGCGCACATAACTCGTCGTTCCTTCTAATGAAAACGAAAGTGGGATCAGTCGTCTTTAAATATAACTATTTAAGGAGGTTTGAATGAAATTTGGATATTTTTGTAATACTACTAACTGGGATCATAAGCCATACGATCAATTATTAAGAGAAACTCAAGAGATCACTACTTATTGTGATGAAAATAAATGGGATTCAATTTGGTACACTGAACATCACTTTAATCATGAGGGAATGGAATCTTGTACTAACCCACTGATGATGGGAGTTGATGCTGCCGCCAGAACTAAACAAATCAGAATTGGTCAAGCCTGTAATGTAATTACTTTCCATAACCCTATACGTCTTGCAGAGGATATAGCATTACTAGACCAATTGTCAGGTGGAAGAGTTGATGTTGGTATTGGTAGAGGAATATATGGAAGAGAAGCTATCAATATGAACAAAGAGGCTGACTTAAAAGATCAAGCAAAAAATTTTAGATTATTTGATGAGTCTTTAACAATCATGAAAAAAGCTTGGACTGAAAAATTTTTTAGTCATAAAGGTGAATTTTATAATTACCCTACTCCTGGTTTTAATTGGCAACATGATATGAGTCCACCAAATGAGGAATTCTTAGATACAAAAACTAATGAAATAAAAAAGATTAGTATTGTGCCAAAACCAAAACAACAACCTCATCCACCTATATGGCAAGTTGTTGATGGGGCAAGATCAATTGAGTGGGCTGCTCAAAATGGATTGAATACTATAATGTGGATTCCAACTGTTAAAGCTCTAAAAAATAGATTTGAAATTTATAGAGATGCAAAATCTAAAGCTGAAAATAGAGATGTGCCTCTTGGAGAAGGTATATCTTTGGTAAGAGACATGTTTGTAGCTGAAACAATGGAGGAGGCTGAAAAATTAGCTGGTGAATACATTATTAATTACATGAAATGGGTTTGTCATTGGAGAGGTTTAGGCAATCATATGGATCCAGGTGAAGAACTTCCAGAAACAAAACATAAATTAGATTTACTTAATTATGATTTCTTGCACAAAAGAAATTTATTATTTGGAACTCCAGAGTATGTTGTAAATAAAATAAATGAATTAAAATCTGAACTAAACTTACAAAATCTTCAAGTTTGGTCTAATTTTCCTGGAATAGATCATGAGGCTTGCATGAGAAGTATAAAACTGTTTAATGACGAAGTTATACCAAAGATTAATTTAAATAGTTCAAATATAGAAAAAGCAAGCTAATGAAACTAGAACTTAGAAAATTTGCAAAATTTGTAGATAAAACTTTTATAGAGGGAGGGAAAGAAGCTAAAGAACCTGTTCTGCTTGTTTCGGTTGCAGCTGTTTTTAAAAATCCGTGGAGTGGAAAAGGTTTTGTTGATGATCTTAAACCAGTTATTTTAGACCTAGCACCTAAGTTAGGTGACATCTTGGTACCAGAGCTTATAAAAGAAATTGGGTCTCCTGAGAAAATTTTAGCCTATGGTAAAGCTGGTACAGTGGGTCTTAATGGTGAAATTGAG
>Ga0115558_1002535_pt1 | contig 10827 bp, 15 predicted proteins | sample COGITO_mtgs_1104_4_FD_87279 | JGI IMG/M metagenome (GOLD analysis project Ga0115558, IMG submission 87279) | Pelagic marine microbial communities from North Sea - COGITO_mtgs_110426 | ecosystem: Environmental > Aquatic > Marine > Epipelagic | place: Germany:Helgoland, sampling site Kabeltonne... | reverse complement strand
GAAGGAATCTACAACAGAAAAGCACAAAAATGGGAATTTAGTGATGCCATTAAAGCAGAAATTAGCACCTCTGTAATTGTTGGTGTAGATATAAATGACGAAGAAGTTTTCTTGAATATGGCTGATAGAAACAAAAGCGAATCGAAATTAATTTTTGGGAGAGTAATGCCAAATATTGATGCTGCAATTAAAAATACCTGTAAACTTATGGACGCTCAAGACTACATATCTGGACAGGCTTCTGACTTTGATAGATATTTTAGAGACCAACTAGAAAATGGAATGTATCAAGTTGAGCAATATTATGAAGATGAAAATAGAAATGAAATTGTTGGAGATACAGCAACAATAAGAAAAATTAACATTGGTAAATCTAGCAAACAAAAGAAATTTAGAATTAAAAGAGATACTAGTGGAAACATAATAAGAGACAATACAAATTCTTTAAAACAGTATGGCTTAAAAATTTATCAAGCACAAGTTACTGGTATTGACTGGGAATCTTCTTTTGATGAAAGATTAGACTTACAAAAAAACGAAGTTGCACAAACTCAATTAGAGAAACAACAAGCAGAACGTGAATATTACAGAGCAAAGAAAGAAGTTGCTAAAGGAGAATCTGAAAAAGCAAAAGAAAGAGCAAGATTAGAAAAAATCCAAATACAACAAACAATAGAGGCAGAAACAGAAGCAAAAGTTGCTGGTTTTAATTTAATTAAAGAGAAAAAGCAATATGAAGTAGAGCAGTTTAAGGCAAAAAGTAAAAAAGTTGCAGCAGATGCTCAGTATTATGAAAACTCAAAATTGGTAAGTGCTGGTTTAACTCCACAAGAAAGAGCTGAATGGGAATATAAAACAGCGGTTGGTGTGGCACAACAAATTAAAGATTTAAAATTACCAACAACCTATATTGAAGGCTCTAAAAGCGGAACTAACAACAATTTGTTAGAATCATTAATTGGGGCAGATATTGCGAAAAAGATGATTGTAGATCAAAAATAACTTTTATATATAATCAACCTGTTTTAAAAAATGGGTTGATTATTTTTCTTATTTTTACCTTAAGATTATTAAAAGATGAAGAAAAAGCTATTCAAAATTTTAGCCAAAGTAAACAAAACTGTTTTGCCATCACTTTCTAAAAAAGAAGTTGATTTGGCCAAAGCAAGTAAATTGCAATTGGCGTTAATTGGTTGGAGAGCTTATGTTACCAAAAACTCACTAGATTAAAATAAAAAATTATGTCAGAAGAATATATTAAAGTATTTACAGAAAGTCAGATTTTAGTTCATAGGTTACAAGATTTATTAAATGAGAAAGAAATACATTCTAGAGTTCGAAATGACGGAGAATCTGCTAGATTAGCAGGTTTTGGTGTTCCTTCTAATTCCTCTCAATTATTTATTCTTAAAAAAGATTTTGAAAAAGCAAAACCAATTATTGATGGTTTTACAAATGAAATAAATTCATAAAAAGAAGTTAATCCATTTCTTATTTTAAAAAAACATACTATATTTGCACCCTCAAAATGGCCATGTGGCGCAACTGAATAGCGCACTTGATTACGGCTCAAGAGGTTACAGGTTTGAATCCTGTCATGGTCACTAAAAAACTCTAACTATTAATTAGTTAGAGTTTTTTTATTTTAAATTTAACAAAAGAAAAAGCCTTTAAATTCTCATTTAAAGACTTTTTCAACTAACCAAACTTAATCTAAAACTAACTACTACTTTTAATTTCTTTTACACCATAAATTAATGCGGATATAATTAGGAACAAAATCCCTCCATTAATTGGTAATCCAGGTGGTGGTGGTGGTGGCACTGGTGGTGGCACAACTTGACCATTTATAACTTGAGGAAAAATAATAATTATTGCAATTATTACTAAACATCTTAATTTCATATTTTTAGGAGTTTCTTTACAATAACATTTACGTAAAAAAGAGAATAGTGGTTTTATATTCATAAAAAAACTCAAGAAAATCTTGAGTTAGTTTTTATATTGTTTAATTGCAATTCTATGTTCTGGAATACTTTTATCGTAATTTTCGACTAAAAGCTCTACAATTTCTGGTGGCTTCTCTCCTATTTCTTTTTTGTTTAGATATCTTGAAATATATAAATTATAAGAAGTTTCTAATTTTTCAAAAATTAAAAAATGAGTTGGATTTACTTCAGAAAAAGCAATTTGATTCTCAGAAAAAGTATCGGAATTATCTTTTTTAAAATCAGAAAAATCGTAATACTTAAAAACGTTTTCCATAATTATACTAATTCTGCAGATAAACCTAATTGTAATAATTTAGAACATCTTGGTTCTAAATCTTTATATTCACCAGATTTTACAGTACATTTCCCTTTATAATGTACTAAAGTTGCACATTGCTCTGCTTGCTCAAAAGTATGTTCGCAAACATCAACTAAAGAATCAATTACGTGGTCAAATGTATTAACATCGTCATTATGTAAGACAATTTCATGCTGAAAAGTTTCCTTTTCCAACACATCAATTTCTTCTTGAATTTTTTCTTTTGTACTCATGCAACAAATTTACAACTTATTGTATTTTAATGCAACCCAATTATTTCGCTCTTTAAAATTATCTAATTTCAAATTATATTTAGAAACTTCTTCATCAATAATAGAAATGTCGTCTTTATAGAATCCGCTTAACAACAAAACTCCTTTATCATTTAAACAGTTTGCATAAACTTTCATATCCATCAACAAAATATTTCTGTTGATATTTGCGATAATTACATCATACCTTTTGCCTTCTAACAAAGAGGAATCTCCTTCAAAAACGGAAATATTTTTACAATTATTTCTATGAACATTTTCTAATGAATTTTCATAACACCAATTATCAATATCAATAGCATCAATTGGTTTTGCGCCTTTCATTTCAGCAAAAATTGCTAAAATTCCGGTTCCACATCCCATATCTAAGGTTTTTTTATGTCCTAAATCTAATTGTAATAAATGCTGCACCATCATATGTGTAGTTTCATGATGCCCAGTTCCGAAACTCATTTTTGGTTCGATAATAATATCGTACTTTAAATTTGGGTTTTTATGAAATGGAGCTCTAATACTTACTAAATTATCAACTTCAATAGATTCGAAATTCTTTTCCCATTCTGCATTCCAATTGGTTTGCGCTACTTCTTTTTGCTGAAAATCTATTTGAAATTCTTTAGAATTCAGGACGAAAATATCTTTCAAAATCTCTGGATTCCATTCCTCTTTTTGAATGTAAGCTGTTACACCATTTTCTGTTTCTACAAAACTTTCAAAACCTACATTTCCTAATTCTGCAATCAAAATTTCTGTTGCTGGTTCTTTGGGAGAGACCGTAAAATTGTATTCTATATAAATATTGTCCATAATTAAAAAATGCATCAAGATTTTAAAATCTTGATGCAAATTTATTGGTTTTCTTTGAATATCTACTATTCTAAATCAACTTATATGGCAGCAATAATTGCTGTAAAATCTTCTGCGTTTAGAGAAGCTCCACCTATTAAACCTCCATCTACATCTGGTTTAGAAAAAATCTCTGCTGCATTTGCTGGTTTTACACTTCCTCCATAAAGGATAGATACATTTTCTGCTATTTTTGAATTGTACTTCTTCTCAATTAAATTTCTAATAAAAGCATGCATTTCTTGTGCCTGTTCTGGACTTGCAGTTTCGCCTGTACCTATTGCCCAAACTGGTTCATATGCCAAAACTACATTTCCCCAAGCTGCAGCATTTAAATGAAATAACGCTTTTGATAATTGATTTTCTACTACCTTAAAATGATGTTCAGATTTTCTATCTTCTAGCAATTCTCCAAAACAAAAAATTGTTTCTAATTCGTTTTCTAAAACTGCGTTTACTTTTTCTGCTAACAACTCATCTGTTTCTCCAAAATAAGAACGTCTTTCTGAGTGACCTAAAATCACAGTTTCAATTCCAATATTTTTTAACATATCTGCAGAGACTTCACCTGTAAATGCGCCATTTTTAGCTTGATGCATATTCTGTGCTACAACTTCTACTTTTGATTTTTTTGCTGCTTTAACTGCTGCTGATAAATTTATGAAACTTGGCGAAACAATTACTCTTGTATTGTCTAATTTTAATTTTTTTGTTGCTTTTGCAATCTTCTTGATGAGCTTCTTCGTTTCATCTTTATTATTATTCATTTTCCAGTTTCCTGCTACAATTTTATGTCTCATAATACTTATTTTAATACTTATTTTAGATTGTAAATTTAACAAATGGAAAAGAAAAAACGTTTTATAATTAGAAATAGTTACTAAAACGATTTATTAGCTTTTATTTAATGCTTTAACTATTTTTTCATCAGCAGCTTTTGTGGCTTTAAATAAAGATATTTTTCCTTTTTCATCAATTACTAAATAACGTGGAATCCAACTTAAGTCTAGAAAATCTGATAAATCTGAATCAAAATCATTTTCTACCAAATAATGTTCTCCAGTTAATTTAAATCTTGAAATTCCTTTTTTCCAAGCATTTATATTTTTATCTACCGATAAAAACAAGAAAGCTACCTCTGGAAATTCTTGCTGTAATTCTTTCACTTTTGGAAATCCACGAACACAATCTGCACACCAAGAAGCCCAAACATCTATCAATACTTTTTTTCCTTTATGCAGATTCAAAACATCTTCTAAACTTGTTAAAGTTCCACTAATTTCTAACAAATTATTTTTTAATGCAACTTCAGAAAACTCTTTTTCTACTTTAGAAGTACAGCTAAAAAGTAATATTATACTGGTAAAAAATAATAGTTTTTTCATCGTAATTAATTTAATCTAATTCTTGGATCAAGCCAACTATAAATTACATCTACCAAAATATTTATGATGATAAATAAGGTTGCAATTACCAAAACACTTCCCATAATTACAGGCAAATCTAAAGCGTTTAATGCATTTACAATCTCTTTTCCAAGGCCATTCCAATTAAAAATATATTCTACAAAAACGGCACCTGCTAACATAGATGCAAACCAACCAGAAATTGCAGTTACAACAGGATTTAAAGAATTTTTAAGCGCATGTTTTTTTATAATTTGATAAGAAGTTAATCCTTTAGCTTTTGCAGTTCTTATATAATCTTGTTGTAGTATTTCAATTAAGGAGTTTCGCATTAATTGAATAACAACTGCTAATGGACGAATTCCTAAAACTATAGCTGGCAAAATGAGATTTTTAAGCTGAATTCGGCTTCCTTCTCCAAAATCGTCTACAACATATAAACTTCCTGTCATTTCTAAATTTGTGTAGTCATGTAATAAAAATCCGAAAAACCAGGCAAATAAAATTGCAGAAAAAAAGGATGGAACACTCATTCCTAAAGTACTAATTACTGCAATAATTCTATCAAAAAAAGTATCTTTATATAATGCTGCAAAAACGCCTAATAAAACACCAATAAAAATAGCAATAGTAATTGCAGAAACTGCTAAAACTGCAGTATTTGGTAATGTTTCTGAAATAACTTCGGAAACCTTTTTCCCGCTTTTTTGAAAAGATTGTCGCAAATATGGATATTTTATGACCAAATTTTTATTTCCGATTTCAAATAAATGTTGATAATTATATTTATTTTCTGATAAAAAAGTGTAGTTATTTTTGTCTTGACTATGAATAGAAATTGGTAAAACATCATTCAAATAATACAAATATTGCGTTGCTATTGGTTGATCGAATCCGTATTTTTTTCTGATAGAATTTAGCTGTTCTGCATCTTCACGTTGATCTAACATCATTCTTGCAGGATCTCCAGGTAAAATATTAAATAGAAAAAATATTACAGTAACAACTCCGAAAAGTGTTAGGAATCCGTAAAAAATTTTGTTTAAAATGTAGCCAATCATCTTAACAAAGATAAAAGAAAGTCCTAAAAATATGTACCTTTACGTAACTTTTATCAGAATTATGACAACAGCTCATCTTATCAAAGAAATCCGAAGAAAAAAATCTTTTTTGTGTATTGGTTTGGATGTGGATTTGAATAAAATTCCGAAACATTTACTGCAGGAAGAAGATCCAATTTTTTCATTTAACAAAGCAATAATTGATGCTACAAATCATTTGTGTGTTGCTTACAAGCCAAATACAGCTTTTTATGAAGCTTATGGAATTAAAGGTTGGAAATCTTTAGAGAAAACAATAAAATATCTAAACGAAAATTATCCAGAAATTTTTACAATTGCAGACGCAAAACGTGGTGATATTGGAAATACCTCAACTATGTATGCCAAAGCTTTTTTTGAAGATTTAGCTTTTGATTCTGTAACTGTTGCTCCTTATATGGGAAAAGATTCTGTAGAACCATTTTTGGCATTTGATGATAAACACACGATTCTTTTAGCTTTAACCTCTAATGAAGGCGCTTTCGATTTTCAGACAAAAAAAGTGGATGAAAAAGAATTGTATAAGGAAGTTTTATCAACTTCTAAAAAATGGAAAAACAGCGAAAGTTTAATGTATGTTGTTGGTGCAACTAAAGCTGAATATTTTAAGGAAATTAGAAAAATAGTTCCTAATTCTTTTTTACTAGTTCCTGGAGTTGGTGCTCAAGGTGGTAATTTAAAGGATGTTTGTAAATATGGATTATCAGATAATATTGGCTTGTTAATTAATTCTTCTCGCGGAATTATTTATGCTTCAAACGAAATGAATTTTGCTGAAAAATCTGCAGAAAAAGCAAAAGAATTGCAACAAGAAATGGCCACATTTATATAAAATTCCTTTTGAAAAAATTAATCAGAATTATTTCTCTCGTTCCAAGCCAAACTGAACTATTAGTTGATTTAGGTTTGGAAGAAAATATTGTTGGAATTACAAAATTCTGTGTGCATCCAACAAGTCTTAAAAAAAATAAAACGATTGTTGGCGGAACAAAAAATATCAAACTTGATAAAATAAAAGAATTACAGCCTGACTTTATATTGTGCAATAAAGAAGAAAACACAAAAGAAATAGTTTTAGAATGTGAAAGAATTTCTAAAGTTCATGTTTCTAATATTGTTACAATACAAGATACTTTAGCGCTAATTGAACTTTATGGAAAGTTATTTTCTTGTGAGGAAAATACTTCTCAATTGACTCGAAAAATAAACTTAAAACTAACTGATTTCAATCAGTTTATAAAAAACAAACCAACTTTAAAAGTTGCTTATTTTATTTGGAAAAAGCCTTGGATGGTTGCTGGGAATGAAACATTTATCAATCATATTTTACAATTAAATAAATTTGAGAATATTTTTAAAAATAAAAATAGATATCCAGAAATTGAACTAGAAAACATTAAAAATAAAGACTTAGATTTAGTTCTGTTATCCTCTGAACCTTATCCTTTTAAAAATAAAGATATTGCTGAAATAGCAAAAATAAATTCTGAAGCAAAAATAATATTGGTTGATGGCGAATATTTTTCTTGGTATGGAAGTAGATTACTTAAAGCGTTCGATTATTTTAAAGAACTAAGAAATAGTATAAAAAATCTCATTATCCATTTTTATTTAACGATTATCTTGTAATGCAAAAACTTTACGTAGTAAATCTGTAGTTCTTGAATTAATATTTTCTCTTATATTTTTTTCTTCAATTTCTATCATTGTAAAAACTCCTTTTAAAGCTTCTGTTGTAACATAATCTGTTAAATCTGGATTGACTTTTTTTACAAAAGGTATTGAATTATAACGTGTAATTAAATTTTCCCATACTTTGTCTGCACCAACTTTATCAAAAGAATTTTTAATAACTGGATTGAAACTAGAATACAAGCTTGTTGTTGTTTTATTTGATAAATAATTTGTTGCTGCGTTATCATCTCCCAACAAAATATTTTTTGCATCAGTAAAAGTTATTTGCTTTACAGCATTAATAAATATTGGAGTTGCTGTTTTTACGGCATCTTCTGCAGCTCTATTTAATGCCTTAATCCCTTCATCTGCAACAGAACCTAAACCAATTTTACGTAAACCATTGTCTACAGCCTGCAATTCTTCTGGCAATAAAATCTTTACCAATTCATTTCTATAATAACCATCTGTTGCTGTTAGTTTAGAAACTTGTGTATCAATTCCCTTATCTAAAGCCTGGCGTAAACCATTTCCAATTTGTGCTTGCGTTAATCCTCCAGGTAAATTATTAATTACATTTTGTAATTCTGCACAACCTGCTAAACTTATTGCTATTGCTAAAACTAAAATTTTTTTTATCATTTTTTTTTATTTGAATGAATCAGTTTTTTTATCATAACCATAAGGACAATGTTTGCAACCACTTCTACAACAATGTCCTCTTTTTAAATGAAATTTTTCCGTAAAAACTTTATATCCTTGTTCATTTAGATAAAAATCTCCTTCTTCTAACGGAATTCTTTTATTGTACATAATTATTGCTAAAGTATAACTTTTAGGCATAAAAAAAGCGTTCAAATGAACGCTTTTAAAATTATTTTTTTGAATTTGGTGGGTATTCTGCGATGATCTCTTTAACAATTAATTGAATTCTTTCTTCTCTTTTCTCCACATTTTGGTTTTTTAAAGCTGCAGTTCCAATTCCTTGCCAGACCAATTCTTTTCTTTCTTTATCAACAAAATCTATGAACAAACTACCTTCTGTATATTGATTTACGTTTACATTGTTGTTCATTCCGTTAATCATCCATGGATTCCAGCCCCAACCATATCCATAGCCAAAATTATTATTCTGATTAATATTAATTTTTTCTCTAGATTTTGTAAAAATACTCACTAACATATCTGGGTTTTCTGATTTTGTAAAACCTTTTGCTATCAATTCACTTTCTATAGCACGTAAAATTCTTTTTTTATCTAAATCAGAAATATCAGCTTTATCAATTCCTGTTTTGTAAAATGCAAATGTTTTATATTTTTTAAAATCTACTTTAGTATCATAATCTGAGATTACTTTTACAGTGCTACATGATGCTAAAAGAACTACGCCAAACACTAAAAGAATAATTTTTTTCATAATTTTTGATTTATTTATTTAAAAAAGCGAATATTATAATTATATCAATAAATATGCCAAAAACATTTAAAATAATCAATAGTTTTAAGCATTTATATTTAATTTAAAAATTAGTTTTGAGAAAAAAAATCAACACCTTGAAATTACACCTAAAATTTGTTATTTATTTTATATTCCTTTTATGTCTTTCAAATTGCAAAAAACAAGAAAAAAATATTACTGTAAAACATGAAATAGTTAAGGTAGAAATTGATACACTTCTAGAATTTCCAAGTTCCCTAACAAAAAATCGCATTTTAGGAAAATTTGATTATACGAAAGATTCAACATTTGTTTTAATTCCTCTTGAAGTTAGTTCAAAAACTACTTATTTAAGAAAAGAAGTTTGGATTGCTTTTAATGCTTTGCAAAATGCAGCAAAAAAAGACAGTATTAATTTTAAAATTATTTCTGGAACAAGAGATTTTGAACATCAAAAAAGAATTTGGAACTATAAATGGAACACAAAATATAAGAAGATTTCTCCATTAGAAAGAGCAAAAAAGATTCTTCAATTTAGTGCTATGCCATCTACTTCAAGACATCATTGGGGAACAGATTTAGATTTAAATAACCTTACAAATAATTATTTTTCCTCTGGACAAGGATTAAAGGAGTATAATTGGTTAGTGAAAAACGCTTCAAAATTCGGATTTTATCAACCTTACACTTCAAAAGAAAATGGAAGAACAGGTTATAATGAAGAAAAGTGGCATTGGTCTTATGCACCTTTATCCATCTTATATTTAGAGTATTACAATAAAAACATTAATATAAGTGACATCGATAATTTTGACGGATTTGAATTTGCGAAAGATTTGAATATCATTTCTAATTATGTGAATGGAGTACATTCTAAGTTGTTAAAATAATTATTAAGACTTTACTAATCATCATCAATATTTTTTAAGATTTTCGTAAATTGCGAGTCTAAAATCAAACATTTATTACGAATGGAACAAATTGCACCTTATAAACCAAAACATAAAGTTAGAATTGTAACAGCTGCTGCACTATTTGATGGTCATGATGCTGCCATAAATATTATGCGTAGAATTATTCAATCAACAGGAGTTGAAGTGATTCATTTAGGACATGACAGATCTGTAGAAGAAGTGGTTAATTGTGCTATTCAAGAAGATGTGAATGCCATTGCAATCACTTCTTATCAAGGAGGACATAATGAGTATTTCAAATATATGTTTGATTTATTGAAAGAGAAAAATGCGAGTCACATCAAAATTTTTGGTGGTGGTGGAGGCGTAATTCTTCCTGAAGAAATTGCAGAATTGATGGATTATGGAATTACAAGAATTTATTCTCCAGATGATGGACGCTCTTTAGGTTTACAAGGAATGATTAATGATTTGGTAAAACAATCTGATTTTGCACTTGGTGACAAATTAAATGTTTCTTTGGATGATTTAGCAAAAAAAGATATTGGAAGTATTGCAAGAGTTATTTCTTCTGCTGAAAATTTTCCAGAAGTAGCAAAAAATACTTTAGATAAAATTCACACCAAAAATGCAGCTTCTAAAACTCCGGTTTTAGGAATTACTGGAACTGGTGGAGCAGGAAAATCTTCTTTAGTAGACGAATTAGTTCGCAGATTTTTAATTGATTTCCCAGAAAAAAGAATTGGATTAATTTCTGTAGATCCGTCTAAAAGAAAAACAGGTGGCGCGCTTTTGGGTGATAGAATTAGAATGAATGCCATAAATAACGAGCGTGTTTATATGCGTTCTTTAGCAACTCGTCAATCT
>Ga0115558_1002531_pt1 | contig 10831 bp, 10 predicted proteins | sample COGITO_mtgs_1104_4_FD_87279 | JGI IMG/M metagenome (GOLD analysis project Ga0115558, IMG submission 87279) | Pelagic marine microbial communities from North Sea - COGITO_mtgs_110426 | ecosystem: Environmental > Aquatic > Marine > Epipelagic | place: Germany:Helgoland, sampling site Kabeltonne... | reverse complement strand
TATATTTAAAAATTATCTATTTATTCCTTGTTTCGTCAACCATCTATGATATTTTTCTGCATTTCTATTGTGCTCTCTTAACGAACTTGCAAAAGCATGAAATCCTAAATTATCAACATCTACACACATATAAATATAGTTGTGTTTTGTAGGATTCAAAACTGCGTCAATTGATGAAATATCTGGCATCGCAATTAAACTTGGTGGCAAACCTTGATTTAGATACGTATTATAAGGTGACTTTAGTTCTAAATCTTTTAGTAAAACTCGCTTTACCTCAAAATCTTGCCCTTTTTCTTCTTTAATGGCGTAAATAACTGTTGGATCTGCTTGTAACGGAATTCCTTTTTGTAATCTATTTAAATACAAACCGGCTACAATTGGTCTTTCTAATTTTTGTGCAGTTTCTTTCTGAACAATTGACGCTAATGTAATGACTTCACTTCTTGTTAGATTTAGATTTTGGGCTTTATGTAATCTTTTTTCTGTCCAAAAAGCATTGTACTGTGCTACCATTTTATCACGAAAGCCTTCTGCTGAGGTATTCCAATAAAATTCATAGCTATTTGGTAAGTAAATTTCTAAGGCTGTTTTTTGATTTAATTTATTTTTGACTAAAAAATCTGAATCTTGAAAAACAGTCAATAGTGAAAGAGAATCTGCTTCAATTTGTTCTGCAATTCTTCCTGATAATTTTTCTAAAGAATCTTGATTATTAAAAGATAATAAAATAGGAGTTTGATTTCCGCTTCTTAACAAATTAACCAAATCATTGGCAGACATTCCATCTTTCAATATATATCTTCCGCCTTTTATATTCAAATAACTTTTCCTGTTGGCGACCCAAATAAAATCATCAATATTATCTACAAATGGAGAAACTGTTTTTACAACATCTTCAAAATTGTCTGTAGATTTTATGTAAATATCTCCAGATTTAATTACGTTTTCTCCGAAGATTTTTATGTAATAACTGATTCCTGTTATTGCAAAAATTAGAAATATAATTCCTGTTACACTATAAATTATTTTTTTATTCATTTATGAGTTGAAATAAAATTTCGTTTGTAAATTTTTTATTGATGAAGTTCCAATCTTTTTTTGTTCCAATTTGTTTGAAATTTTGATTTTCAAATAATTGAATACTTTTTTTATTGTCTTCAGAAATATTAGCAAAAATCTGGTGTAGTTGCAAATGTGTAAAACAATATTTGATCAATAGTTGTAAACTTTCTGAAGCAAAACCTTTTTCTTGATATTTTTGGTGAATGTAGATACCAATTCCTGCTCTTTTATGTTGCGGATTAAAATCAAACAAATCAATCATTCCCACTTGTTTTTTTGTGGAATTTTCTTCGACGATTAAGCGTAATTGTTTTGCTTCGTAGATATCTAAATGTGCATTTTCTAGATATTGTTTTAAAATAAATTTAGAAAACGGAGTTTGAGTATGGCTTACTTGCCAAAGCAATTCATCATTTTCTGATTCAAACAAAAACTCTAAATCTTCTGGTTCTAGTGCTCTTAAATTTATTTTTTCTCCAAGTAAGGTTTCCATCATATTACAATTTCTCCATGAAAAACAAATTTTGCAGGACCCTTTAAGAAAACATTTTTATAGATATCATTTTCTATTTCAAACGAAACTTCTAATTCGCCACCAACAACTTTAAGAGTAATATTTTTTTCTAATGTTAATTTTGTTTTATGCATAGCAATTGCAACAGCTGTTACACCAGTTCCACAAGCTAAAGTTTCATCTTCTACACCACGTTCATAGGTCCTAACACTAAATGTTTTATTATTAATTTTTTCTACAAAATTTATGTTACTGCCTTCATCTCCATAAGCATTTCTTAATTTTCGTCCAGCAATCACCACTAAAAAATCTTCTAAATTTTCGACAAGTTGAACATGATGTGGAGAACCAGTATCTAAAAAAGTATGATTTTCACGAACATCAATTTCATCTACATCAATCATTTGAAGAGAAACAATATCATTAACAATTTCTGCATGGTGTAAACCGTCAATGGCTTTAAATGTTGTTTTTTCAGAAAATAAACCTAGAAAATGTGCAAAAGCAACAATACATCTTCCTCCATTTCCACACATGGTACTTTCACTTCCGTCAGAATTAAAATAAATCATTTTAAAATCTACAACAGCATCATTTTCTAGCAAAATTAATCCGTCTGCACCAATTCCAAAATGTCTGTCGCAAACATTTTTTACAATTTCTGTATTTTCTTTCGGAAAAAAAAGAGAACGATTATCAATAATTACAAAATCGTTACCTGTTCCTTGATATTTATAAAAGGGAATATTCATACAGCAAAGATAAGTATTTCATTGGCAAAAATAGAGTGTTAAAAAGTGGTTAAAGTCAGTTAAAAGAGCGTTAAACAGAATTGCTTCAAATGTTAAAATCTTTATCTTTGAGTAGTTAAATTGAAAAAATATGAAAAAATTTATTGGAGTTTTAGGAATCGCCATTTTAGGTGGTGCAATTTCTTTGGGAGGTTATAAACTATTTGTTGAACAACCAATTGTTATTCAGCAAGAACAATCTTCACCATTTCAAATGGTAAATACAAATTACAATCCACTATTAACAAATGCTGCTGAAAATACGGTAGATTTTACTGTAGCAGCAGAAAACACAGTTCATGCAGTTGTTCACGTAAAAAATACCGCTGTAAAAACACAAGTAAATCCATTTATAGAAAGATTTTACGGAAGTGGAAGTGGAACAAGAGAATATAAGCAAGTTGGAACAGGAAGTGGCGTAATTGTTTCTCCAGATGGATATATAATTACCAACAATCACGTTATTGATGGTGCTTCAGATTTGGAAGTTACTTTAAACAATCAGAAAAAGTACAAAGCAGAATTAATTGGTACAGATGCAAAAAACGATATTGCTTTAGTTAAGATTGATGCCGATTTTGATTTGCCATACATTCCGTTCGCAAATTCAGATTCTGTAAAAATAGGAGAGTGGGTTTTAGCAGTTGGTAATCCATATAATTTAACATCTACTGTAACTGCAGGAATTGTAAGTGCTAAAGGAAGAGACTTAGAGGGAAATGCAAATATTGAATCTTTTATACAAACAGATGCAGCTGTAAATCCAGGAAATAGTGGAGGAGCTTTAGTAAATACAAGAGGAGAATTAGTTGGAATAAATACAGCTATATCTTCAAAAACAGGTTCTTTTATTGGGTATTCTTTTGCAGTTCCCTCAAACATTGCTAAGAAAGTTATTGATGATATTTTAGAGTTTGGAAAAGTCCAAGAAGCTGTTTTAGGTATTGAAATAGATAGAAGTTACGATCAAGAAGGTGTTAAAATAGTTTCTGTTGTGGAAGATACAGAAAATGCAAAAACCAACGGATTAAAAGAAGGCGATATTATTTTAATGATAAACAATGTGAAAATCTCTAAATTTTCTGAATTAAAAGGACAGTTAACAGCTAAAAGACCTGGAGAATTTGTAGATGTTACTGTAAACAGAGATGGAAAAACTGTAGTTAAAAGAGTAAAATTATCGAAAACAATAGAAAGGTATATTTCTTCTGTATTTCAATGGGAATTGAAAGATTTATCTAAAATAGATAAAGAAAAAAGAGATATAACTAGCGGTGTAAAAATTATAAGAACAGGAAAAGACGATTCAGACAATAGCATGAAAGATTTTATTATTATAAAAATAAATGATAGAGTTGTTTCTAATGCAGCCGAAACTGCAAAATTATTAGACCAATCTCTTCAAAATAGATATAGAGTTGTAATAGAAATGATTAATTTAAAAGGCGAAAAAGAAAAGTATATTTACAGGTAATTCGAAATTCAAATAAAAGAAAATCCCGATTTAAAATCGGGATTTTCTTTGTTTAAAAGTTGGAACAATCTACAAGTGCAATTTGTTCTCTTAGTTCTTCAATATCATCCGCAGAAACTCCTGGACAATCCTCAAACTCATTTATATAATCGTTTAATGATTTTACATAAGCTTCACAACTTGATTTTGTTGGATTGTTGCTGAATGCAAATGTGATATCTAAAAGTTCTTCAGATGCTTCTTTCAGTGCTTCCTCGCTACAAGAAGCTACATTTTCATCTTCTCCACAAGAAAAAAGTAATACAGAAAAGCTAAATAAAGCTGCAATAAAAATGTTGTTGATTTTTTTCATAAGTAAGTATTTTAGGTTAGTTCTCAAAATTATAACTTTTTTAAAACTATAACATACCTACAGTTAGGTATATATGACTAAAAGTTTATCAAATTGAAAATCTAAACGAAAACGTTTTCGTAATTCAAATAAAATAAATAGTTTTGCATAAAAATTTAATTTTTCTCAAACAATCAACATGTCAAAAGATACTATTTATGAGAAGGAAGTAACCTCTCAAGCAGTAATTAGAAAAGCAACCGTAGAATTTATCAACATTGTTAATGAGTTATGGTATGATAAAGCTATAGAATTGGTTTTATTTAGAAATCCATTAATAGATAAAAGAGCAGGTGAAGTACTTAATTTAATTAGTTACGCAAAAGAATTTGTCTCTAAAGAAATTTCTATACACGATGCATTATCTATAGCAGAAGCAATTCAATCTATAGATTTACCACCTTCAAAATTAGATATTGGAAAATTAGCTTACGAATGTCATTTAAATCCAAAAATGTGTAATGATAAAGTTGCATTTGTAACCAAAAAATTAAAAGACGCAACAAATTATAAAAATAACAAACCAAAAGATGTTGTTTTGTATGGTTTTGGAAGAATTGGTCGTTTGTTGGCTCGTGAATTGATGACAAAAATGGGGAAAGGTTCTCAGTTAAGATTACGAGCAATTGTAACTCGTGGCGAAATTGATGAAACCGTTTTAGAAAAAAGAGCATCTTTATTACGAATTGATTCTGTTCACAAAGATTTTATTGGAACTGTAGAAATCGATCTAGAAAATAAAGCATTAATTATAAATGGTACAACTGTTTATATGATTTCTGCAAGACAACCAGAAGATATAGATTACAATTCTTACGGAATACATGAAGCGCTAATTATTGATAACACAGGAGCTTTTAGAGACAAAGAAGAATTAAGCAGACATTTACAAGCAAAAGGCGCGAGTAAAGTTTTATTAACTGCTCCAGCAAAAGGTATTCCTAATATTGTACATGGTGTTAATCATTTACAATACAATCCAGATAAAGTAGATATTTTTTCTGCGGCTTCTTGTACAACAAATGCAATTACTCCAATTTTAAAAGTATTAGAAGATAATTTCGGAATTAAAAAAGGACATTTAGAAACCATTCACGCCTACACAAACGATCAGAATTTGGTAGATAACTTTCATAGCAAATACAGAAGAGGTAGAGCAGCAGGTTTAAATATGGTAATTACAGAAACTGGTGCAGGTAAAGCAGTTTCTAAAGCAATTCCTGCTTTGGAAGGGAAATTAACGTCAAACGCAATTCGTGTTCCTGTTCCAAATGGATCTTTGGCAATTCTTAATTTACAATTGAGAACTTCTGTAACAACAGAAGTAATTAACGCTGCTGTAAAAAAATATGCTTTAGAAGGAGATTTAGTAGAGCAAATTAAATATTCTTTAGATAACGAATTGGTTTCTACAGACATTATTGGTTCTACATCACCATCAATTTTCGATAGTAAAGCTACAATTACAGACAAAGAAACAGTAGTGCTTTATGTTTGGTACGATAATGAATATGGCTATTCTCATCAAGTAATGCGTTTGGCAAAACACATTGCTAAAGTGAGAAGATTTACCTATTATTAATTTTTCTACAAGAAATTTAAGTATGAAACCCAGAACTTTAGTTTAGGGTTTTGTTTTTTTAGAAGCTATTTCCAGCTTTTCGTTATATCTTTTTTAAAAAAATAAAAAAGGATGCCACTTCAATCTGGGCTAGACTTATTTACTAAGAAATAGCTAAACGAAATATTTTTTGCTCTTTTAAAGCTAAAGAAACTTTTATTATTTTTATAAAAAAATATATGATGAAAAAATCAATTCTTTTATTTCTAATCTCTTTTTCTATGACAATTTTAGCACAAAATAAATCTGATTTGCCCTTTTATGAAATTCCGAAAGCAGAGCAAAGTTATACTGCACAATCCACAACTGGCAGAATAGTAGATGCTTTAGGTTTTAGATTTTATTGGTCAAGTTTTGGTTTAACAGATAAAGATTTATCTTATAAAATTTCAGCAGAAAGTAGAAGCTGTCAAGAAACAATCATTCATATTTACGATTTAACAACAACAATTTTACGTTTAACAAAAATTGACTTTAAACAATCTAAAGAAAAAAGTGAAATGAGTTTTTCTGATCTGCGTTCACAAACATTATTAAATATTGATGCAATCAGTAAAGCCATAAAAGCAAGTAAAGATTTAGCAGAATTTGATCTTAAAAAAGATGGGAAAATTACTGTTTCTTTCTTCAATATTATAAACGGTCCAATAGCAGACGCAATTTGGCATACAGGTCAATTAGCTGTTTTTAGACGAGCTTCTGGAAATCCAATAAATCCTAAAGTAAATCACTTTTCTGGAACTGTAAGAGAATAAATTTAATTTAGTTTGTAATTTTGAATTTATGGAGAAATCTCAACAATAATAATTTTTAGAAATACAAGATATCTCCATAAAATCAAAATAACTTATTCTTCCTCTTCAAAGAAATCAATTTTAGCTTCAAATTCTTCGTTTAAGAACTCCTCTTTTCCCATCCAATAATCAGAAGTTATCATTTTATAATTTGAATCATTTTTTTGTAAATCCCAAATTACATGATTTGCTTCATCAAATTCTTCTTCTGCTTTTAATTGATGTCCAAAAAGTCTATTTGCCACATTATGGCTATCCACATTTTGAGCAAAAGATTTTAATACAATTTCTTTAGTAATATTTTTATCGGCATTTCCTAAAGCAGTAATTTCAAAATCTACAATTGTTGCTTTTGTGTTAGGGAATTTACCATTGTAAGCTTTGTACAATAATTGGTTTACATTAAACAATTTGGAATGCAAATGAATCTCTGGATATTCTTCAGAAATTTTATCCAATAACATTTCATGAGAAAGTTGTTCTATTTGATTTTCATTCAAATCATCAGATAACTTATAGTCCAACACAATTGCAGCAGCTTCATTTGGCTCAAAATCGGCAATTGCCATAAATAATAATTCACGGAGTTCGTTTATATCTGTACTTTCAGCATTCTCAAAATCAAAGCGTTCGAGAAGTTGTTTATAATCTTCTATATTCCATGCATCAGGAAGTGCATCAACTGTAGAAATTTTATGTATTTTTATAGCGTATTTCATATTTTTAGTCATTTTTAAATGATAAGAAATATATGTTTTTTTAACAAGAAATACAAGTTTTTTTAGGTTATTACAAGAAGTTTTTTCAATCAGAAATATGAATATTCAAGAACAGATAAATCAGCTCAGAAAAGAACTCAATTTACATACACACAATTATTACGTGTTGGATAATTCTACCATTTCAGATTTTGAATTCGATCTAAAATTGAAACAATTATCAAAACTAGAAGAAGAGAATCCAGAATTTTTTGATGCAAATTCTCCAACACAAAGAGTTGGTGGAGAAATCACCAAGAATTTTGAAACAGTAGTTCATAAAAACCGAATGTATTCTTTAGATAATTCATATTCTAAAGAAGATTTATTGGATTGGGAAAAGCGAATTAAAAAAATGTTGGGCACAGAAAATGTGCAGTATACTTGCGAATTAAAGTTTGATGGCGCTTCTATAAACTTAACCTACGAAAATAGAAAATTTGTAAAAGCGATAACAAGAGGTGATGGATTTCAAGGAGATGATGTTAGTACAAACGTGAAAACAATTCGTTCAATTCCATTAACTATTTCAAACGGTTTCATTTCAGATTTTGAAATACGTGGCGAAATTATTTTACCATTAGATGGATTTGCTAAAATGAACGAACAACGTGTTGAAAATGGAGAAGAAGAATATAGAAACCCTAGAAATACAGCAAGTGGAAGTTTAAAGTTGCAAGATAGTGCAGAAGTGGCAAAACGTCCTTTAGATTGCTTATTATATCAAGTTGTAACTGCAGAAAGAAAGTATACAACACATTTTGAAAGTCTTGAAAATGCTCGAAAAGTTGGATTTAAAGTCCCAAACACAATTGCTTTAGTAACTTCAATTGATGAAGTTTTCCATTTTGTGAATTCTTGGGATAAAAAGCGTAACGATTTACCTTACGAAACAGACGGAATTGTCATAAAAGTTAATGATTTACAGCAACAAGAAGAATTGGGTTACACAGCAAAGGCGCCAAGATGGGCTATTGCATATAAGTTTAAGGCAGAACAGGTTTCTACTTTATTAAACGAAATTACGTATCAAGTTGGAAGAACTGGAGCAATTACACCAGTTGCCAATTTAGAACCAGTTCAATTGGCAGGAACAACTGTAAAACGTGCTTCTTTGCACAATGCAGATCAAATAGAAAAGTTAGATATTAGAGAGAATGATACTGTTTTTGTGGAAAAAGGTGGTGAAATAATTCCAAAAATTATTGCTGTAGATTTTACAAAACGTCCAGAAAATTCTATGCCAACGATTTACGCAACTCATTGTCCAGAATGCAATACCCAATTAATTAGAACAGAAGGTGATGCTAAACATTATTGCCCAAATGAGTTTGGTTGTGCACCTCAAATAACAGGAAGAATTCAGCATTTCATCAGCAGAAAAGCGATGGATATTGATGGATTAGGAGGTGAAACTGTAGATTTGTTACGAAAAGAAGGTTTGATAGAAAATTATGCAGATTTGTATGATTTAAAGGTGGAGCAAGTTATTCCGTTAGAAAGAATGGCAGAAAAATCTGCAGAAAATATGATAAATGGAATTCAAAAATCAAAAGAAATTCCGTTTGAAAAAGTATTGTTTGCATTAGGAATTCGTTTCGTTGGTGAAACAGTAGCCAAGAAATTGGCCAAACATTTTAAATCTATTGATAATTTAATGGCTGCAAATTTTGAAGTTTTAATCTCTGTAGATGAAATTGGAGATAGAATTGCGCAAAGTATTATTGATTTTTCGAATGATTTAGGAAATATTCAGTTGATAAATAGATTAAAATCTTACGGACTTCAATTAGCAGTTTCTGCAGAAAGTTTAGAAAATCAGACTAATAAATTGGATCAAAAAGTATTTGTTGTTTCTGGAGTTTTTTATCAAATGAGTAGAAATGAACTTAAAAAAGCGATTGAAGATAATGGAGGTAAAGTAAGTTCTTCTATTTCTAAAAAAACAGATTTCGTGATTGCTGGAGATAATATGGGGCCAAGTAAAAAAACAAAAGCAGAAGATTTAGGAATTACAATTATTTCTGAAGATGATTTTATTAAAATGATTAACTAAGAATTACAACTTACAACCAATAAGTGGCAGCGTTTTTCTTTCGTTGTAAAAAATAAATCCGCTTAAAATAAAGGTAATTACTGCACTATAAAATAGCAAGCCATTATCATTATTGAATTCAATTCCAAGAATTGTTAAATGAGAAAAAATGGCGCCAAACATCAAACCAATTGCTAATAAAGCACCAAGCCAAGTTGTTTTTGGAATAAATAATAAAATAGCTGCAATTAACTCAACTATTCCTGTTCCAATTCTCATAAATATTTCATTTTCTCCTGCAACTTTAGTAAACAAATCGATGCTTTGTTGAGCGCCAGTAAATTTAAAATATAAGGTTTGCAACATAATAACTGCTGCAATTAATTTTAGAGAAAATAGAAGATACTTATTCATTTTTTGAATCGTTTTGGTTTAAAACTTCAGACGATTTAAAAAAGAATAGCTTACACTAAAATTGTTTTTCCTTTTGCAGTTTTGTTTTTTTCTTCATCAAAATAAAAATCAACTCTACCTAAATTTACACCATAAGCACCTACTTGGTTTACCAACATGTTTTCATCATCTAAATTTCTTACAATCGTAGGTTTTGGCAAAAAGGTATGTGTGTGTCCACCAATAATTAAGTCAATATTTTTAGAAGTTTTGGCTAAATTTAAATCAGAAATTTTAGTAGGGTTGGCTTTGTAATAATAGCCTAAGTGAGACAAACAAATCACTAAATCACAGTTTTCTTCTTCTTTTAAAATTCTACTCATATCCTGTGAAATTTCTGTAGGATCGTTATAAACAGTTTCTTTGTACATTTTTTTATCAACCAAACCTTCTAATTCAACTCCCAAACCAAAAATCCCAATTTTAATTCCGTCTTTAACAATCGTTTTGTAAGGTTTTACAATTCCATCTAAAATGGTATTTGAAAAATCATAATTTGCAGAAACAAAATCGAATTTTGCATGTGGTAACTGCTTGTGAAATCCATCAATAGAATTGTCAAAATCGTGATTACCAAGTGTTGCAACATCGTATTTTAACATACTCATTAATTTAAACTCCAATTCGCCACCAAAATAATTGAAATATGGTGTTCCTTGAAAAATATCTCCAGCATCTAACAATAATATATTTTCGTTTTCTGCTCTAATTTGCTCTACTAAATTGGCACGTCTAGCAACACCACCTTTGTTTGCATGTCTGTAATGAGAAGCTTCAAAAGGTTCAATATGACTATGAGTGTCATTGGTGTGTAAAATAGTAATATGTTTCTTTTTTTCTGATGTAAATGCAGGTAACGTAAAACCGCCAATCGTGGCTAATGCTGCAACAGCAGAAGTTTGTTTTATGAAATTTCTTCTGTTCATAATTATTTT
>Ga0115558_1002528_pt1 | contig 10833 bp, 12 predicted proteins | sample COGITO_mtgs_1104_4_FD_87279 | JGI IMG/M metagenome (GOLD analysis project Ga0115558, IMG submission 87279) | Pelagic marine microbial communities from North Sea - COGITO_mtgs_110426 | ecosystem: Environmental > Aquatic > Marine > Epipelagic | place: Germany:Helgoland, sampling site Kabeltonne... | reverse complement strand
CGGTTCAGTCTATATGCTCACTGAAACGAGCGGGAAGGACATTCATGCCTAAGTGGCTGCGGCGCAAAAAAATATTCAGCGGGTTATATCGACTCCGAATAAATACCGATCGGAACAGGAGCAGATAGGAATAAGGGAATAAGGGAAAGAGGGAAAGAGGGAAAGAGGGAAAGAGGAGTCTGTAAGGTCCTAACTTTCCCCTGGTTTTAGCTCAATCCGTGGTTGAGTCACGAGAATGGCTAGTTCTATATCGGCCAGTACGGGGAAGTTAGCGACCTAACTTTACCGGCATTGTGGCAAAGCCATGAATCACATGGGAGTAGGTGCGTTTCGGTTCGCCCATGAGTTCGAAGCTCAAACCCCGAGCAAGAATTTCTTCCCACAAGATTCGGATCTGCATTTCTGCGAGGCGATTGCCGACACAGCGATGAATACCGAAGCCAAAGGACAAATGGTGTCGTGGGTTCTTACGATCGACAATAAAGTGATCTGCATCTTCTATGACTTGCTCGTCTCGATTCCCCGACAGATACCACATAGCGACTTTCGCCCCTGCAGGAATTGTCACTCCCCTGATCTGCACTTCACGAGTTGTTGTTCTACGCATGTGAGTCAGGGGTGTTTGCCAGCGGATAATTTCAGGCACTAGCGACTTTACAAGGCTCGGATCTGCCTTGAGTTTTGCTAGCTCATTCGGGTTTTGCATAAGCGCAAGTAGCCCACCCGATATGGAGTTTCGTGTCGTATCGTTACCACCAATAATGAGTAAGATCAGGGTGCTCAGGAATTGTTGATCATCCATGTTGACCATTGGTGAGTGAGCTAACATAGAGACTAGATCACCCTTTGGTGGTTGGTTGGCACGCTCGATCAACAATTTTTTGAAGGTGCTAAGGCATTCGCCAAGGGCCTCGATTCTTTTTGCTTCGGTGTTGATTTCGCCGCTGGTTCTAAGATCTGCAAAGGCTACTTCAGACCAGTAAGTTAGTTTGCGTCTTTGCTCGAAGGGAAAATCAAACAGTGTGGCTAACATACGGGTTGTCAATTCGATCGACACTTTGTCTACCCAGTCAATGACTTCACCGTGAGGTAGTTGCTCCAATATCTCGATGACATGCCCACGAATGGTTCCTTCCATATTAGTGAGGTTCGAGGGCGCAACAATGGGGCTGACTATCTTACGTTGTGCATCATGCTCCGGTGGGTCCATGTTTATAAAGTTGGCTCGCTCCATACCTTTCGGGAAATCAGTGAGTTGAATGCCGCCTAGATATGCATCAGAAGAAAAATTCCCAGGATCTTTCTCGATAGCCATGATGTCGTTGAATTTAGTGATTGACCAGTAAGGACCAAACCGACTCTCTGCGCAATAGTGTACCGGGCGTTCTTGACGTAGACGTTCAAAGTAAAGGCCAATGGTGTCGTTTTGGAAATACTCTGGTTGGCTAACATCAATTGCATCGATGTCTATGTCGTAGGGGGCGAGCTGATTGGCGTTCATGCTAGTATCTCTTGCTGCGCTAGAGGAAGAACATGGCACCAATCTCGCGTATGGTCAAGTAAAAGCAAGGTTGGCGCAATCGAATGGGGTGGTTTGCAGTGAGGCTTTCTGTCTTCTCATGTAGCAGAGAATAGGGCGATATGACTAGGCCGACATAATTGGGCGAGATGAGCAAAATGACGAATACAGGACAGCTTACTAAATTCCTGCCATCAATATAAAGGTAGGCAACGAAATAGGTAAACTGTCTCTGTGATCCTGCCGCTGGATTACCTGCGAACGTGTGCTACCTTGCCGATGGAAATGAGCGATTCTACACAGTCGCGAATAGAGACATCGAGGGGTCGAAATTCCATATCGAGTCTTTCTCGAATGCGATCATTGCGTAGTTCACAGCCGCCCCATATGGCCCTGAATTCAGCCTCCTTGGCCTTTACTTTATCGGGTAGTGGGTCGACGAGTTCAGCACCCGCAAACTCTAGTTCAGGCAGAAGACGATCGATACTCGCGCAGACGTCTTCGACATTGCGGGTCTCTGTTGACCAGGCAATAAAGCGTTCGCCATTACTAACATTCACGCTTTCAAGGATCCTGATGTGAGCCTCTGCTACGTCTCGTACATCAACCGTATACCAGGCGCGATAAGCGCCCATGACATTCTGTGAGTACTTGCCCAGCAGCATCGTTTCAATGTGATGCTGCCAGGGACCAAAGTTTTTCTGATGTGCCGACAAAATAGGCCCTACGTTGTCACCGGGACAGCAGGTGATGGCATCCCAGCGACCGCTTTCTTCGGCCGCGTCAGCGAAGGCTCGTTCAGCAAGTACCTTCCCCATGGAATAACCCTGGCCACGGTTTGTTTGGCGATTGGGGTTTTGTTCGTCAGGGTATCGGTCCTCGTAAAGGACGGGGCGTCGGACAAGTTCTTGAATATCCGTTTCGGACATGACGGCGGCAATGCTTGAGGTCACGACCACGCGGTTGACGCTGTCTGACTGATTGACGCTGTTGATCACGTGATCACAAACCATTTTGACGTAGTCCATGTCGTCGTAGCTGGAGACATGGGACAAGTGCGCCACTCCCTGGCAGCCTTTAAAGATTTGGTCAAAGCAACCGGGTTCGTCAAGGTTCGCCGAATGCAGTGTCAGCCGACCCGATGCGTAGCCTGGCATCGCCTTAAGAAAACTAACCTTTTCGTCGTCGTTGGTATCTCGAACGCAGGCGCGGACTCGATAACCCTCGTCTAAAAGCTGTCGGACTACCCAGCCGCCGATGAACCCTGCGCTACCGGTAACTGCCACTGTTCCACCTTGTGGTATCGGTGCCATAGATCTTCTCCTATTTCAGGTTAGTGTAGATCGCTCAATGATACTTCAACTGAAGTGACTTTGTGCTGTAAGTTTTGCCGCAGGCTAATGGCTAAAGATATCTGCACAGGGTGAAAGCCGAATCTGATATTTGTGCGCAAAAGGCCAGGCGCGTTGAGTAAAGTTGTGAGTTAAACTCTGATTGATAATTATTGTTAGTCGCCCGTTCAGGTGGAGGCGGAATAACGCCACTTCTCCCACTAGCTGCCTCATTTGCTGATTCGGTCCCTATGAATGCATAGCGGCAGCGTGGGCTGTCTTGATATTTGGCCTTTCGTCTGCATCTTGTTAAAAACAGCTACGTGCCAATTTCTCGGTGGTATCCTTGTGGTCTTGACATAGCTTGAGGTAATGCAACCTATGGATACAACTATGACGATTCAGGACTTGGGCGCCATCGGCGAGATCATTGGCGCGGTGGCAGTGATAGCCTCCGTTATATATCTGGCGGTACAGATTCACCATGGCCTGCGTGGCTACCAGAGCGTGATCACCCAAGAAACCACTAATCACTTTTCCCGTTTGCAGCTGGATATAGCCCGTGACCCGGTACTCAGTGATCTGATGTATCGTGCCTATAGTGGTGCTGATCTTGGGGTTTTTGAAATGCGGCGGCTGGGATTTTTACTGTCGAGCTATATGATTGCCTATGAAAATCTTTACGCCCAGCACTGCACCGGTATGTTGGCAAAGGGTTCTTATGAGGCCCGGCGACGGAGCATGGCCAGCATGCTGGCACCACCGGCGGGGTGGCATTGGTGGCAGAGCAATGGTATTTATAGCCATCCGGCTGATTTCATCGCTGAAGTCAGCGTCGCTATTGAAGACTACCGGGCTAGCAAGCTCGACGCTGAGGCTATTGCTGCAAAGTAGCGCTAGGAAGGCGACTGGCCTTTTTCCATTCGGGCCTCCTTCCTGTCGCCGTCCTGGCTCTTTTATCGCAGCGCATCAGCCACACGACGCTGTGATAAACGGGCTTTGGCGATTTCCTGTGTCAGCGCGAGCCAGCCCGCAGGTATTGGGTTCCTTTTCTTGCGGATTGGTAAACCATTTGCGGCATAAAAATTTAAGCCACGTTGCTGTGGTGATATGAGAAATCAGTCCCTACAATTGAACTAAGCAAGGCGCTTTATGGGTTGTTGGTATCATCGTTCGTGTATATTATTTCTACGCGCTCCGTAAAGTTTTACGTACCGGCGTTTGGCCCAAATGGCATAAGTGTATTTTGCGATTGGGCTGATGATTGGTAACGTCAATAGCTTCCAAAGCCATCCCATGCGCGTTGAAGACCAAGCGCGTACAGAGGCTTCAACACCCGTAACCCACTCACCGTCTCGAGTTTTCAGGTGCAGCACCTCGAGGAGTTCGTTACGTGGCGGTATGTCGACTGCAGATAAGCCATGAATGTCAACGAGTTCAAGCTCGTCACTTTTCATTTTAGCCAGCACATCCATTTCACGCGAGCACAGTGGGCATTGACCGTCGTAGTACAAAGTATCTTTTTGAGTTGTCATGGGTTGAGTTACGCTATCGGGAAATGTCTGGATCAGTCATCTGCGTGGACGCCAATATCGTAGGAGCTACCTTAGAGGGTAAAGCCAAATGAAAATTGCTGTTATAGGTGCTGGTATAGCAGGTGTCAGTCTCGCAAAGAGCCTGGGCGCATTGCCTGATTACCAAGTCGAATTGTTTGATAAAGGCCGTGGGCTGGGCGGGCGAATGTCTGTGCGTCATACAGGTGCTTATTCTTTCGACCACGGTGCACAATTTTTTACGGCGAGAACGACAGGCTTTCAAGCGTTTTTGCAGACTTACCAGTCAGCAGGTCTGGTGGAAGCCTGGTGGCCAGATATAGTGACGCTTGCGGAAGCGGAGAGCGCCGGTAAGCGCGCCTGGCTCGAGCCCCATTTTGTCGCCTTGCCTAACATGAATGGGTTGTGCAAGGCCATTGCAGCGGACCTTGATGTCAGGCTGAACACTGAAGTGGACTCGATTGAACAATCTGACGGACGCTGGTGGCTGAAAGCTGCAGGTGAGTGTCTAGGGGCCTTCGATTGGGTGGTAAGTACCGCGCCGCCTGAACAAACGCGGCGGCTGTTTCCAAACACGACAGGTCAAGCCATGGACGTTGTGCGTTTTGATCCGTGTTATGCACTCCTGCTGGGTTGTCCCGGTAGCCTTCCCGCGTGGGATGTTGCTGTTGTCGAAAACTCACCGGTTAGCTGGCTTGCCTTCAATGACCGCAAGCCTGGTCGTGACAGTCAGCCATCCTTGTTGGTTCATGCTGACGGTGCCTGGTCCCAAGCCCATGACGACACTGACAGAGAGCAAGTAAAGCAACTGCTTGTAGATGCGGTGTCGAGGATTGTGGATATAAAGCCAGATACAGTCGGGCTGCATCGTTGGCGCTATGCGCGGGTCAGCACGCCTTTGGGGCAGGATTTTTGGGTGGATGAGGCTGCGCAACTGGCGGCTTGCGGCGACTGGTGTCTTGGGAGTCGAGTCGAAGATGCCTTCACCAGCGCTTCGCGTCTTGCGCAATGGTTTGGGAGCACATGATGGAGACGAACATCAATGTGCGGCAGGCCTTGCGGGTATTTCAGAAGGTGCTTGATCACGGCACCCGCAAAGGCGAGGCCACTACATATAAGCGCCTAGATGCGTCGACGAGCTACGACGGTTACACGGTTATTCTCAATGATGAGTGCGTTACCCTGACGATTTTTTTTCATAATAAATTCTCCCTCGATTACACCAGTAAACGGGCACTATATGCGTTTCTCGGCAAGCTGGAGGAAGTCGATCGGCAGCGGGGCACCCGTGCGGACCGAGATTAGCAACTGCGTGGGAATGGCGTGAGTACATTGGGGTTAGTTTACGGCTAGCAAACTTTAATCGAGGATGAGGCGCAGAAATCAGTAAGCTGTGCCTAAAAGAACTCGAGTTCCGGCGGTCTTTGGCTACATCTCCTGCATAAACCTTGAGACCATTTGTAGATAACCTTTAGGGTCTGGGTGTTTTGCCATTACCGCGTCCCATGCATCGCCAGTAAACGCTGTTTTTAATAATTCATCGCGCTGGGATTTACTCTCCCAACGTATGATCCAGGTTACGTTGGCGCTACCGATCGAGCTCGTTTGCGGATCACTGCCAGCCACTTCCGCCGGATACTCTCCTTCGTCAATCCAGAATCCGACGACATCCAGTTTATCCCTTAGCACCACGACGGCAATCTCTGCCCATTTCACATAGTCAGCAAATATGTCGCGCCGGTAGTGATAATCTCTAATCTCGTAAATCATACTAGTTCCTTGGTGATATCTATGAGTCTTTGGGATAACTCCCAGTTTGCTTAAATGCACCCAGGTGCAATTGGTTTTAGCGATAGTTCAGGCGCCCAACTAATGCCTATTTCGTCAATGGAAGTTCCACATCGCGTAGCATTCAGGGGACAGCTTACTCCGTACAATTCGCCTAGAGGCGCGCTGGTAAGGCACAAACTAAACTGTCTCCTCGTGAGTTCAATGGCCCTAAGACCCTAAGACCCTAAGACCAAGTGTCAAATCGCAAGATTTCACTAACGGGCTTGCGAGATACGGGGCCGAATTTACCTAGGGGATAGCCAACGGGTATCAGGCTATAGGCGCCCATGGATTCCGGCAATTTGAGGACTTCACTCACCGCAGCGCGATCGCCCAAGGCCAGGGTGGTGGGTGCGGCGCCTAAGCCCAGCCCGCGGGCAGCGAGCAGCAGATTTTGAATGCCGGGCCAGATGGATCCGCCACCCATGGCCATGGTCGCGGCGTCTACCTTAACGCCGAAATCCATGCAGGCAATGATCAGCGCGGGTATTTCGTGGAGATGTTCCATTTGCCAGATGACTGACTGCATCATACGTAGGCGTTTGGCTTGATCATGGTGGGGTAATGATCCCGGGTTGTCGATCATTGGTCCGATATACGCCTCGACGCCCTTGCGGTTCAACTCGGCAAGTTGTTGCTTGACGCCCGCATCGCGAACAATAATCCACCGGCCACTCTGCATATTCGAACCAGAAGGTGCCTGATTGGCGGCATCTATGAGCTTGACCAGCAACTCTTCAGGAACAGGCTTGGTGTCGAGTTTGCGCATCGCGCGACAATGATACATGGCATCGAACAGTCCCATTTCTTCCATAATAATCTCCTCGTCGTGGTGTGAAGGTCGTGTCGTCTAATGCACTGGATGAACCTGGCGCATTACCTCGGCAGAATTTCGATAGTCAGGGAACTATAGCGTATTGTCAGCGCCGCCTGCTAGTTTCCTCGCAGACAGCCCGCTGTTTGCAGTTTAGAGCTGTCTCGTGTCGAGAGTGTGGCATGCGAAGGCGGATATGAGAGGTTACTAGATAGCTGGTTTCGAAGGGTTATTAGCGCACTGGCGTGACCTTGATCGAGTTTGCACTGCGTGCTGGTGGCAGCATAGACGCCGCTTGCTTATCAGCATGTTTGATAAGCCTGTTTGATAAGCCTATTTGATAAGCCTATTTGATAAGCCTATTTGATAAGCTCTTCAGAACCTTGGCGGCTTAAGGCCTTTAAGCTCTTTGAGCCGGCGCTCGATTTGAGACGTGATTTTGCCTAGTACTTCGACTTGTTGTTGCAGCTGTCGATTCCGATGCAAAGTATGGGCCGCCAGCAGATCTAACTGTTCCGCAGTGACATCTTCACTTTGAACGATCCCAATGATTTCCTCTGCGCTCAAACGATCTATGTCGAAAGTATCTTTTTCCACGGTTTTCCCTTCATTGCCGGCAGCAACACTGCGTTGTGATTACTATAACGGTTAAAGGCGGTTCGCAGATTAATCTGGATCAGGTAATGAGGCGGGGCAGGGTATTTTGACCGGGTTGTCCCTAGCTGCAGGAAAACCGGCTTGCCGAAAGGGCACGCCGATTGCCAGGTTGATCGCGATGGCTTATGACTTCAAGTTGCGGATAATCGCCAAGTTAGATTCAGCGAGGGTGGCAGGGTGGTCAGTGTCTGTAAAGTCGGTGATGTCAGCCCAAGCATCATTGATATCCTCAGGTGAAAAGCCATCCGTGACGCTGAAGCTTTTGCCTTTCGAGCGTTCCCAGCGAAGCTTAGCAACAAAGCCTGCGCCGACTTCAAACAGACCACCCGTTTCGCGGCTGTTCTCGTCACAGAGTTTCAATACCAGCGGCATCACAAATTCAGGGCGAAGGGCATCGACCATTTCCTTTGGCATCACGGTTTCCGTTAGCCTTGAGCCCGCGATTGGGGCGATGGTGTTGACCAGAATGTTTTTACTGCGTCCTTCCAATGCCAATGTTTGAGACATGCCATGTAGGCCCAGTTTCGCCATGCTGTAGTTGGTTTGACCAAAGTTGCCGTAGATGCCGGCGGCCGAGGCCGTAAAAATGATTCGTCCGTAATTCTGGTCTCGCATATAGGGCCAGGCGGTATGGCAGACCTGATACGCGCCTTTGACATGGACGTCATAGATCAAGTCCCAATCCTGGTCTGTCATTTTGTGGAAGGTCTTGTCTCTCAAGATGCCGGCGTTATTGATAACCACGTCAATCTTGCCAAAGCTATCCATGGCCGTTTGAACAATCTTGTCGCCATCGGTGACTGAATCATAGTTAGCGACTGCTGTGCCGCCCGCGGCCTTGATTTGATCGACTACAACATCGGCTGCCGCTTTGTCGGCACCATCGCCGAAGACCGAGCCACCTAAGTCGTTGACAACGACGCTGGCACCGCGGGCGCCCATTGCCAACGCATAGCTGCGGCCTAATCCGTTGCCGGCACCGGTGACGATGATGACTCGGTCATCAAATCTAACTTCTGACATAGTTTGTACTTCCATTTAAGTGGATTGAAATCAATAAGGTTTTGAACTGATGTTCCCTGCCTGTGCCGGCATTCGTGTTTTGCGCCCTTGGCGCAAAGCCACGAAGCTTAAGCGCCTCTCGAGATTCTATTTTGTGAAGCGGCTGTGCGCAAATTCTGCCGGCATTCGTGTTTTGCGCCCTTGGCGCAAAGCCACGAATTTACTCATTACTATAGAGGGTGACAACGCAGGCGCCACCTAAACCTAGGTTATGTTGTAGGCCGTGTCTTGCGCCTGCGACCTGACGATCGCCAGCGTCGCCACGAAGCTGCCAGACGAGTTCGGTACACTGAGCAAGTCCGGTTGCGCCCAAGGGGTGACCCTTGGATAACAATCCCCCGGAAGGGTTGGTGACGACTCGGCCGCCATAGGTGTTGTCACCGTCCCAAATAAACTTTTCTGCGGTGCCTTCGGGGGTCAGGCTCAAGGCCTCATAGGTCAGTAACTCGTTGGCTGTAAAGCAATCATGCAATTCAACTACTTGGATATCTTCTGGACCGACACCTGCCTGTTCGTAAACCTGGTCGGCGGCGGCCTTCGCCATATCAAAGCCAATGAGCTTGCGCATGGAGTGGTCTTCTAGGGTACTGGCATAGTCAGTGGTCATCGCCTGAGCCTTGATCGTAATGGCGTTGTTCAGGCCATGTTTGTTGGCGAAAGCCTCGCTGCAAATCACTGCCGCAGCGGCACCACAGGTGGGGGGGCAGCATTGATAACGGGTCAGCGGACCATAGATATGAGGCGAGGCCATGATCTCTTCGACGCTCAACTGGTTTCTGAATACCGCGTAGGGGTTGTTTGCCGCATGCTTGCGGGCTTTTTCAGCAATCTTCGCGAAGGTCTCGTCGCGGGTGCCGTACTGTTCTGCGTATTCGCGACCGGCGCCGCCAAAATATTGAGCTGCGCCGGGTGCTTGCTTGTCGACGCCCTGCAGATTGGCCATTTCCTTGAACATCCGTTTCATAGGATTGGGACGATCGGTGAAGGTGGCGCCGAGGGCGCCGGGAACCATTTGCTCGAACCCTAGGGCCAGTGCGCACTCGACCATACCGGACGCCACTGCCTGGCGGGCCAAAAACAGGGCTGAGGAGCCAGTAGCGCAGTTGTTGTTAACGTTGAATACTGGCACCCCCGTCATTCCCAGGCCATAGACGGCGGCCTGGCCGGCAGTGGAATCGCCGTAAACGTAGCCCACATAGACCTGGCCGATCTCGCTGTAGCTGATGCCAGCGTCTTCAATGGCGATGCGTGCCGCCTTTTCGCCCATGGTCGCGTAATCGTCACTCTGGCCAGGTTTGGTGAACGGGATCATGCCGACGCCGGCGACTTTTACTTTAGACATTTGGAGCTCCGCGGTTTTTTGGTTGGGAATGCGCAAGTAATATATTTTTTGTCTCAGAATAAGTCAAACGGGAGCCTGATACGCAGGGCAAGTGCCAGTTAGACAGCCCAGGGTGGAGAGCTTAGGGCGCCTTGCGAGCACCAATAGATTCGTTAGGGCCAATAAATCGAACAGGGTGTATCAATGTTAGGGGTTGTGTGAAGAATACGGTAGAGTTGAGCGACGTAAATCAACAACGGGTAGTGGCTGGATGAGCGAACCAAAGATACCGACCACGGCCCCAACGGAATCAGGCACCTTGAGTCAATGGGTGCTGGGTTCCTATGGCGCCCCGGCGACACCCCTGGCCATGGTAGCGCTGCCGATGGCTGTGTACTTGCCTGCGGTGTATGCCGACGCAGAGGGTTTTGGTCTGGGTTTGGCGTTTGTGGGTTTGGTGTTGGTCGTAGCCCGTTTGTTCGATGGTGTGACTGACCCACTAGTGGGTTTTTTGTCTGATAGAACCCGATCTCGTTGGGGGCGCCGTAAACCGTTCATTCTGTTGGGTACGCCCATCTATATTCTCGGTATCTGTTTATTGTTTGTGCCGCCCTTTACCTTTTCTGAAATCAGTATTTTGGGTGTCGAGATCAATTCGGGCTATCCCTGGATGCTGGCGATGCTGATCGTCACCTATATTGGTTCAACGATTCAGGATGTGCCCTATAGTGCCTGGGGCGCTGAAT
>Ga0115558_1002502_pt1 | contig 10907 bp, 5 predicted proteins | sample COGITO_mtgs_1104_4_FD_87279 | JGI IMG/M metagenome (GOLD analysis project Ga0115558, IMG submission 87279) | Pelagic marine microbial communities from North Sea - COGITO_mtgs_110426 | ecosystem: Environmental > Aquatic > Marine > Epipelagic | place: Germany:Helgoland, sampling site Kabeltonne... | reverse complement strand
TGAAGTACGGACAGACCAAGCCCACCGCAGATAAAAGCATTTACTTGCACGCCTTAGGACTTAGCTTCTCCCATCCCGTTACTAAAGAAAATTTAAATTTGCACGCTCCAATGCCAGATTTTGGCAATTGGAAATTTTTTAAAGATATAGAACAAAACTTATTAGCGAAATGAACCAAATAGTAAATATACCAACAGCAATTAACGAACCCGTAAGACCGTATGCCCCAGGCACGGCAGAGACACAGAGCTTAAAAAGCAAAATCCAAGAAATGAAAAGTACACCGGTAGATATACCGATGTACATAGGTGGTAAGAAAGTGTACACTGATGAGAAAATCAGTATGCATCCTCCTCATGAAACCAGTCATAATCTTGGAAATTACAATAAAGGGAACGCACAGCACGTGCAAGATGCTATAGACGCAGCTCTTGAGGCTAAAGATTCTTGGGCAAGTATGCCTTGGCAAGCTAGATCAGCTATTTTCTTAAAAGCAGCCGAACTTCTTGCAGGACCGTATAGAGACAAGATGAATGCCGCTACCATGCTGGCTCAGTCTAAGAACGCAATGCAAGCAGAGATAGATGCCGCTTGTGAAATGGTAGATTTCTTCAAATTTAACGTACAATTTATGAGCGAAATATACGCTCAACAGCCACCTGAAAATTCTCCTGGAGTGTGGAATCAATTGGAATACAGACCTTTAGAAGGTTTTGTGTTTGCACTGACTCCATTCAATTTTACCAGTATATGTGCTAACCTATGTGCTGCTCCTGCAATGATGGGAAATACAGTAGTATGGAAGCCTGCGGAGACTCAAATCTACAGTGCTCAAGTAATTATGGAGCTTTTTAAAGAAGCCGGATTACCAGACGGAGTTATCAATTTAGTTTTTGTAGATGGACCTACCACAGGAGATGTAGTCTTTAATCACAAAGATTTTGCAGGTATTCACTTCACAGGAAGTACAGGCGTATTCCGTCACATCTGGAAGACTATCGGTAATAACATCGAAAAATACAGAAGCTACCCACGTATAGTTGGAGAAACAGGTGGAAAAGACTTCGTAATGGTGCACAAAAGTGCCAACGTTAAGCAAGTAAATACTGCACTGGTAAGAGGTTCTTTTGAGTATCAAGGGCAAAAATGTAGTGCTGCAAGTAGAGCCTATATACCTAAAAGCATGTGGCCTGAACTTAAGCCAATGCTTATAGAAAACACTGACAAGCTAAAAATGGGAACTACGGAAGACTTTAGTAATTTCGTAAATGCAGTAATAGATCGCAAATCATTTACTAAACTAGCCAAGTATATCGATGAAGCAAAGGCGGCATCTGATGCAGAAGTAATCGCAGGTGGTAGCTATGATGACACGGAAGGATATTTCGTTCGTCCTACAATCATAGAGACTAGTAATCCAAAATATGCGACCATGTGTGATGAATTATTTGGACCTGTACTAACTATCCATGTGTATGAAGATGATAAGTTCGAAGAAACTATGGAGCTACTTGACAGTACCTCTGAGTATGCGCTTACTGGGTCTATCTTCGCTCAAGACAGAAACGATATAAATCTTGCCTTGTATAAACTTAGAAACGCCGCTGGAAACTTCTACATCAATGACAAGCCTACGGGTGCAGTCGTAGGACAGCAACCATTTGGTGGAGCTAGAGGCAGTGGAACGAACGACAAAGCAGGTTCAACAGTGAACTTATTGCGTTGGACTTCTATGCGAACTATCAAGGAAACCTTTGTAGCACCGAAAAGCTATGAGTATCCGTTTCATAGTTAATCAACGGAAGTTTTAACACACAAATTTAGACGGAAGTATCCGTCCGAATTGTTACATACGATTCACAGAAAGTCAGCCCATTTCGGCTGACTTTCTTTTTGTAGGGTATTTAATGACTTCTGGCACATAAAATTATTTCTCGCCGATAGTCGGAACTGCAATCTACAGACAAACTGCTCGCAATAATTGCCTTATCTATTCCTATAAAATGGTAACAAAATGACTCTTTCATCTCCTACCGTTATGCTTTAAAGGACTTACCTAAAACCCAGAATTCTGTCATTTATGACCCTTGATTCGCTTATTCTTTGGAGTTGAGGACCGTTCCTTCAAAATATAGCCGTCATTCATCTAAATTATGCAGTGGATTCAAATTAGGTAGTGTAGAATTGTTGTACTTCGAAGTTTTACATTTTACACATATGAAAAAGTACATTTTAAGCATTGCCATACTTCTTGTTTTATTATTGGGTTCCGCCATTTTTCTTCCTTATTTATTTAAGGATAAAATCATAGAAACGGTGAAGACTGAAGCCAATAAAACGTTAAAAGCAAAGCTGAATTTCGACAATAATATCACCATCAATATCTTCAAGTCCTTCCCGAATCTGAACTTAGGCTTCAAAGACTTATCGCTCGTATACCCAGACAGCACCTTTCAAAATGACACCTTCTTTGCTGCGGACAAACTGGAGGTATCCTTTGATCTGATGAAGTTTTACAAGGAACAGAAGTACCAGTTTAAGTCCATCGGTATAGAACGTCCAAGACTACACTTAGAATTACTCAATGACTCGACCGTAAGTTGGGACGTAGCTCTTGCCTCTGAAGAAGAAGAAGAAGAAGAAGAAGAAAGTACAGCACTCAATTTTGAGCTGGACAAAATACACATAGAGAATGGCTCACTAGACTATGTAGATGTAGCCGCTGATATGATAGTAAACTTGAAAGGACTCAACCACACCTCAAATGGAAACTTCAATACCGATGCATTCACACTAGCCTCTGAGACTAGCATAGCTGAATTAAAAGTAATCATGGACGGCATAGCCTATTTGAATAACTGGGCCATCACCCAAGAAGGGGATATAGCCATCGACATGACCAACAGCAAGTACGCTTTCCCAAAAAACAGCATGTTTATAAACGGATTACCCATTAGCTTAGATGGGTATATGCAACTGCTAAATGAGGATATCATCTTTGACATAGCAGCCAATTCTTCTGCCCCGGACCTAAACGCCTTTCTGACACTTATCCCAGCCATATACACCTCAGACTTCAACAGTATGCAGACCAAGGGCAGTGGAAAGCTCAGTGCTATTTTTAAGGGCACCTATAATGATACATCTTTCCCCGCTTACGATATGAAAGTGAACGTGGACAATGGATACTTCAAATATCCAGACTTGGCTCTTCCAGCAGAAGACATTTACTTGGACCTCCATGTCTATAGTTTAGACGGGAATACTGACCGTACAGTGGTAGACATACCTCGCATGCATTTTAAAATGGCCAATGACCCATTTGACTTGAAACTAAAAATGGAAGACCTCTCAGGTAATATGCTTATAGATGCTGACGCTAAAGGTAAAATTGATTTAACTAACCTTACTCAAATAGTTCCTCTGCCAAACACCGAACTATCTGGAAACCTCACCGCAGACTTACAAGTAGCAGGAAGAGTAGCAGATATAAGTGCTTCTGCCATAGATAAATTTAAGGCCAATGGAGACGTGCAAGTACAAAACATCCATTACAAATCCAGTGACATGAACGAAGTTTTGGATATCACAACAGCTACTCTACTCGTGCAAAATCAACGTGTAAATATCCCCGTATTTGAAGGAAAAGTAGGTAATAATGATATTAATTTCTCCGGTTCGTTCAACAATTTTTTTGGATATGCACTCAGTGATCAGACGCTTACTGGCTCAGCAGTACTTACCTCTTCTCATTTTAATGCCAATGATTTTATCACAGAAAGTGAATCTGAGGAATCTATAGAAATGACTTTAGTAGAGGTACCTGGAAATGTAGATTTAGAACTCACCACGAGTATGCAAGAATTGATTTACGACGACCTAACACTCACAAACTTTAGTGGTAAGTTTGGAGTAAAAAATCGAACGGTACAAATACAGAACCTAGCGACTGATTTACTCGGTGGCAGAGTGAATCTTGAAGGTGCATACGTATATGACCTCATTAAGCCAATGGCTAATTTCGACATCTCTTACTCAGATATCAAGGTTGCAGATTTACTTGCTAAATTTAAGGTAGTAAGAGCCTTCGCTCCTATTGCCGAGCAGATACAGGCCATCACTACGGCTAAACTAAACGTAGCAACGGAGCTTAATAACGACATGTCTCCTAAACTTGAGAGTATAAATGTAGGCGGTTCACTCAATCTAGAAAAAATCATCGTAGATAAATTGGAAGTCCTAAAAGGACTAGACACCAAACTAGGCACGAATCACTTTAACGTAAAAACGCTTAGAGACTTCTTAGTCAAGTTTAATATCAAAGATGGCAAACTATTCGTCTCACCGTTTGAATTATTCATAGATAGCTCCAAACTGGCTGTAGAAGGAGTATCTAAACTAGACGGATCTATAGATTACAACGGAATACTGAGTGTTCCCAGTTCATACATCAGCAACCAAACCGCTATTGTCAATGGACTTACAGCAGGTACTCGTTTCAGTGATCTCCAGCTCAATCCAAAAGACTTCTTAGACATAGCAGTGCAGATAGGTGGTAGCTTCAAAAAGCCAGAGATAAAACTGAATCTAAAAGAGATACAAAGTTCTTTCAAACAAAACATCACTAATGCGGTTAGTAAAGAAGTAGCTAAGAAGAAAGAAGAAGCCAAGGAACTCGCTACCGATGAGATCAATAAGATAAAGGACGAGACGAAGAAGCAAGCAGACGAATCCAAAGCCAAGCTTGAAGAAGAAATCGCTCAAAAGAAAAAAGAAGCGGAGGATCGACTGAAACTAGAGGCTGAGAACAAGAAAAAGGAGCTCAAGAAACAAGCAGAAGACAAATTAAAAGGACTATTCAAAAAATAATGAAATATATAATCATAAGCATACTAGCCATTACACTTGTAGCGTGTGGCGGAGGACAAAAGGACACTGGTTTTGATACGGACAATGAAGAGCTCAGCTCAGCACCCGTAAAAGCCACCATTCCTGTAGATGAAAGTGACACCATACGTATAGTTGCTCTAGGAGCAAATATGAGTGAGATGAAATTTGATACAAAGAGCATAAAAGTGCCTGCGAACAAAGAGATCACGGTGCTACTGGTAAACGAAAGTACAGATGCTACTATGTCACATAACATAGTCTTCATACAAGAAGGTACTGCCAATGAGGTAGGACAAGGTGGGGTAAAATTTAAGGATAACGCATACATCAATCCGGAAGACCAGAATGTAATAGCACACTCTACTTTGGTACAGATAGGCGAGACAGCTTACTTCACTTTCACCACTCCTGCAGCTGGGGACTATGAGTTCATCTGCTCGTATCCAGGACACTGGGGTAAGATGAAAGGAAAGTTTGTGACGGAGTAGTAAATTACTCCGCACTAAGCGTAAATTACCAAACGACGCTATCTTTGTAAGGTGAGAATTTTTCTTCTATACCTTATCTCTGTTGTATCATTGCTAGGTGCTGCTCAAGTGCCTGAAACAAATCCAAATCTTTTAAGAACTAAGAATTGGTATTTTGGCGAAGGTTTAGGAATAAGCTTTCAAACAGATGCAATCACTATTGATACTCAATATAATGGATTAAATTATGAAGGAACTGCCATTTTAAATACTTCAGAAGGGCTATTGAGATATTACTCTGATGGACGCTTCTTATATGATAAGAATCATCAGATAGTGAATCCCTCTGTACGACTACGGGCAGATAACTCATCCTGTCAAGGAGTAGTTTTGTGTGAGTCCCCTAGCAACTCTAATTTAATTAATATTCTTACGACAACTCCCACCTACACAAATCAGCGAAGTGGTTATAGGTACTCATTATATGATGAGTCTTTGGATTCTTTTATTTTTATAAATAAAATCTTGATAAAAGATGTTGGTGAAAAACAAAACAGTATAAATCATCAAAACAATAATTCTATTTGGATTATGACTCATTCCTTAAATGACGATTTTTTTTACAACTTTTTGTTGAGAGCTAACCAATTGAATTGTTGCCCTGTTATTAATAAAATTGGAGAGAATTATACCGATAGATTCCCATCTCAGGGAATTCTTAAGTTTTCCCAAAACGGTCAATTAGTGTGCAATGCCAACTGGAACTTACTAAATTTTGAACTTTACAAGTTTAGTAATGAAGAGGGGCTTTTGAGCAACTTGATTGAAATCCCCCTATTTTACCCGTATGGTTGTGAATTTACGTCAGATTCTAAAAATCTTTACATAACAGATAGAGGTCATCATATTTTTAAGTATCACATTAATTTAAAAAATACAAATTATATAATCGCTTCGAAGGATACCCAAGCGTTTGAAACAGATGAGACATTTGGTCAGCTTCAAATGAGCTTAGTTGGCAATATTTATGCCAGCAGATACCAAGATAGCTTTCTATCCGCATTTCTTTTAGATGACAAAACTGAAATCTACAAAAAAAATGCTGTGGACTTAAAGGAGGAAGTTTCACTAGGGGGCCTCCCCAACTTCAACTCCTCATACTTTCACACTCCAAGTATCGATTTTGCGTATACGGAGGACTGCTGGGGCCATAGCTATAGTTTTGAAGGGAGAGATACCTTTGATGCGGATGGGTATAAGTGGATTTTTGAGAAAGTGAATAGTTCAGAGTTATCCGTTATTAGTGGTAAAAACTGCGTTTTCACTTTTTCAGATACAGGTAAATGGGAAGTAAGCCATGTAGCTTGGAATACCTCACGAGTAGATACCGTTACTAAGACTTTGACCATACGACCAAAATGGGAGCTAGATGTACTGGGTAGAGATACGTTTTACTGTCGACCCTTCGACTCCTCCCGACCTAATTCAGGACAAGATATTTTCAAACTTACGTTACAAGCTCCAGAAGATATGCACTGCGTACATTGGAATGGAGAAGAGCCCAATCTAGATGAATCACTCGGGCCAATAGTCGATTATGATTATTTTCATACAGACACACTAGTAATAGATACCGCAGGTACGTACATCGTAAAACTGACGAATAAAACATTTTGCCAAATGTGGGATACAATAGTGGTACGAGAAGAGCTCAGCCCCCAGAAGTCCGTTATAAGTCGAGCGGGTAATCAACTTAGTAGTTCAATAACTGCTGCTGAGTATCGTTGGTACTATAATGGCAACTTAAAACTCACAACTACAAACTCTCAACTAGTCCCAGATAGTAACGGCTACTGGCAAGTACAGCTAGTTAGTGAGTTTGGTTGTGAGAGCGAGTTAAGTGATTCGTTGCTCATAGATTTTGCATCTATAAAAGAAGTCAGCGAACAGTTATCCGAAGTTAGTTTTAAAGTATATCCAAATCCGAGTGATGGGAAGATTAGTATAGAACGTAGTCATACTGGGCCAAGTCGTAGTCATACTTCGACTCCGCTCAGTATGAACGACTTGTATACGATCACTGTTTCGGACCTAAACGGAAAGGTGGTTTATACTACTAAGCAAAATTTGAGTTTGACGTTTGAACTTGATTTTGAGTTTACACCCGGCAACTACATCATTACTCTTACCAATGAAAACGGCGAGACAGGTAGTAAACAAATTACAGTAAGATAAAGTAGTTTCTTCTAAAACGGCGAATTCTCACCCGGATCAAAAGGAGAAATCTCCTCATTCATCTTACTACCATAGGTGACACTGCTTTCTGAGAAGGTGTCTGCCCCATAATCACTGTAGCCCCAGTCTGCAAATTTTCCAAAATGCTTAATAAATTTAAGATTTACTGTGCCTGGCGAACCGTTACGGTGCTTTCTGATAATGATCTCTGTTAGACCTTCGTTGTCATTTCCCTCTTCATCCTGTGTGATCCCATAGTATTCTGGACGGAAGATGAACGTCACCAAATCCGCATCCTGCTCTATAGATCCAGACTCTCTAAGGTCAGAAAGCATCGGACGCTTATCTTGTCTCTGCTCCACTGCTCTACTCAGCTGAGCCAAAGCTATCACCGGGATATCTAGCTCTTTAGCAAGCCCCTTGAGTGATCGTGAGATGTAGGAGATCTCCTGCTCACGATTCCCTGCAGACTTGTTCCCTTCTTCGGCACGCATCAGTTGTAAGTAATCTATGATAATCATATCAAGACCACGCTGACGCTTCATTCTACGCGCTTTTGCTTTTAAATCTAATACGGTAAGCGCTGGTGTATCGTCTATGAAGATATCTGCATCCTCGATAGTGCTTATCTTGGTGTGCAGCTGCTGCCACTCATGCTCTTCTAGCTTACCGCTACGTATCTTCTCAGAGCTGAGTTCTGCTTCAGAGGCGATCAGTCGTTTTACCAATTGGAGACTACTCATCTCTAGGGAAAATATGGCTATATTTTTATTCGCAAGTACGGCTGCATTTCGTGCCATACTGAGTACGAATGCGGTCTTACCCATACCTGGACGTGCTGCTAAGATGATAAGGTCTGAATTTTGCCAGCCACTCGTCATACGATCTAGCTCGGTAAACCCTGTAGGGATTCCAGTAAGTCCCTCATCTCCTTCTGCCGTGGATTCCTCTATGTCTTTTATTGCCCTTGCTATCAAGTCTGTCACAGTATCATAACTCTTGGTCATACTGTCATTCTTAATCTCAAAGAGTTTTTTCTCAGACTGATCCAGTAGTTCGAAGGCATCCGAAGTTTCTTCAAAAGCCTTCTCCCCTATTTCTCCAGCTACAGATATCAGTTGGCGTTGGATACTTTTTTGGATAACGATGTGCGCATGGTATTCTATGTTGGCTGCACTACTTACTTTATTGGTTAAGGTAGTGATGTAGTATGCCCCACCTACCGATTCGAGTGTTCCATTTTTTCGAAGTTGTTCGGTTACGGTGAGTATGTCTATAGGATTACCATCTGCGAAGAGTTGCATTATCCCTTCGTAAATGAGCTGATGTGCATCAACATAAAACGCAGTAGGTTTGAGGTAACTGGCTACTTTTTCTGGCGCATATTTCTCGAGCATAAGCGCTCCCAATACAGCTTCTTCCAGCTCACGAGCTTGTGGTTGAAGTTTTGACATGTCCATATTACCAAAGGAAGATGTCGTCTTCTTCTTCGTACTTACTCGTTTTTTATCCATTCGTTATTCTTCTATTATTTTTGTTATTCAAATGCTGTTGGCATTCGCTTGATTTAATTTTGGGAGGTCAAAAATAGTTCGATGTGCGACACTAAAATCAACGATTTTAAGGATTTTGACTTATCCACAGGAATTTCTAAAATGTGCGTGAAACGTTAACAACCTCAACCCCTCAACCCTAAACAACTCACTATCAGATTCATCTTTTCCACATCCCCTTTTTTAACTACCAAGAGTTCCACAAATTTACGTTATTTTACGGAGGTATCCATCACTTTGTAAACGTCTAATAGCCACGTATTTTATAGTTATGCACCTTAGGGTGCTTATAACTCTTTTTTAATCTACCGCTATATTCTACAAATGTGGTCATGAAAAAATTATGGCACTGCCATGGTGGATGCACACATCTTTTTGGTCTTATATTTGTTCAGTATATAAATAATGGAAGCACAGTTTTCACCAGGAGTCAAAGAAGTAATTCAGTTTAGTAGAGAAGAAGCTATACGCTTAGGCCATAGCTATATCGGCACAGAGCATCTACTACTCGGTCTTATCAGACAAGGAGATGGCAAGGCGATACGCCATCTGAAGAGTATGGGCATTGATATGCTACGTCTCAAAAAATCAGTAGAAGATAGCATACGCGATACTACGGGTAAAAGTACCAATATCGGAAATATTCCGCTTACTAAACAAGCAGAAAAAGCACTGAAAATCACGTACTTAGAAGCTAAAATATTCAAAGACGACGTTATACGGACGGAGCATTTACTTCTCTCTATACTTCGAGATGAAGACAATGTAGCCTCTCAGATACTCAATCAATTTGGGGTAGATTATGATCTTTTCAAAAGTGCCATGGAAGACAAACTTCCCGACACTACCATAGAGATGAGCACAGACAGTCCAGAGGATTTTTACAACGAGGAAACAGGCAAGTCAAGCACACCAACTAAGCCAGGAGTCAAAAATAAAAGCAAGACACCCGTTCTTGATAATTTTGGTAAAGACCTGACAAAATTGGCAGAGGCTGACAAATTGGACCCTATCGTAGGTCGTGATAAAGAAATAGAGCGTGTGTCTCAGATATTGAGTAGACGCAAGAAAAATAATCCCGTACTCATAGGAGAACCAGGTGTAGGTAAAACCGCCATTGCAGAAGGCCTAGCACTTCGTATATCCCAGCGTAAAGTATCACGTGTGCTTTTTGATAAGCGTGTGGTGACCCTAGACTTGGCGAGCCTTGTGGCGGGCACAAAGTACAGAGGACAGTTTGAAGAGCGAATGAAAGCGGTGATGACTGAACTTGAGAAAACGGATGATGTAATCCTATTCATAGATGAAATTCATACAATTGTTGGTGCAGGAGGAGCGAGTGGCTCTCTAGATGCATCGAATATGTTCAAACCAGCACTAGCAAGAGGAGAAATCCAGTGTGTGGGAGCTACTACCCTAGACGAGTACCGTCAGTACATAGAAAAAGACGGAGCCCTAGAGCGTAGATTTCAGAGTGTGATGGTCGAACCTACCAGTCCAGAAGAGACGCTTGAAATATTGAATAATATTAAGGAGAAATACGAAGATCACCACAGTGTGACCTACTCTCCTGAATCCTTGGATGCGGCTGTGAAGATGAGTGTACGCTACATTACAGACCGCTACCTTCCAGACAAGGCAATTGATGTAATGGATGAAGTAGGTGCGCGTGTTCACTTGAGCAACATTCACGTACCTCAAGACATTTTAGAACTTGAGAAAAAAATAGAAGAGATAAAAGAAGAGAAAAATCGTGTGGTTA
>Ga0115558_1002486_pt1 | contig 10928 bp, 11 predicted proteins | sample COGITO_mtgs_1104_4_FD_87279 | JGI IMG/M metagenome (GOLD analysis project Ga0115558, IMG submission 87279) | Pelagic marine microbial communities from North Sea - COGITO_mtgs_110426 | ecosystem: Environmental > Aquatic > Marine > Epipelagic | place: Germany:Helgoland, sampling site Kabeltonne... | reverse complement strand
GCTCCGAACCTGGCCGCGAGATCACGCACGACCTGGGCTTCAGACGCTGAGCCGGGCCGCAATCCATGATCTACATGATGTGCCGTAACCGCACAACCTGCGGCCCGAGCCAAGATCAGCAATGCCGCTGAATCTGCCCCGCCAGATACAGCGCAGTGCAGGTCTTCGTCCTTGTCAGGGAAGGTGCACCGCTCAAGCAAATCGTCCACAGACGGCGCCTGTTCAGTGAGTTTCACGGCAGTGGACCGTTCATAGGTTGGGTCGACATTCGCCATTCATACGAAGGCGCATGTTGATCGTTAGGCAGCCTGCGATACGACCCGTGTGAGCCATAACTCAGGATCACGGATCTCTTCGATCGTGGGCAGAGACTCGGCACTGGCCCATGCCTGATCGATGGTGCGCTTGCCGCCACCATGTTCTTCAATGTGGGCAATGAACGCTTCGCCCGCTGCGTACTGGTTGAGTTTTGCTTCGAGGCCAACGAGCCTCTGCACGATTCGGGTCAGACCCTTGGCCGACTCGCGGCGGGCGCGGAGCGTCTCGGCAAAGTATTCGGCGTCGGTCACAATGCCGAGGCCAGCGCGATCCATGGTGACATCACCATGACCTTCGAGCAGGCTCATCATGCCAGCGATCTTGTCGAGCACAATCTTTTGCTCAGGGCCGGCAATAAGCGCTGGTAGGCCGCCACTGGCCATTGGGTCAGTGCCGTTGCGTTTCGCTTCGAACAACTCTTTGGCAGCGTCGAGAAGTCGACCAGCATCAGGGTCGACATTGTCGAGCGTGTCATTCACCAATGAAACGAAATAGTCGCGGAGCCACGGAACACCCGTGAACTGGGCCCGGTGCGTGGTCTCGTGCAGTGCTAGCCACAACCGGAACTGTTCCGGGTTGAAGCCGTTGCGCCGTTCGAGCGCGAGCACGTTTGGTCCCACGTAATAGACCATGTCTTGGTCTTCGGGGTTGTCGTCTTCGGTGAGCAAAAGGTCGTATTGGCCAAGCACTCGAGACGACATCCACCCAAGGACACTTCCTACTTGGGCACCAGAGAACCGGCGAGCAACTGTGCCCATAGGGCCGTCGCCTACGTCGTCGAGTTTGTCGACGACTGGACGCAGAAGACGTTGGAACGACGCGATGTTGGCCCGAATCCAGTCAGGACGGCTTACAAGTCGCGACCTGGCATCACCTTGGAGTGACCACAATCCGGTCTCTTCGCCAACAAGCTTCTCGGCCCGGGGCGTCATGTGATCGAAGTCTTCGCTCATCTTCGCGAGCGCGTACTCGTCGACGACCTCGCCTCGGGTCGCGATCTTGATGGCAACCCGTTCAGCGAGTTCCCAGTCGACTGCCGATGACACGGCTAGTCGCGTCGCGGTTCGCGGCGAGGGTATCGATCCTTGGTTACCAGCGATAGGTACCCACCTACCGATGCGATGATGAACAGCACGGTGCTACCAACCAAAATAGGTGCCAGCCACCAGTGCCAAACAAATGCTGCGATCATGCTGATGATCCTAGACGGTTGTCGCCCTGTGCCCCACTCGGGTCCTTCAACGCCACGCTGATCTCTTCATAGTCGACGGTCCACAAACGTGATCGCTCGCCGTAACTCTTCCAACCGAGCAGACGTTGTGCACGCTCCGACATTGCGCTCGCCGCCGACCAGGGTGTGGCCAACGGAAGCGCTTCCTCTGGCGTCAACCAGCCGAGTACGAAGGACACATGCAGGCCTAGTCGCCAGTCGGAGGTGGTTGTGTTGGCCCCACCGTTGTGGATGACGCGGCCGGAATAGATCAGACCATCGCCTGCGTTCATCTCGGCAATGGCGACCTGATCTGCGGTAGGGGCTTGTGTGTAGTCGTCCCACAGATGGCTGCCAGGTACCACTCGGGTTGCCCCATTCGCGGCCGTGAAATCGCCGAGTGCATACATGCACGAGATGGTTACCTCGGGACTGGTAGGTGTGCACAGCATCATCCAGTTGCCCGCGTCACGGTGCCACATCTGCTCGCTCTCGCCAGGCCCGATGATCATCATCTGGCCGGTGTTCAGCCAGTAGTCGTCGCACGAGGGCAGGAGGACCTCATCGGCCATACCGATGAGCATGGGTGCTAGCAAGATGTCCTCGAAGGTTCGACTGCGCCATCCCAGGCGGGTAAACCGCTTGGTCGACCCTCCCCAGAACTCGACGGTGCGTTCGTTACCTGTCGTTGCGCCCGTTGGGTGGTCTCTGGCCGCGACTTCGATGTCACTTTTGAACTGGTTCACCGTGTCTTGTCGCAGAAGATCACGGACAATAACTCCGCCATCTCTTGCCACGACCTCGAGAACCTCTTCGCGAGATGCATTCGCGGGCAACACGATCAGTTCAGCCATGACCGGATCCTAGTGATGCGCCTTGGTGCCGTCTTCTTTGAACCGGGGCTCTTTGAAAGGTCCTCTTTGAACCGGTCCGGGTGCAGTCCGGCACACGTCCGTTTCGGCTGCCTCCCGCGTCGGCACTGAGGCGCCTTGCTTCGGAGGCCGAACCGGCCAGCACCTACCTGCACCCTCCCCTACCTATCCCTCACAGGATGAGTAGGTCTATGGAGCGCTCGCAGGACTCGCTTGACATCCTGTGGCACTGCGGCAGAAAACCTGTCCGTTGTCTGCACGTTTGCTCGCACCAAAAACCGGACTACGAGACACAACCAAACTGGCCGAGACCGTAGAGGCTGTAACGCGGACTACGAGAAGTCGGTGATGTCTAGTTTGGAGAGGTCGATTGAGCCGAGGTCGATCGAGGCCAGTGTCTCGGTGATGCGCATGCGAAAGTCAGCAGTGGGCAGCTCAGAAATCGACGGAGCCATGGTTGTCTTGAGTTTGACTTCCATGTCGAAGGCTTGCAGGCACGGAGGGCAGTCGATGAGCTGACTTCGCAGGTTGCCCATCTCGAGTGGCGTGGCGACAGGATTGCGCACCCCTTCGATGCAGTTCATTGCCTTGTCGCATTGCAGTGGTTGGCAGTCACCAGTGTTCATAGTGCCAAAGTTCATGTCGGGTCCTTTGGGGGTAACGCAGGGTTGGACGGGTTCATTAGGTGGCCTCGACGGGAGTCGCTTCGGAGACCTGAGCAAGTTCTGCTGGATCCACGTCTACGAAGCCGCGTTCTCGGCCGAACTCATACAACTGCTCTTGCAGCTTCTTTCTTCCACGATGGAGCCGACTCATGACGGTTCCGATCGGAATATCGAGGATTTCAGCTATTTCTTTGTACGCAAAACCTTCGACATCGGCCAACATCACCGCGGTGCGGTACTGCTCGGGGAGTTCATCGAGCGCATCGGTGATTGTGCTATCGGTGATCTGATCGAAGAGTTGGTCTTCGGCACTTCGGCCAATTTGGGCCAATTCGTTGCCACCAAGACGCCGGTACAGGTACAGGTCCTGTACGTCTGCCAGGTCGCTTTGTTGAGGCCGTCGTTGCTTCTTGCGATACGTGTTGATGTAGCTGTTCGTCAGGATTCGGAACAACCACGCGCGCAGGTTGGTGCCTGCTTCAAATCGTTCATAGGCCCGATACCCCTTGAGGAACGTCTCCTGCACCAGGTCTTCGGCATCAGCCCGGTTCCTGGTCATACGCATGGCCGTTGCGAACAACTGGTTCATGAACGGCATTGCGTCGTCTGCAAATGTTTCTGGATTCGCCACTGTGGATCAGGCTACCTGCATTGCCGGGCGGCGGTTTTGACGCATCGCTGAGCATGCGGTGTGGTGTTACACCCCAGCGAAAAGTTACGTCCCCAGGGGACGTAACTTCTGCCGCTCTCATCCCTGCCAGCATTGGGGCATTCGAGGATGTAGACCTGTTGGTTGGAGAGGCCATCACTGCCTACATTTTCGGTGGACCCGTGCACAGCCTGTTGCGCCGCCCGCACCGACGCACGGACGTCATTTTGATGACACTACTCATCGGCAGTCGTATCGGCCGGAGCTGATCAGAACTGATCGAGTGGCACTCCGGGATCAGCTAGTCCCGGGGCGTTCGGGTGGCGCGGCCGTTCCAGCAGCCTCGGTGCCAATGTCGACGAAGGTCGACCGCTTCTCTCGGGATGGCGACGATGTGGCCGACGCCCCGTTCGATGTCACGGTTGCACCCGGGGCACAGGTAGAGCTTGACCGCCTCGTACGGTTGCACGAAACGGGTCTCGGCGTCTGCCCAAAAGTCGACGGGGATGCGTTTGGCCATACCGACACAGTGTGCCCAGTAGCGGTTCGTCCTGCATCGTTGACGAGTACCGGTTCTCGCATGGTCTAGTCGAAGTTGGGTTCGCGCTTCTCTCGTAGTGCCGCGACACCTTCGGCGGCGTCGGGGCTCATGAAACCCAACATCTCGTAGGCCAGGCTGGCATCGAAAGCCGGTGTGGCCTGGTTCATCCACAGGTTGAGTGCCCGTTTGGTCAACCGGGTCGCCTGCTGTGAACCAGTCGCCAGCTTGTCGGCAACCTTCTGGGCCTCGGCTAGCAATTCGTCGCCTGGCACGGCCTTGCTGACCAAACCAATACGATCGGCCTCGACCCCGTTGATGAAGTCGGCGGTCAGCAAGTAGTACTTGGCCTTGGCCAGACCACACAACAACGGCCAACAGACCACGGCATGATCGCCAGCGGCCACACCCATACGCACGTGACCATCAGTGATCTTGGCTTCCTCGGCCATGATCGAAATGTCCGCCATCAACGCAATCGCGAGACCAGCACCAACAGCTACGCCGTTGATCGCGGAGATGATGACCTTGCTGCACTGGAGCATGTTGTAGACAACGTCGCCAGCTTCGCGCATGACACGTTGTAGCTCCCGTGAGTCGCCAACGAACGAGCTGATCCAATCGAGATCACCACCCGCCGAGAACGCCTTACCCTCGCCAGTGATAACAACCACACGGGTTTCATCATCGTCGTCGATGTCACGCCAGATCCGACTCAAACCAAGATGCAACTCAGCATCGGTCGAGTTATACGACTCGGGCCTATTGATGGTGATCCAAAGAACACCATTATCGCGACGCTCAAACTTCAGCCCCGAATACGAATCAAACCAGTCATCAGCCATCCGCAGAATCTAAGCGATGCACGGCAACCAATGAAAAGTTACGTCCCCAGGGGAACATAACAATTCGAAACGACTACCACCATGTCCGACAAACGTCGGCCTGAGCGGAGCGGTGCAACGCCGAATTACCGCGACCGGTAGACAGCGTTGGCGCCGAGGGCTTCCTTGTTCAAGCGCTTGGACAGGTGCAGGCCTTCGAGGATGAACTCGACGCCGCTCGCAACAAGTGCCGGGTCGCTGAGGTCGTCGGGTGCGTAACCAAGTGCAGTGAGTGCTGCGCCGAGCGCAGGCATTGCTTCGACCATGGCGAGATAGTCGGTGTCGGCGATGTCGTCGCCGGTGTGCACGACGGCGCCGGTCTCTTCGAATGCATCAAGCACGGCGCTGACTTCGGTGTGATCGAATGCCTCTTTGAAGACCACGATCGTGGCCGCCGACAAGAGATGTTCGATGATCTCGGCGTCGCGGCCATCGTCCATGGATTCGACTTCGATCTTGCCCATGGTCGATGGTGTGAGCGACGGTAGGTCGGCGATTCGGGGAACAGCTTTGGAGCCACCATGGCGCAACGTGCGGCGAACCGCACTGGCCACGAGCGTCTCGTAGTTGGCGATACTCAAACGAACCGACACACCGGAACGCTGATTGATGTGTGGGTTCTCGCGAGCGAGATGGCTCATGGTGACCACGAGCTCGGCCATGAAGTCGGGCACGCTGACCTCGATGCCTTCACCCTCGAAGACCACGGCCTCTTGTTCGACGATGTCGATCTCGGTATCGATCTCGATCGGATAGTGGGTCCGGATCTGGGTGCCGAAACGGTCCTTGAGTGGCGTGATGATGCGGCCCCGGTTGGTGTAGTCCTCGGGGTTAGCGGACGCGAACAACATGATGTCGAGTGGCAGCTGGATGCGATAACCACGGATCTGCACGTCTCGTTCTTCGAGCACGTTCAGCAGACCAACCTGGATACGTTCAGCAAGATCCGGCAGCTCGTTGATCGCAAACAGCCCACGGTTCGAGCGAGGCACCATGCCGTAATGCAGCGTGAGTTCATCGCTGAGATACCGACCCTCGGCGACCTTGATTGGGTCGACTTCGCCAATGAGGTCAGCGATCGAGGTGTCGGGCGTCGCCAGCTTCTCGGCGAAACGGCTGCTGCGATGCACCCAGCTGATCTTGGTGTCGTCGCCGTCGGCTTCGACGATGTCCTTTGCATACCGCGAAACCGGGTTCAGCGGATCATCATTGATCTCACTGCCAGCGATGATCGGCATCCATTCATCGAGCAAGCCGATACAGGACCGAATCATGCGAGTCTTGGCTTGACCACGTTCGCCCAAGAACACGACATCGTGGCCCGCGAGCAGCGCATTTTCGAGCTGGGGCGCGACGGTATTCTCGTAGCCGAGCACACCTTCGAAGAGCGGTTCCCCGTTTCGAATCCGCGTAATCGCATTACGACGGATTTCTTCCTTCACAGGTACCGAGGTCCAGCCCGATGCCTTGAGTTGTCCGAGATTCTCAGCAAGATCCATTGTGAGCCAAGTTAGGCGACCGGTGCCCAACATGCGAAGCGGACGGCACACCTTGTTGGCTGTGATCTCAAGAACCCGCGCCCATTCTCGATGCGAGCGCTCTGCCCGATCGACAGCTCGTCTGCGCTTCGGTGGTGAAACGAATACGCTCGGGGCGTGGTGTCCACTGTCCTTCCAGGTCCTTGGCGGGCCCATGCAACCGACGATGCGTTGCGCCGCAACTTCATCGAACACGACTTCGACGACGATGCCTGGCTCGACGTCACGGTCCCCGGCCATTGGGCCGAGCAGCCGAAGCTCGCATCGCGCCGATCGGTTTTGTACCGCACAACCTTCTCGCTGCCCAACGATCCCTCCACCGACGATGGTCGCCATTGGCTTGTCTTCGACGGCATTTGGCAGAGCGCCGACGTGTGGCTCGATGGCGCCTATCTCGGTCCGACCGATGGCTGGTTCATACCCAACGAATTCGACATCACCGATCAGATCCATACAAGTGAAACCGGTGACCATGTGCTCGCCGTCGAGGTGATGTCACAACAACCAAACGCCGACGAACCAACCCGCAATCTGAACGGCATCTTCGACGATCCCGACATCGTCGGCCACCAGAACCGTGGCGGTATCTGGCAACCAGTGCGCATCGTGTCGACTGGTCCCGTGCGCATGATCAAGAACCGGCTGGTCTGCACCGAAGCGTCGACAACAGCGGCCAAGGTCCATATGCGTAGCCATCTCGTGAGTGATGAATCCCGCTCGGTCACCATCACCACCACGCTGCGCCCGCCAGGTGGCGCTCCGCCAGTGGTGTCTTCTCGCCAACACGACCTGGCCAGCGGCGCAACCGTTCTCGAATGGGATCTCGCCATCACTGACCCTCAGCTGTGGTGGCCGTGGCAACTGGGCGACCAACCGATGTATCGGGTAACCGTCAGCGTCGAGGTCAACGGTTCGATCAGTGGCATCTGGGAACGCACTGTTGGGCTGCGCCAGATCCGGATGAAGAACTACGTGCTGTGGGTTAATGGCGAACGATTGTTTGCCAAAGGCGTCGACATGTGGCCGACCACCACACTTCCCGCCGACGCGACCCCCGAACAGATCTCTGGTGATGTTGCCCGAGCAAAGGACCTGGGCCTGAACCTGCTGCGAGTCGAAAGCCATGTAGCGCGCCCCGAGCTGTACGACGCAGCGGACCGGGCCGGCATGCTCATCTGGCAAGACATGCCGATGCGGGGTGAAGTCAAACGCAGCATCCAATCCAATGCAGTGAACGCGGCCCACCGACTCGTGGACAAGCTCGGTGCACACCCATCGATTGCGGTGTGGTGCGCGCACTATGACCCGACAGGCACAAGCACAGGCCGCCATCCGCTCACCGCTATTCCGAGCCGACGTTCAGTGTTCAGCGTGGCAAAACAACAGACACCCACCTGGACCAAATCGGTACTTGATCGTTTGGTCGGCCGAGCCTTCAACCGAGCCGATGGAAGTCGGCCGGTCGTCCAAGGTTCCGGATCCTGGCCCAGTGCGCCCCAGTTCGATGGCACCGACACCCACTTGCGGTTTGGCTGGCACTCAGGCACGGGCCGAGATCTCGAATCGTTCGCTCGTCGGATTCCCCGGATGGTCCGATGGGTTTCATCATTCGGCGCCCAGTCCATCCCCCATCACGACCAGGTCAAGGTGATCGATTGGCCGGCTGACCTGGGACTCCTCGCCGAACGTTACGGGCTCAACGAGACAGGCTTTCGTCAGTATCTCCCGACCTCCGATGCAGACACGATCGGTGATTGGATCGAAGCGTCCCAGGCCTATCAGTCCACCCTGTTACGCCGTCAGATCGAGACGTTGCGCCGGCTGAAGTACAAACCGACCGGCGGTTTCACGTTCAGCGCCCTCGCCGACTGCCGACCGGCTATCTCGTTCGCGATCTTCGACCATGACCGTCAACCAAAACATGCGGTGGCCGGGGTGAAGGCCGCGTGTCAGCCGGTCATCGTGGTGGCTGACCGCATGCCTATCGAAGTACACCCTGGTGATGCCGTTCTCCTCGATGTGCACGTGGTGAGCGATGAACGCGAACCGTTGCATGATCTCGATGTGTCTGCCCATTTGATGTGGCCCGGCGGCGAACACATGTGGGCGTGGCGGGGCCAGGCCGGAGCCGACAGCGTGTCACGCATTGGCTCCATCAATTGGGTTGTGCCAACCGTCAATGGCCCGGTAGAGCTGCACCTGCGGTTACGTCATAACGGCGCTGAGATTGCGTCAAACAGCTATCGAGGCGATATTCGCGGTGGTTAGGGCCTGGCCACTATTCTCGCTCCGCTGTCTTTCACCTGGTTGCTACTGCACGCGGCCTATGTCGTCTCTACCGCGTCTGCATTGTTCAGGGACATCTTGTACGGCTACGAAGTTGGCACAAGCAAGCACCACAGGAACGCTACGAAAAGCACCCCGAGATTCACGTGGTGCTCTTACGTGCTTTGGGAGTCGAAGCGGCTCTCAAGATCACCTGACCAACTGACCACCGCAGACGAGCGTTGGCTTGCTGATCCAGAATGTGCGATCAGCCGGTCAGTAGGTCGTGATGCTGCTCGTTGTCACGAAGGTGGCTGGCTGCAAACGAACACCACGGTGTAATAGTCCGGCCGTCGGCGCGAATGATGGACAGCAGGCCTTCCATGAGTTGCGCTGCATACCCATTGCCACGATGCTGCGGATCCGTCTCGACATGGGGCACCGTGATCGACCCATCATGGGAGCTGTAGGTCGCGAAGCTCACGACATCACCGTTATGCAACAATTCGAATCGACCAAGATGCACGTTCTCGATGACGGCAGGGCCATCATCGTCGACCAATGCCGCCTCTCCCTGCACATGGATGCCTGCGTCGGCGAGTAGCGCTACATGAGCCGAGAGTTCATCGTTCGACGGTTCAACCAGGTGGCTGTCGTCGGGGAACACGATGACGGGAATCTTCTGTACACCATTATTTCGCTCGAGCACCCGCTCGGTTTCGTCGGGTTTATCCACGAGGTCCACATACACATAGGCAATGCTGCGGTCGTCAAACCAGGCCTTGGCCCGAAGGCAGTCACCACACCAATCGGCGCCGTACATCGTGATCGTCATGCCTCTTTTAAACACCGCCATTGGTGAACATGTTCCCACCTTCTGAGGTTGTGTCGCTAGTCAGTTCGCGCCGAAGAAGAACCAACAAGGTCCGACATACGACTGCAACCAGCACGAGTGCCGCCAAAAGAGTCTTGCCAATGAGTTTCCTGACGACTCGCCACGACCGATACCGTGCAGGAGTACTGCACAGCTGTTTCGCGGGCACTGCCCGACTATGGGACAGCACCACATCAAGGACAAGGTTGAAACCATGGCCGTAACGCAGCGTCCGCAAGACAAATTGCGCACGCCGAAACCGCTGAAGAAAGCTGCTCGGATAATTCTTCCGTGGCCGCTAAATCTCTACCAGACTGCCATTGGCAAGAAGTGGGTGATGGGTCTCACCGGCCTCGGCCTGGTCGGATTTGTTGTTGTCCATATGATCGGCAACCTCCACCTGTACGAAGGTCAGGTCGCCGTCGCCGAATACGCCCACAGCCTGCGCACGATCGCCGATGGCCTTCTGCCAGAAACTGCTGTGCTGTGGGTGCTGCGCCTTGGCCTCATTTCCATGTTCGGCCTGCACATTCATTCAGCAGTCACGCTCACTCGCATGAATCAGGTGGCCAACTCCGCCTATCAGGCGCCCCGCGACTATGCGAAGGCCAACTTCGCCAGCCGTACAACCCGCATCACCGGCCTGATCATCGCCGTGTTCGTCATCTGGCACCTGGCTGATCTCACCTGGGGCTTCACCGACGGCTTCATGGGCTGGCAAGGCGACGGCTTCAACCACGGCGACCCATTGTGGAACGTCGATCAGTCGATGTCGAACATCGTGATCGCCCTTTGGTACATGATCGCAACCGTCGCTGTGGCAGTGCACCTGTTCCACGGCATCGGGTCAGCGTTTACGAGCATCGGCATTAACAGCCCCAAGATCACCCCACTCGTCAAACCCCTCGCCGCAGGAATCGCTGGTTTGGTTCTTGTCGGCAACCTGTTGTTCCCCATCATGGTCCAGGCCGGTGTTCTCGAAGCTGACACACCAGCAGATATCCACCAACTGATCGAAGACGGCTTCCCCCACGGAGAAAACGAATGAGCTTGAAAGTCGGAGAACTAAACAGCAACCTACCCCAGGGCGCTGCAGACAACATTGCCGAGGCGTG
>Ga0115558_1002485_pt1 | contig 10929 bp, 12 predicted proteins | sample COGITO_mtgs_1104_4_FD_87279 | JGI IMG/M metagenome (GOLD analysis project Ga0115558, IMG submission 87279) | Pelagic marine microbial communities from North Sea - COGITO_mtgs_110426 | ecosystem: Environmental > Aquatic > Marine > Epipelagic | place: Germany:Helgoland, sampling site Kabeltonne... | reverse complement strand
TTATTGAAACTACTGCATTACTGAGCATCTGTGTCCACTCCTTGGAATGATTGTCTGTAGAAATGAAAACAAAAACAGTTAAAGGTAATCCTATTTTTTCATTATCAATTAAGGCCACTCTTCGCTCAATAATTGATTTACTCTCCATACGCGTAATTCTACGCCAACATGTATTTAGTGAAACACCAACTTCATCGGAAATACTATCAAGAGATCTTGAAGAATCATTTTGTAATATTTTAAGAATTTTTAGATCTATTTTATCAATTTTTTCTGTCATAATGCATTATAAGCAAAAAAATTTCGAAATGTAATCTAAAAATATATAAAATAAAAAAATAATTTTTCTAAAAAAAAATTATTATCTAAATATGAAATTATTCTTTCCTAAACCATCTTTTACCAAGCATCCTAAAAGCGTTGGTGAAAATTACACACAACATATGCTAACTTCCTTTTCCTTTTCCCTCTTGATGCTTAAAGGTTTTTTTGTTTGCCTTATACATGCTTTACTACCTTTTTGTTTTGAAAAGACAGGCAGCAATATTATTAAAAAACTAAATGAGAATATGGTCTTGAAAAGAGGTCAAGAATTACCAAAAAAAACAACCTATCACGAATAGCGCTGTCTTAAAACTTCATCAAATTCTTTCAATTTTTTATTATTTAGTGCTGAACACATATTTATTCTTTCAACTGTCTGTTTCAAGCTTAATTCATAGCCTGGAATAATTTTGGATACACTCGTAAAAAATTTTTTCACCTTCATAGCATCCTCTTTTGAGCAAAACCCATTTGCAATACCAGGCATTCCTCCTAATCGCACATCTGGAACTTTCGTTGTAACAAAATCATAAAAATTAAACTTCAGCCATTCCCATGTTTCGTCCCTATGTTTAGGATTGCGCATTAAATTACTAATTAAGCCTAGAGATTGACGACCGGTAATCTTACTATCTTCACTCAAGATATAAGAACGAATTTTAGCAGCAATCAACTTACTTTCAGTTGATCCAATAGCATAAAGTGAAGCTGATTTTTCAAATGAGGTACCATTTATCATTAAGTTCAAGAGTGGATCAAAGCTCATAAAATTATCGCTTTGCATAGATTTAGATAGTGCCAGTGATAACATATTAGGCTTAACAGTTTGGTACTCGCTATTATCAATAAATCCTAAATAATTATCTCCTTGATTAGCTATTTTAGACACCAAATCAGAATCCACATTATAGGTTACTAAATAATAAGCTAAAGTGGATTCGAGTTGATCGTCAAATGAGATCGAATTGCCAGATATTAGATTGTACCTATCCTGATACATATCCCTAACAAACTCTTTAAACTCCTCCTTGGCATTAGAAAATTTGTAAAGAAAAGAAAGTATCGATGAAGAGCCAGTTATAATATCGTATTCAGGGTGCTTAGAAAACGAAATAAGTCCATCCATCAATAAACCACTTGATATATCTCCTGATTTGTATGCCGCTAAAAAACTGTCTTGCAATGCTAATACTTCTTCAACATCTAACTTCATTATATTATTAAAGAGTTTCATCCATGAATCCTGTTCTAGATTAAACCTATAATAACCAATACCTTTGCTATTTGGCATAAGCCAATCCGCACAGCCAGGTATTTCGATATTTTTCTTACGCTCGGTGATTAGCTGACACTGCTCTTTTTTTTCTCCATTATTGTTATACTTTATACAAATCGGTATTTGCCACTTTTGATTTGTTTTTACAGCATCTCCCAACTGCAAGTATCTTGTTTGTGACATAGAGAGAATAGTTTTATATTTAGTATTATTAATTAAATCACTTTTACATTGAGAAGTGAACTTAACAAATGGTAAGCCTGGCTGATCAACAAAACTTTTAATAGCTTTTGATAGCTCCCTATCACCAGCACCCTCAGCTATACTATCAAAAAAATCATCGCTACTGGCTGTAGCATTGGAAAATCTATTTAAATGAATTTGTACGCCTTTTTGGAATTTGTCTTCTCCAATAAAGTTCTCAAACATGCTCAATACCCCTCCCCCTTTCCGGTATGTTATTGAATCAAATTGATTCATCACATTTTCAGAATATTCTAGTGGCTCTCTGATCATCCTAGTTGAAGACAGAGCATCTAGATTCATTGTCCGAAGAGCGTTTCGAATTGTAACTCTATCATAGCCCTCTCCTGGATATACGATATCAGTTCCTTTATTGCCCATCCAAGTTGCAAAAGACTCATTGAGCCATATGTCTTCCCACCACACTGGAGTCACAAGGTTGCCAAACCATTGATGTGCTAGCTCATGTGAATGAACACCATTATGTGAACGTTTTTGACTGTCGGAGGAATCTTCATCTAATAATATTAGATATTCACGATAAACAATTGCACCAGGATTCTCCATAGCTCCAAATGCGTAGTCAGGCGCGGCAATCAAGTCTAGCTTCTCATAAGGGTACGGAATACCAAAATACTCCTCAAGCGAAGTTAAAATAGCTTCTGTACCTGATAAGCCATAAGTAATTTTGTTAGATAAGCCCTTAGATGTTATACCGCGCAATCTTATCGGTCTATCTCTCACTGAATTTGGAGGAATATAGCCATAATTATTGATATCATAAGGACCTACACCGAATGCAATGAGATATGAAGGCAAGGGTTTTGTTAATAAAAAATCATGCTTTATCCATCCCTCTTTAGTAGTCATAGCGCTAACCACAGGAGTATTAAAATAAACAAAATCACTTTTAGGGCTCGTAATTGACACTTTAAAAGGAACTTTAAATCTTGGCTCATCAAAACTTGGGAATGCTTCCCTAGCCCCCAAAGGTTCAAACTGTGTAACAATATAGTTTTCTTCATCCCGTGTAACTTTATAAGCAGAATTCAAAGATTTATTATAGGGAGTAGTATATTCTATTTTAATAATCGCAGTACCTTTAGGTAACTGTTCATTTGATGACAAAATTCCAATGCCAGATGGAGCTAATGAATGGGATATTTGAGTAAATTCTAATGGATAATTAATATCGTTGATTGTCGCAGTGGCATTCAATGCTTTGATATTTTTTGAGTGTATCCAGATGATATTTGTAGCCTTAGAAATTAAAACACTTATCTCAACATTCCCACTAAACTCTTCATCGTCTGGATCGATTTTTAAGTCTAATTTATAACTTACTGGAGTAATATTAGTAGGCAACTTGCCATGTGGTATGTCATCAATAGAGTAGAAACTCTCAACGTTCTTAGTGCTACACGAGATTAACAAAATAGTGACTAATATACTAATAAAAAAGTTTCGTAATCTTAACATATAACTAATTTCTATCTGTTTGAATTAATAGTTGATTATAGTATGCTCATAAATCAAATAGGTATGCAATTATAGTGCTAATAATAAATCGAAATATTAATATACCCCTTTCTGAGATCCAGATAAGCGCTATTAGGTCGCAAGGTCCAGGCGGGCAAAATGTTAATAAAATTAATACAGCCATTCACCTAAGATTTAATATAATAGATTCCACACTACTTGAAGGTTATAAAAAACGCCTAATGTCTTATCCTGATAAAAGAATAAGCGATAAGGGTGTAATAGTAATAAAGGCACAAAATCACCGAACACAAGAAAGAAATAAACAAGAAGCTTTTGACCGACTAAGGTTACTATTACAAAAAGCTTTAACCCCTAATAAATATAGAAGGCCAAGTACACCAAGTTATGGATCCGTAAAGCGCCGACTAAAGAAGAAATCTGAGAGGAAAGAGATTAAAAACCTTAGAAAAAAAATAAAGGATTTCGAGTGAAGAATTTATATAACACCAAGGTCTAAAAAATCATGAATATGAATAATTCCAGAAACAAAACCTTGGTTATTAAGAACAAAAAGTGAGGTTATTTTATTTTCACTTAATAGCATAAGTCCCTTAGAAGCAAGATCCTCTTCTAAAATTGTTAATGGATTAGTTGACATTATTTCATCTACTAAAGTATCAGATGTAATATTTGTATAACTTCGTCTTAAATCTCCATCAGTTATTATTCCATAAAGTTTATTGTTTGAAATTTGAATGACTCCAAGAAAACCTAGTTTATTTTTATTAATTAATTTTACGGCATGCGCAACACTGCTACCTTTTTGACATACCATATTTTCGCTTAAAGGCCTCATTATAGATTTAATTCTCTTTAATCTTTCTCCAATTTTACCGCCTGGATGAAAATTAAAAAAATCGGAAGGCGTAAAACCACGTTTTTTTAACAAGGCAATAGCAAGCGCATCACCAAGAGCAAGCATAACAACACAAGAGGTAGTAGGTGCATAAGTAATGCTGCAAGCTTCATCTACTTCAGGTAAAATTAACGAAACAAATGAAGACTTGTCTAATGTGGACCCTCTACCCGCCGTTATACTTACTATAGGTATATTATGTCGTGTGGCATAATTTATAATACCAGAAAGGTCATTAGTTTGACCTGAATTAGAAATCATTAAAATAACATCGCTGTTTGATATCATACCTAAATCACCATGATTGGCTTCGGCTGCATGAACGAAAGTTGAAAGAGTTCCTGTTGAAGCAAATGTTGAAGAAATTTTTCTGCCAATATGACCAGACTTACCCATACCCGTAACGATTAGACGACCCTGCATATTAAATATTAATTCAACAACCTTATTAAAATTCAGTCCTAAACCTTCACTACTGGAATCATCAAGAGCCGCTAATAAAGATCTTAAACCTTCGATTTCCACGGAAATTACATCATTCGCTATACGATTCACATTTTCCTCAAATAGTTTAAATTAAATTTTTAAAATTAATATGCCAAACATATAAACCAAATAATAGTAAATTAATAACTTATATGATATTTAATTCATATGGATGAAATTATTAAAACGTTAATTGTAATACCGGCACGGTACGCTTCCACTAGATTTCCTGGAAAACCTCTGGAGAATATAAACGGTGTATCTATGATACGCCGTACAGCTCAAATCGCAAAAAAAATAATATCTAATCAAATTAACTGTGATTATGTTGTAGCAACTGAGGATGTTAGAATTAAAGACCATTGTGATAATTATGGAATTAATTGCTTAATGACATCAAGAAGTCATTCAAGTGGATCTGATCGTATACTTGAAGCATGCCTAATCAGTGAAAAAATTTACAATATAGACTATTCTTTCATAATTAATCTTCAAGGTGACGCTCCTTTTACGCCACCAAGCTATATAGAAATAATAATAAAAGAACTACACAATGGAGCCAAGGTAGTTACTCCAACTATAAATTTATCTTGGGTGGACTTGGATAAATTACGTAAAAGAAAATTAGTAGTCCCTTTTAGCGGGACAACTGTAATGAAAAACCATAGTAACGATGCTTTATGGTTTTCTAAGAACATAATACCTGCAATTAGAAATGAAGCTAATCTCATGAAAACATCAAAATACTCTCCAGTTTATCAACATGTAGGTCTCTATGGATATACAAAAGAAACTCTCAAAACATTTACTAAATTACCAATGAGTAATTATGAAAGATTAGAGGGCCTTGAACAGCTAAGGCTTATTGAAAATGGTATAAAAATAAAATGTGTTGAAGTAGAAAGCCCATATATCAATATTGGGGGTATTGATACACCAAATGATCTTAAAGAATCTGAAAGTTTACTTTTAAAATATGGTGATACCTTCTAATGGCTCGTGTGATTATATGCAGACATGGTAATACTTTTGATAGTGGGGATACTGTTAGAAGAGTTGGCGCGCGAACTGATATATCTCTATCAATATCGGGTATCGAACAGGCTAAATTTTTAGCTGAACAGTTTTCTACCCTTAAGTCTGGGTATAATTTTTCAAGAGCCTATTGCTCACCTCTTGAACGAACCAAAAGTACTTGCGCCTACATATTATCGAAAGGGCATAAGGCAAAGATCCCCACTATTTTAAACTTTCTAAAAGAAATTGACTATGGACCAGATGAAAATAAAAAAGAAAGTTACGTTATTAAAAGATTAGGAATAAAAGCATTAGATTTGTGGGATTTACAGGGCATATCGCCTGAGGGTTGGTTGGTTGACACCGAAGAAATTATATCTTCATGGAAATTATTCCTTGAAAGCTTAATTGATACCAATGAAGACATTCTGGTGGTTACAAGCAATGGTATCGCAAGATTTTTATTTGACGCAGTACATAATATAGAAGTTACAATGACGAGGAAATTAAATACAGCGTGCTTTGGACTAATTGAAGTAAATCATAGCACAACATCATTAAAGTTTTGGAATAAAAAAACATTAGAGTGTTAATATAAAATACTGTTAATTAATAATAATTTCTAATTTATCGTATGCCACTATCGTATTTCCAAAAATTTCATTGGATAAAGTTTCATAATCCATATCAATATGTAAATTGGTTAAAATACCTTGTTTAGTTCGAGTTTTAGCGATCCACGCTAAAGCTTTATCAGCATTAAAATGTGTAGGATGATCTGAGTACCGAAGTGAATCTATAATCCACGTATGTGTATCCTCAAAATATTTAATACTTTTATCGGGTATGTCCCATAAATCAGGAGAATAAACTAGCTTATTCTCAAACTTGAACCCTAATGATGGTGTAGGACCATGGCTCAATGTAATTGATTTTATATCAACCCCGCCACCAGGACCATTTACAACGAAACTCTCCCCTCCCTTTATTAGTGGTTTCATTTCTAATATGGATGGATGATGACGCCCGTCAGGTACTTCAAAGCAATAATCAAACCTTTTAGATAGATGTTGATGCGTATGTTCATCCATATAGGTTGGAATTTTTTTTCGCATTCGGTAGGCAAGTGCTCGAAGGTCATCTATTCCATGAGTTTGATCAGCATGATCATGAGTATACAAAAGTGCATCTATTCTTTTTACATCAGAACTTAACAACTGCTCTCGTAAATCAGGTGAAGTATCAATCAAAATTATTGTTTTGTCATCAAGTGAAGGCTCTTTAGAACCAACCCAGTATTCAAGAAGAAGAGAACAACGAGTTCTTCTGTTTTTTGGTTCTTTAGGGTTACATACTCCCCAATCACCACCAACCCTTGGAACACCGCCAGATGATCCACAGCCAAGTATTGTAGCCTTTAAGGTCATAACTTTTTTGCTTTCGTAAATAAATTAAAAAAAGCATCGGTTGTTTTTTGTGCTGTTTCTTCGTAAGTCCACCCCTTAATTAAAGCAAGCTCTGAGCAGATTTCAGTTAAATAGGACGGTTCATTTCGCCTACCCCTGTGAGGCACTGGAGCTAAATAAGGGCAATCAGTCTCTAACATTATTCGATCATCAGGCATTGCTTTAGCCAGAGATCGAACATTATCAGCATTCTTAAAGGTTATAATTCCCGAGACAGAAAAATAAAATCCTTGATCAGCAGCCCACATAGCTAAATCTGCGCCAGAAGTATAACAGTGTAATTCCGCTTTAAATAATCCGTAATTTCTAATTGCATCAGATAATATATTATACATTAATTTGTCAGCGTCACGCGTATGAATAATTAAAGGTAATTTAGTTTCTTTAGCTGCGATTATGTGAGCTTTGAAATTAGAAATTTGCTCTGCCTCAGAACTAAAACCGTAATGAAAATCAAAACCAGTTTCGCCTATACCAATTACTTTTGGATGCTCTGATAGTTTAATTAGTTCATCAGCAGTTATATTAGGATTTTCATTAGCATAATGGGGGTGCGTACCAACACTTGCCCATATATTAGGGTCTTTGTTAGCAACTTCAATAACATCATCAAAATCAGATATTCTGCATGCTATGTTTAACATAGTGCCAACACCAGCTGAACGTGCCCGAGAAATTACCGCGTTCACATCCTGTGCAAATTTTTCATTATGCAGGTTAACATGACTATCAACAATCATTTTAAAGTCCCTATAGAGTTAAACAAATCTATAAAAACTGTTTTTTTATCCATATTTAATTTAGCTTCAAGTTTTTGCATTTCAACAGATTTTTCCCAAAGGGATTGCCATTGTGCAGTGGATTTTATTGTTTTAATTGGGCTAAATGCTCCATGCCATTCACCAGTGCAGCTATAAATAGCCTGTGCATGAAGCGTATCTTGTAGCGCTTCCCAAAACAATTTTCTAGCAGATAGGTTTTTTGCCGCAGCTAAGTTATTAATTAAATTAAAATCTAAAGGATTATTATCATCAGCTAGTTCTCTTAAATAACGACCAAGCGGCTCAATAACTAAATCATAATTATTAATCAATGATATCGCCTTTCCAGGTGCACCTCTTGATAGTAGAACAGCATTATTTATGGTGCTTTTTGGAACATTCACTCTAGTAGATAACCATGTTTTGACTTCATCATTATCAATGCTTTTTAGTGGCAATCTTACGCAGCGAGATTTAATGGTAGGAAGCAATATTCCGGGAGATGCTGATAACAAAATTACTAAAGATTTGTCTGGGGGCTCCTCAAGTAATTTTAATAAAGCATTTTGAGAGTTCAAATTCAGATTGTCAGCTGAATCTATTAAGCATATACGTAATGCATTGTCTTCTGCTGCGGTACTTTGAAAAAACTCACTTAATTCTCTTATAGAACTAACAGGTATTTCCGATCGCAATTTTTTTGATTTATGGTCATATGGTATCCTGACAAGTTTAAAATTACCATGTCCGAGACTCTCAACTTTTTGAGCAACTAAATCTGTATTAGGTACATCTAAGCTATTAGGGAGTAATGACTTAGCACCGAGAGCAAATCTAATTATTCTATAAGCTAAAGTTGCCTTACCAACGCCTGGTGCACCGGTTATAAGCCAACCATGATGCATTCTACCAGTATTTACAGCTTTAATGAATGACGCTTCAGCTATTCTATGCCCAACTAAATCATATGTCTTTCTTGGGTGAAGACATCCAGGAATACAGTCTGGTTCCGGAAAATTATCTAATTCTTTATTAAGCACTGCTGCCAAGCTTGCCCGCTAGATCAGGGTACTTTTGGCTTAACGCAAACAGTATTCGAGTTTGCACACCATCTCTGGACTCAGATGCATCGACATTAAAGAACCTATGATTATTTTCATGACTAATTTTTAAAAATGCATCCCGTAATGCATTATGGAAATTAATGGATTCCGAGTCAAAACGTGACATATCTTCACCTCTTGTTTCCACTCTTTTCTGAGCAAGAATAGGATCTATATCAAATAATATTGTGAGATCGGGTTCGAAATTATCCATTACTGCATTATGCAAAGATTGCACTCTTTCAGGGCCTAAACCGCGAGCGTAACCTTGGTAAGCAAGACTTGAATCAGCAAACCTATCACTTATAACCCAAACACCTCTTGACAATGCAGGCTTAATTAGTTTTTCCACATGATCTAATCAGGCTGCGTACATTAATAGAAGCTCTGTCATACCTGACCAGCGATCCGATGTTCCCTCCAAAACTAAATTCCTAATTGCTTCTGCACCAAAAGTTCCTCCGGGTTCACGTGTTAATAAAGTTTCAACACCTGCACCCTCCAAAGCTTTACAGAGTAATTGGGCCTGTGTAGTTTTACCTGCCCCTTCTCCGCCTTCAAAAGTTATAAATTTACCAACAGACATCAATTTCCTCTTATTTTGTTTTTTAATACTGACCAAGCAATACCAAATAATGAATCTTTATTAATACTTTCTGCAGATAATAGTGGAACAACACGATCAACCCTGCCCGGTACTGATATAACCATATCTGCAATATGCTCTCCCTTCTCTATAGGCGCAATTGCATCTTTGTAAGATATTTTAGTCTTTAAACCAGTTCTATCCCCATAATACATACCTACATTTATATCTATTCCAGCCATTACGCTTACTTTGCTCTTTGAACCCAAGTAGGTATCAATTTCACCAACGATGTCATCCTTTGCATAGAGAGAATAAACTTTGAATTGATCAAAAGCAGCTTGCATAAGCTTTTGACTAACTCTCGATCTTTCAGATTTGCTTTGAAGTCCATTAACTACAATAATACGTCTTTTATTATCTCTTTTTGCAGAACCCACTAATCCGTACCCAGAATCTTCGGTGCTGCCAGTTTTAACACCATCTGCACCGATAAATTTATCAAGAAGTGGATTTCTATTATCTTGCGTTATTCCATTCCAGGTGAAAGACCTTTCACTATAAATTGTAAAATAATCTGGGTGATTATCCATTGAATATTTAGTTAAAGTAGCAAGATCAAAAGTACTTATTTTATGTTCAGGATGCGGCCATCCTGTTGCATTTTTAAAATTTGCCGTCGTTAAACCCATTTCTTTGGCTTTTGCGTTCATGCGATTAGCAAAAAATTCTTCACTTCCAGCCATACCTTCTGCAATAGCAATACAAGCATCATTGCCAGACTGAACTACGATGCCACGGAGTAAATCCATAACAGTTACAAGTGATCCAGCCTCTAAGAACATTGTTGAAGACCCAGATGACACACCACCTCTTCGCCAAGCATCATCTGAGACAAGGTATTTAGTATCAGGTGAAATTATTCCATCTTTTAAAGCATCAAATATCATATGTGCAGTCATAATTTTTGTCATAGATGCAGGCGACATTGGAACTCTAGCATCTTTTTCAAATAAAACTTCCCCAGTAGCCACATCAACAATTATCGCATGGGGCGCTTCAATGTAAAAACTACTGTCTTGGGCCGAAGAGTAGCTTCCCATAGGAAATAACAATAAAAAAAAGAAAGTAATAAAACGCAACACGACAGACCTTAATAGAATCAAACTTACAATAGTCAATAAAACACTAAAATCCTAATAATCTAATAATAAAATAATAGTAATCATATCTGTCTTTAATAAGCTCTATCGTATATCTTTTTTGTTT
>Ga0115558_1002484_pt1 | contig 10930 bp, 9 predicted proteins | sample COGITO_mtgs_1104_4_FD_87279 | JGI IMG/M metagenome (GOLD analysis project Ga0115558, IMG submission 87279) | Pelagic marine microbial communities from North Sea - COGITO_mtgs_110426 | ecosystem: Environmental > Aquatic > Marine > Epipelagic | place: Germany:Helgoland, sampling site Kabeltonne... | reverse complement strand
TGGCTGCACCGGTCAGCGCAATGGTGGTGGTTACCCTGGACTCCAAGACCAGACCGCCGATGGTGACTTCGATAGCGGCTGTTTGCAGGGCATTGTTGCAGAGACGATTAGCCCAGCGGAAGGCATTGCTGTCCAACGGGCCGCCGGTTGTGACCCCAATGCCATGCATGCCGAAGCGTCCACCATCTTCGATCAGGCTAAAGATGCCAGCTTGAATAACCTTGAGCCCCTTGCTCACAGCGAACCACCCATAGCCAGAAAGGTCTGCTTATCGATGGCTTTAAAACGCACTGTATCACCGACCTGAACCGGCATGCTTGGCTCGGCGTCGGGGTCAAACATCCGCTGCGGGCAGAGGCCGATCAGGTTCCAGCCGCCGGGTGATTGTGCCGGATAGACGGCGGTTTGGCGGTCGGCAATGGCGACCGCACCGCGCGGTACTTTTTGTCTCGGTGTGGCCAGTCGCGGCGCGGCGATGCGTGGATCAACTTCGCCGAGATAGGCAAATCCGGGGGCAAAGCCAATCGCGTAAACGCGATAGTCAGACTGTTGATGAATCGCAATGACCTCATCGACAGAAAGTCCTGCGTTGTCTGCAAGCTGTTGCAGGTCGGGTCCTGATTCGCGGCTGTAGTAGACCGGCAGCGTAACCATTGAACCGGGTTGCGCAGCCACTGCTGCAGTGGGATGTTGTCTCAAGGCCTGTCGAATCGCATTGCGCACCGCATGATGGTCAGTTTTAAAGGCATCGTAAATGACCAGCAGCGAGGCGTAGGAGGGCACCAGATCAATCAGCAATTCACCGAGATCGCTGCGCAGCTGTGTCGCGGTCGCCGCTACCTGTGAGGCGATGGAATCGCTGGGCGCATCGCCAAAATAGACGATCAGGGCATTCTCTCCGGCAATGGAGATCGATTGCTGAGGCTGTTTCATTAATTAACTCGCTCAGCTGCTTTCATGAATTAACTGGCGAATTTCCTGGATAGCTCGCACGCCTTCCAGATTGTCGCCATGCACGCAGAGTGAGTCGGCTTGCAGTTCAAGTCGGTGGCCACTTATGGTGGTAATACAGCCTTCACTTTGCAGCTGCTGAACCTGTGCGAGCATTTTTTCTCGACTGTGTACGGCACCTTCTTTGGCGCGTGACAGCAGCGCGCCATTGTCGTCGTAGCAGCGATCGGCAAAGGCTTCAAAGATCACTTCAAGACCGAACATCTTGGCTTCTTCGCGGTGCGTTTCTGCCTCCGGCGTTGCCTGTAACATAAACGCCAGCGGCAGATGGGATTCGGCGATCGCTTCCATAATGGCGCTGCGGATATGGCCGTTGGCCATCATGTCGTTGTAGAGCGCGCCATGCGGTTTGACATAAGTTACCGGCACGCCGAGGTTTTGAGCCATGCCGGTGAGAGCGGCAATCTGGTATTGAATGATGGCGATGATTTCGATCGCTGGCAGCTTCATTGAGCGCCGCCCAAAGCCCGATAGATCAGGATAGCTTGGATGAGCGCCAACTATCACATTGTTGCGCTTGGCCGAGAGCAAGGTTTTTTTTATCACCACTGGGTCGCCGGCATGAAAGCCGCAAGCGATATTAGCCTGATCGATAAAGGGCATTACCTCGTCGTCTAGACCCATTGTCCAGGCGCCGAAGCTCTCGCCGAGATCGCAATTTAGTCGTAGTACCATGTTATTGTCCTAAATATTTATAAGAGCAGTGTGTCATCCCGACCGCAGAGGAGAGATCTCCCCCAGCCTGCTGTTAACCCGCTATCACCGCTAGATCGCTATTTTTTAAATCGGTGACCAGCATACAGCCGGGACTATGGGTTATGCAAAAGGGAAGTTTTGCCGCTTCCAGTGCGACCTGCGGGGTTACGCCGCAGGCCCAGAAAAGTGGCTGCTCGCCTTCTTTTATGGTCACTGGGTCGCCAAAGTCGGGGTGCTTAATATCGCTAATGCCGATGTCATCTGGATTGCCGTAGTGAATGGGTTCGCCATGTACCGAGGGAAAACGTTTGCAAATTTCTGCGGCGCGGAGTGCCTGTGGCGGGGCAAATGGGCGCATGCTAACGACCATTTTTCCTGCAAATGGGCCAGCGGGGGTGCAGTCGATATTGGTCCTGTACATAGGTACATTAACCGCTTCGCTAATATTGCGCACATCGAGGCCGTCGGCAATCAGAGCCTCTTCAAAAGAGAAAGAGCAGCCGAGCAAAAAAGCCACCAGATCGTCGCGCCAGAGTGCTGAAATATCATTTATTTCACTGACCACCTGACCCTGTTTAAACACTTTATAGCTCGGTATATCGGTGCGTATATCGAGATCGTGACCCAGCGTTGGCAGCTTGAAATCACCTGGCTCTGATTTGGCAATCAGTGGGCAGGGCTTGGGGTTGCGCTGGCAAAATTGCAAAAATTCAGTTGCTGAATCAGCTGGCAATATCACCAGATTGCACTGAACATAGCCGGCACAAAATCCTGATGTATTACCGCCATATTTGCCCTGACGTATGAGCGTGCGAAGCTCTTCAGGGCTTAGGTCTTCGGGTATATTTACTGAGCTGTTAATCGGTGCCATGTGCAATCCATTGGTTGGGTGACAAAACCTGAGTCTACCAAAGGTTATCTTTTAGCACATCACGGGTAACCCATATGTGGTAATCGAGATTAGCCTATTTGAACTATTCACTGCTCAGCAGCGACACAGAAATGCGCTGACGTTAAAAAGGGAGCCTAAGCTCCCTTTTTAAATACTGCTGTGATACTACTGGAGACGTGTCTAGCGGTCTTCCACTGGCTGATAGTCACGTACATCTGCGCCTGTGTAGAGCTGACGCGGGCGGCCGATGCGGTAGGGATGAGTGATCATCTCATTCCAGTGAGAGATCCAGCCTACGGTGCGCCCAGTGGCAAAGATCACGGTAAACATCTCGACTGGAATGCCCAGTGCTTTCAAGATAATGCCAGAGTAGAAGTCGACATTGGGGTAGAGTTTCTTGCTGACAAAATACTCGTCTTCCAGGGCGATTTTTTCCAGCTTTTTGGCGAGACGGAAAAGGGGATCATTTTCCAGTCCAAGTACAGCCAGAACTTCGTCGCAGCTCTCGCGCATCACGGTGGCACGCGGATCGTAGTTTTTGTAAACCCGGTGGCCAAAGCCCATCAGGCGGAAGGGGTCATTTTTGTCTTTCGCTTTGGCGACGTAGGCTTCGATATTATCTTCGTGACCAATCTCTTCAAGCATATCCAGCACTGCTTCGTTAGCTCCGCCGTGGGCCGGTCCCCAGAGTGCCGCAATACCTGCTGCAATACAGGAGAATGGGTTGGCGCCAGTTGAACCAGCCAGACGTACGGTTGAGGTTGAGGCATTCTGTTCGTGGTCGGCATGCAACAGGAAGATGCGATCCATTGCCTTGGCAATGGCTGGCTTAACTACGTAGGGCTCGCAGGGTGTGCCAAACATCATATGCAGGAAGTTCTCTGAATACGACAGTGAGTTGTCCGGGTAGATAAACGGCTGGCCGGTAAAGTGCTTGTGACACATTGCGGCAATCGTTGGAATCTTGGCAATCAGACGGTGAGCAGAGATCTTACGGTGCTCTTCGTTGGTGATATCCAGGGAGTCATGGTAGAACGATGACATTGCACCGACGACACCGCAGAGCATTGCCATGGGGTGAGCGTCGTAGCGGAAGCCGCTGATAAAGTGCTCAACCGAGCGGTTTACCATGGTGTGATACTTGATAGTGTTTTCAAACTCGACTTTCTGCTCGGCAGTTGGCAGAGCGCCTTCCAGCAGTAGGTAGCAGGTTTCGAGGTAATCTGATTTGTCTGCCAGTTGCTCAATGGGATAGCCGCGATGCAGCAGAATGCCTTTGTCTCCATCGATATACGTAATGTCAGATTTACAGGCTGCGGTCGCCGAAAAGCCGGGATCGTAAGTAAAAATATTGTTTGAGCCGAGAGTGCCAATATCGATGACGTCTTGGCCCAGTGTGCCCTCTAAAATAGGCAGCTCAATGGGCGCTTTGCCCTCAATAGATAGCGTGGCTTTGCGATTACTCATGCAGGATCCTCTGGTGTAACGTGGTGGGCGAAGCGGAAATTTCGAGGGGCAACTATAGATGTTCGACGCAAATTGTCAACTATCGTGGGTATTCAAGCTGCTTTGGTAGGGCCGTTTATCAAGCGTTAGAGGTCTCTGTTGGATACCCATTATTCATTAGTCAAATATCGAGTTGTGATCTTGACGGTGATTTTCTGATTGCCAAGCTAAGTGTCAGTGGGGGCAGAGTAATTGGATTGCCTTCCAAGCAATTTTTTCGCAGCAGATTTTTAAATTTGTTTCGCTAATCCGAATTGAATTTGGTGCGCCTAGTTATTATACTTCTGCGCCATCCAATCCCTGACCATTCTGCCCCTAGGGCGGTCAGTGTTAGATTTACTTTGTTAAGTCGTTTCACGTTAATTGAATTCAGTTTAAATTCATCTCCGTTTATTCGGATCACCACTTTTAAGGTAATACCCGCCGTGGACAATAAAAGACCTGTCAATCTTGATATTGGAACGATTAGGCTTCCAATAACTTCTTATGTATCGATTTTGCACCGAGCGTCTGGTGTGATTTTGTTTTTTTCCGTCGCTGTTTTTCTCTGGCTGCTTGACGCGAGTCTAGCTTCCGAGCAGAGCTTTGACGGTGTTAAAACGTTTTTCGCCAACCCGATTTGTCAGTTTATTATCTGGGGCAGTTTGGCGGCGCTGGCCTATCATGCAGTGGCCGGCATCAGGCATCTGATTATGGATTTCGGCTTGGGTGAAGAGTCCTTTGAAAGTGGTCGAGTGACAGCTTGGATTGCCTTGGTGGTCGCTGTCGTTCTTATTGCGTTAGTCACAGGGTGGGTTTTCTTATGGTAACTACAGTCACGAGCCTCGGTCGCAGCGGGTTGTCAGATTGGCTTATTCAACGAGTCTCCGCAGTTGTGATGACCGCTTATTTAATCTTTATTGTTGGCTACTTAATCGCCACGCCAGATCTCACCTATACCCAATGGGCTGCTCTTAATAGCACGTTGCCGATGCGTATGTTCAGTCTGTTGACGATTCTGTCGATCGCGGCTCATGCGTGGATCGGCATGTGGTGTGTCTTAACGGACTATATAACCGTGCGACTGATTGGGCCAAAAGCTACGATATTACGTATCATTTTTCAGCTGGGCATGATGGCAGTTACCTTGCTATATGTGGTCTGGGCTATCGACATTCTCTGGGGAATTTAAGTAAATGGCTAACATTAGAACAATGAGTTTCGACGCCGTAATTGTCGGCGGTGGTGGCTCCGGAATGCGCGCTGCTCTGCAGTTGGCGCAGTCTGGATACAAAACCGCAGTGATTACCAAGGTGTTTCCAACGCGGTCGCATACCGTATCCGCTCAGGGTGGTATTACCTGTGCGATTGCCAGTGATGATCCCAATGATCAGTGGCAGTGGCATATGTACGACACGATCAAGGGGTCTGATTATATTGGTGATCAGGAAGCCATCGAATATATGTGTCAGACCGGCCCGGAAGCGATTTTCGAACTGGAGCACATGGGGCTGCCATTCTCGCGCACGGAAGAGGGTCGTATCTACCAGCGTCCATTTGGTGGCCAGTCCAAAGACTTCGGTAACGGCGGCCAAGCGGCTCGCACCTGCGCCGCGGCTGACCGTACAGGTCACGCGCTACTGCATACCCTGTATCAGGGGAATCTGAAAAATGAAACAACCTTTTTAAACGAATGGTTTGCGGTTGATATTGTTAAGAACGCCGACAACGCCGTGGTAGGGGTTGTCGCCATCAATATCGAAACCGGTGAGACGGTTTACGTTAAGACCAAGGCCACTGTATTCGCCACCGGCGGAGCAGGGCGCATTTATGCGTCGACGACTAATGCTCACATCTGTACTGGTGACGGAATTGGTATGGCGCTGCGTGCAGGCTTCCCGGTTCAGGATATCGAGATGTGGCAGTTCCACCCCACTGGTATTCACGGTGCCGGCACATTGGTCACCGAGGGTTGTCGTGGCGAAGGTGGTTATTTGGTCAATAAGGATGGCGAACGCTTTATGGAGCGTTATGCACCCAATGCTAAAGATCTCGCCGGCCGCGATGTGGTGGCACGATCGATGGTTCTGGAAATTTTAGAAGGCCGCGGCTGTGGTCCCGATGGCGATCATGTTTATTTGAAGCTTGATCACCTCGGTGAAGAAACCTTGAATGCCAAATTGCCCGGTATTCTTGAGCTGTCGCGAACCTTTGCCCACGCCGATCCAGTTAAAGAGCCCATTCCCGTGGTTCCAACCTGTCACTACATGATGGGCGGTATCCCGACCAATGTTAACGGTCAGGCACTGACGATCGACAGTGAAGGCAATGATCAGGTGATCGAAGGTTTCTATGCCTGTGGTGAAGCAGCCTGTGTTTCGGTTCACGGTGCCAATCGTTTGGGTGGCAACTCGCTGCTTGATCTGGTTGTCTTTGGTCGCGCGTCGGGCATGTTTATTGAGCAGCAATTGCGCGAAGGTGTCGATCTTAAAGATGCTAGCGAAGCCGATATCGAAGCGGCTATGGCCGGCTTGAACCGTCTCAATGATTCAACTGGCGGTGAAAACGCCGCAGTGTTGCGCGCTGAGCTGCAAACCATTATGCAGAATTACTTTGGCGTATTCCGTCGCGGTGACTTTATGCAGGAAGGTATCGCCAAGCTGGCGGCACTGCGCCCGCGCATTGAGAATGTCGCGCTGGGTGATAAGAGCAACGCTTTCAACACCTCTCGCATTGAAGCGCTGGAACTGCAGAATCTATTTGAAGTGGCTGAAGCCACGGCGATCACTGCTGAAGCGCGCACTGAAAGCCGCGGCGCCCACGCTCGCGATGACTTTAAAGAGCGCGACGATGAGAATTGGTTGTGCCACTCAGTGTTCTTCCCGGACGACAAACGAGTGGGTAAGCGCGGCGTGAATTTCACGCTGAAAACCCGTGAAGCCTTCGAACCTAAAATTCGTACCTACTAAGCAAGGGGTTGTTAGACATATGTTAAACGTCAGTATTTATCGCTATAACCCGGAAGTTGATCAAGAGCCTTATATGCAGGATTTTCAGATCGACACTCAGGGCAAAGATATTATGGTTCTGGATGTGCTTGAGAAGCTGAAGGTTGAAGATCCAACCCTAGTCTTCCGTCGCTCATGCCGTGAAGGTGTCTGTGGTTCCGATGGCATGAATATCTCAGGCAAAAACGGACTGGCCTGCGTTACGCCGCTGTCTGAAGCGGTTAAGAAAAACAAATTGGTTATTCGCCCGCTGCCTGGGTTGCCAGTGATTCGCGACCTGGTGATCGATATGAGCCAGTTCTATGCTCAGTACGAGAAGATTCAGCCGTATATGATCAACAACACGCCGGCACCTGCAATTGAGCGTCTGCAGTCGCCCGAGGAACGCGCCAAGCTGGACGGTCTCTATGAGTGCATTCTCTGCGCCTGTTGTTCAACAGCCTGTCCCTCGTTCTGGTGGAACCCGGATAAATTTATCGGACCATCCGGTTTGTTGCAGGCCTATCGCTTCCTCGCGGATAGCCGAGACACCGCAACCGAAGAGCGTCTGGCTAATCTCGATGATCCGTTTAGTGTGTTTCGTTGCCACGGCATTATGAACTGTGTTCAAGTTTGTCCGAAAGGTCTAAACCCGACCAAAGCAATTGGCCACATTCGCAACATGTTGGTAAGAAGTGCGACTTGACGGTTAATTAACCCTCATTCAAAGCTTAATCGTGTTTTGCCCTACCCAAACGGCCAGTTTTTACTGGCCGTTTGCGGTTTAGGCGTTTAGAATACCCGCCCATAAACTAGCCTGTTCCGACTACTTGAAAGGGGAATATCAGTAATGCCTGAGGGCCCTATGGAGCACTTCCGTCGCTCCTCCCACTTTTCTGGTGGTAACGCTGCATACATAGAAGATCTCTACGACACTTACTTGCATGATCGCAATGGTGTTCCTGATCAGTGGAGCAATTTTTTCGATACGTTGCCACGCACTAATGGTAGCAGCGCACCCGATATTTCCCATGCAACGATTGTCAAGCATTTTGAGCTGCTCGGTCGTCGTCAAGCGCGTCCAACACCAGCACCTGGTTCTGGGGGTATTCACCTCGAGCATGAGCGCAAGCAGGTTAAGGTTGTTCAGTTAATCAGTTCCTACCGCTTTCGCGGACATCAAAAAGCCAATCTAGACCCACTGGGTTTAATGATTCGCGAAGATGTTGCCGATTTGGATCTGCATTTTCATGGCCTCACCGAAGCCGATCTCGATACCACGTTTCAAACTGGCCCGCTGTATTTTGGCAAACAGGAAGCCACTCTGCGCGAGATTGTTGAATCACTGGAAGAGACTTACTGCGGTTCGCTCGGTGCTGAGTATATGCACATTACCTCGTTTGCTGAAAAGCAGTGGTTGGCGCAGCGCTTTGAAAGTGTGCGCTCCAAGCCGACCTACGGTGACGAGGCGCGGGTCGATGTACTGAATCGTCTGACCGCTGCCGAGGGCTTGGAAAAGCACCTCGATTCAAAATACCCCGGCACCAAACGCTTTGGTCTCGAGGGCGGTGAAAGTTTAATTCCGTTGCTGGACTGTCTGGTGCGTCGCGCTGGCGAGTATGGTGGCAAAGAGATTGTTATGGCCATGGCCCACCGCGGCCGCCTCAATGTGCTGGTTAATATTCTCGGTAAGAACCCAGCAGAGTTATTTGAAGAATTCGAAGGCAAGCGTCTGGTTAATACCTCTGGTGACGTGAAGTACCATCAGGGCTTTTCATCCAATGTGATGACGCCCGGTGGTGAAGTGCACATGGCGCTGGGCTTTAACCCATCGCACCTTGAGATTTCATGCCCGGTTGTGATCGGCTCCGGTCGCGCGCGACAGGATCGCCGCGATGATCGCACTGGCGAGAAAGTGGTGCCGATCTTGATGCATGGTGATGCGGCATTTGCCGGTCAGGGCGTGGTCATGGAAACCTTCCAGCTATCCCAGACTCGCGCCTACAAAACCGGCGGATCGATTCATATTGTGATCAACAATCAGGTCGGCTTTACTACTAGCCGTCAGGACGATGCGCGCTCAACCGAATACTGTACTGATATTGCCAAGATGGTTCAGGCGCCGATTCTGCATGTCAATGGTGATAACCCCGACGCAGTGATGTTCGCAGCCATGTTGGCGATGGACTATCGCTATGAGTTTGGTAAAGACGTAGTGATCGACTTGGTCTGTTATCGCCGTCGCGGTCACAATGAAACCGATGAACCATCTTCGACACAGCCCTTGATGTATGACGTGATCCGCAAGCACTCAACCACGCGTGAACTGTATTCGCAAAAGTTGGTTTCTGAAGGAGTGATCAACCAAGATCAAGCCAATGAAATGTCGAATGATTACCGCGCCAGATTGGATAACGGCGAGTTCGTTGTGCACAACCTAGTGCGCGAGCCGGATACCACTTTGTTTGTCAACTGGGAGCCCTACCTTGGCCATGATTGGCGCACGCCAGCCAATACCGGCCTCGCCCTAAAGCAGCTGCAGGCTGTCGCCGCTAAAATTATCGATATTCCCGATGGCATTAAGGTGCAGCGCCAGGTCAGTAAAATATACGATGATCGCCGCAAGATGGCCGGTGGAGCTCTGCCGCTAAACTGGGGTATGGCTGAACTGTTGGCCTACGGCACTCTCTTGGAAGAGGGCTACCCAATCCGCATTACTGGTCAGGATGTGCGTCGCGGCACTTTCTCCCATCGCCATGCCGTGGTGTTTAATCAGAAAGATGGCGAAGCCTATCTACCGATGGCCCATATCGCCGACAATCAGCCACAATTTGATATTTACGATTCGGTGCTGTCGGAAGAGGCGGTACTGGCTTTCGAATATGGCTACGCCACCACTGCGCCGAAAGGGCTGATTATCTGGGAAGCGCAATTTGGTGATTTTGCCAATGGTGCGCAGGTTGTTATCGATCAGTTTATTGCCAGTGGCGAACACAAATGGGGCCGTCTATCTGGCCTCACCATGTTGTTGCCTCACGGTTTCGAAGGGCAGGGTCCAGAGCACTCCTCGGCGCGCCTCGAGCGCTTCCTGCAACTCTGTGCTGAGCACAATATGCAGGTTGTTATCCCGACCACCCCGGCGCAAATTTTCCATCTCTTGCGCCGCCAGGCCATTCGCCCGATGCGTCGACCCTTGGTGATCATGAGTCCAAAGTGGATCCTCCGTCACAAGTTGGCAACCTCGTCGCTGGAAGAGCTGGCTAACGGTGAATTCCAGAACGTTATCGATGACAGTGAGGTCGATGCCGCTAAGGTGACACGCGTGGTTCTCTGTTCTGGCAAAGTGTATTACCACCTGTTGGAAGAACGTCAGGCTCGCGATATCGATAATATTGCGTTGATACGAATCGAACAGCTCTATCCGTTCCCCGATGCCGAGCTGGAAGCGGTATTGCAGCGTTATAGCAATATCAAAGATGCCGTATGGTGTCAGGAAGAACCCATGAATCAAGGTGCCTGGTACAGTAGTCAGCACCATATGCGGCATGTGTTGCAGCATGTCAACCCAATGATCCATTTGCGTTATGTAGGCCGTGCCAGTTCCGCCGCGCCTGCCTGCGGTTATATGTCGACGCACTTGGAAGAACAAAAACAATTTATTGATGAAGCTCTGAATACAGACTCGTAACAAAGGAAAAATTAGATGGCCATTGAAATCAAGGCGCCGACATATCCGGAATCCGTTCAAGAAGGTTCGCTGGCAACCTGGCACAAGCAGGTTGGCGAAAGCGTCAAACGCGATGAACTCATTGTTGATATTGAGACAGACAAAGTGGTGTTGGAAGTCGTCGCGCCAGCC
>Ga0115558_1002476_pt1 | contig 10948 bp, 8 predicted proteins | sample COGITO_mtgs_1104_4_FD_87279 | JGI IMG/M metagenome (GOLD analysis project Ga0115558, IMG submission 87279) | Pelagic marine microbial communities from North Sea - COGITO_mtgs_110426 | ecosystem: Environmental > Aquatic > Marine > Epipelagic | place: Germany:Helgoland, sampling site Kabeltonne... | reverse complement strand
GCGGCAGCGAGCTGCTGCTTGGTTTTCCGGCATTCTATATGCACTTTACCCAGTCTCGATGTATTTTTCCGTTCAGGTGCTGGACATGACCTTTGCGATGACGCTCTTTTTGACGGGGCTGTTGTGCGTTGTTCGTGGGAGCGAAGCGGTGAGCTTGCGGTCTCGTTGGGGCTGCCATATCGCTGCGGGGTTATTGCTTGGGCTGTCGGTCTTGGCGCGGCCGAATTTCTTATTGCCGCTGTTCTGTGTGCCTTTTGCACCCTTTATTTTACAACCGGATGTGACTCGTCGATGGCGACAGTCGGTATTGCCGGCATGTCTTCTATCGGTCGCTATGTTGCTGCCGTTGTTGGGGCAAGGGGTCTATAATGTCTCGAAATCCGGTGATTTTCGGGTGCTGCCTTGGCAGGGGGGCTACAATTTATTGACTGCCAATAAGGCGGAGGCCAACGGTAAGTATTTTAAGCAGAGTGTCTCGTTTATCGAGATTCCAGTCGGTAAGAATCCGAACCGCATGGAATCGGAGTATCTTTATCGAAGCGTAAAAGGGGCGGAGGCTGAATTGGATATTGATGCCATGAATCACTATTGGCGTCAGCAATTAGTGCAGGATATTGCTGGAGACCCGCTTCGTTGGTTCGGGTTGATGGGGCGCAAGGTCTTCTACCTGTTGAACGATTGGGAGCAGTATAATAATTTGACCTATGCGTATCATAAAGAACGATTCGCGTTCTTGCAGTATAATCCACTGGGCTGGGGGCTGTTGTTGATTGGAGCCGCGAGTTGTTGTTGGTTCTTTCGTGCTTCACTGGATGGGCGCCTGCTGCTCTCCATGGGCGGCGTGTTTGCATTGTATGCCGCCGGGGTCTTGTTGTTCTATGTGAGTGCCCGCTTCCGATTACCACTGGTGCCATTTCTGGCAATTTTTTGTGGTGGGATTGCGTTGGTCCGGCCGACTCAGATCACTGCGTTGCGAGGGAAGTCAGCTGCCTTGTTGGTGGTGGCTCTATTCGGTTTTGGGGCGTTGGTCTATGGGGATTGGTTTGAGGCACGGGATCGGTCGAGTTTCATTCAAGATGAATTATTGCTGGCGAGTGCCTCTGCTCTGTTGGGGGAGGATGCTGCAGCCTTAACGTATGCGCAGGCGGTGCTGGCTCGCGATCCGCTGCGTGGAGAGGCTCAGCGGCTACAGGTGGTAAGCTTGTATAATTTATGGTTAACAACCGAGCGCACTGAGCGACGTGCGGATTATTGGCGGCAGTTGAATGATGCCCTGAATATTGTCGAGGGTTGGGATGGTGCGACCTCTTTCATCTCGGGGGTGTATGCGTGGCGTAGTGGTCGTGGGCAGCTGGCAATCGAGTGTTGGCGTGCGGGTGTCGAGGCATTTGGCGAGCATGCTCGTTCGTGTGAAATTGCATTGATTTTGGTCGGGGAAGACCCTGCTGCGATTGAAAGGACTGATGCAGTCGAACAGTTGCGTCTAATCTTGGGTAATTTTGAATAGCAGAGTCATGGTTGAAAATAGATATCGTCTTTGCTCAATTGTCCTCTTTGTCGGGCTTGTCCTATTCTCCCTCTGCAGCATCGGTGATTATGGGATGTCATGGGACGAGTCGTTTCGTTTTGAGGGTGGGGATTCAAAACTTGCTTATTATGAGGAATTACTAAGCGGGGGTGAGCCAGATATTCAAAGCAGTAGCTATCCGGGATTGTTCGACCTACCTCTAGCGATTGTGCATAATCAGTTTTCTGATTGGGGCACTCGGAGCCAGAAGGGCCACGTCTGGAGTTTGTGTTTTGGGCTGGTGGGGTTATTATCAGTTTGGCGATTGACTGCACGTATTGGCGGTGAGCGGGCCGGTTTTTGGGCGTTGCTACTACTCGCAACTTTGCCTCGCTACTATGGGCACATGTTTTTTAACCCGAAGGACATGCCGCTTGCGGCAACCTATACGCTTGGGGTTTGGGCGTTGGTTGAACTGTTCTCGCGCTTGCCTCGCCCTGATTGGAAGCCAGCTATTTGTATTGGCTTGGCGGCGGGGTTGGCGATGTCCTGTCGGATTGCCGGCTTTTTAATACTTTGTTATTTCGGGCTTTTTATCTTTTTATTTTTAGCGGCGAAGCATGGTGTCGCTGTCGCGCGAGGCAACCCGTTCGGTGTGCGTGAATTGTTTGTCGATCTTGGCGTTTGGACCTTTCGCGGTGTGGTTGCGGGCTTGGTTGCGTTGGGAGTGCTTTTGGTTTTTTGGCCGACGCTGCATATGAACCCATTTACCAGTGCGGGCAATGCGCTTGAGACGGTGCAAAGCTATGGCTGGGGCGGGCGTGTGTTGATGGATGGTTATTTTTGGGAGGCCATGGACTTGCCGATTTATTACATCCCCTATTGGTTGATTTTCACACTGCCCGAATCGGTGCAGTTGTTATTTGTGACGGCGATTGTTTTTGGGCTTTTGCGATTCGTTGCGTATGCTAGAGCTGGGGTTTGGCCTCCTGCGGCGGTGGTGCTTTCGCGGTTGGTGCCAGTGTTCGCGACTTTATTTCCGCTGGCCTATCTGCTGTATGCCGATCCGACCCTCTATGATGGGATGCGCCACTATTTGTTTATCTTGCCGCCGATGGCCTGCGTCTGTGCGCTGGCATTGGAATGGCTGATCCGATGGGCCCATCGGAGTGGCAAGCGGTATCTTTCCTTTGCGTTGCCGTTTGGTGTGGGCGTGGCGGTGCTCTTTGTTGTGGCTGATATGGTCGCGCTGCATCCTTACCAGTATGTTTATTTTAATCGCACGAGCGGTGGTTTGCCTGCCGCCTACATGCGGGATGAAACCGATTACTGGGGGCTCTCGCATCAAGAAGCGGCTGAGTGGTTGAATCAGTATGTCGAGGCAATCGATCCAGCGGGCAGGCGCGTGTTTAAAGTGCATCAGCGCTATACACGGTGGATGTTGCAGGAGGCGCTCGATCCGAATCGTTTCGAAATGTGGCAGTCTAGAGAGGGGGCGGATTTCTTCGTCTCCATCACTCGCTTTAATTTGCATAGCAGTTACCCGGAGGCGGAACTGCTTCACATTGTTGAGCGACAGGGCGTGCCTTTGTGTTTTATCTATTCTTTTAACTCAAAGGCTTCTAAATGAGGGTTTTAATCGAAGCACACCACCCTGCGCATATTCACTTCTGGAAATATCCAGTGCTTGAGCTGATTGAGCGTGGGCATGAGATTTTGATGATCGGACGAGATGAGGACGGTGATGTCGAGGGAGGGGTTAAATACGGGGAATAAATTCGGCGACCTTATCCGCAAATGTATCCCAAGACATGCTTGCTGCCATGCTTTCAATTGCGGGTGCAAAATCATGCGCGTTACAGTGCATTTGTTGCACTTGCTGTATCGCGTTCGTCAATTCGGCGACATCATCAGGCGGCACGAGGAAGCCAGTCGCGCCATGCTTGATGCAAAAGGGGAAGGCACCCGTGTTGCTGGCGATGGCTGGCTTATTCATGTGGATCGCATGTGCGAGCACGCCACTGTTAGTTGCTTTTTTGTAGGGCAGCATTACGCAATGGCAGTCGGCGAACAGTTGTCCGGCCGCGTCATCATCGATGTAGTGATCGAGTAGTGTGAGTCGTCCCTGTTGTTCGAGGGACTTGCAGCGGGCAAGCAGCTCTGATTGTTCGCCCCACCATTCGCCAGCGACTGTGAGGTGTGCTTTGCCGGGGTAGGATTCGAGGGCCGAGATTAAAGTGTCTAGGCCTTTGTAAGGGCGAACGAGTCCGAAGAAGAGCAATTGGATGGTGGTTGCGTCGGCTGGTGAAGAGTCCCGCTGGGTAAATTGATCATAGATTGGATGTGGGTAGAACAACCGAGGGGTTGTTGGAAATCGCTCGGCGAGTTCCGTTTCAATTTCAGGAGAATGGCAGATGAAGCCAGATGCCTGTTTGATCGCTTGTAAACTGAGCCAGTTTTTCCACTTGGATGAGTCGTGGTCAAAGAGGTTGTGGCAGATCAGAACCAATGGGATTTTTTTTCGTTTAAGCTTTCGGGAAAGTAGCCAGATGTGGGGCGAAAAGAAGAAGGTCCACCACGGTATAAGCACTGCGTCGGGGCGCTCAGCGATGAGGCGTCGTGTGACTGTGCTCCATGCCCCAGTCAGTTTGTAGTCCAAATCATAGTGCACGTCCTCCAGTGTATCGGGGTGCTCCTTTAAGTCGCCGATGTGCTCACCCGGATACAGCCATTTCGGGAACGGGTCGCGGTAGGCTTCGGTATGAACCTCGCGCTTGACTTGCAGCGCCTTCCGGAGGCGTGTGGTATGTGCCGCGATGCCTCCGCGGTAGGGGTGGAGTGGGCCTAGGATTGCGATTTTAGACGGACTCATTGCTGGCTTTCCTTCCACTTGCTATTGTCATGTAAGCCACATTCGCGCTGTAGCCCTCCGAAACGTGTGTCCTGAGGTTTCATGTTGGAGCCTAGTTTGGTAGTGCTATGCCAGTCGCCAGTGGATAAGTAACCATCGGCTTCGAGCGGATGTCTAGGTAAGTGATGCTGATCTGGGTATGCATTTACCTGTTCATCGCTCCAATCGATTATGGGGAAGAGTTTTAGGCGCTCGGCCTGTCGCTCTAAGATCGGACGCATCGTTCGTGTGTCCGATTGGCTACGCCTTACCCCTGAGATCCAGACGTGGGGCTTTAGTGTGTCGAGTGCTCGGCGCATGGGCTCCAGTTTGTTGTTCTCCAGGTATTGCTCTAATCCGTCAGTGCTGTGTTCCCAGAGGCGCCCATAGAGTGCCTCTTGTTGAGCAGGTGTAATGATCGGCGTGTAGCAATGTAGGTTGAGCTGCAGTCGCTCGGTGAGTAGGCGGGCATAGCGGTAGGTTTCTGCGAATAAATAGCCTGTATCGATGAATATGATCGGAATTTGAGGTGCCACTTGGCTGATTAAATGGAGCGTGACTGCGGATTGTATTCCAAAGCTGGACGTGGCAATCATGCTTGTTCCAACATGATCTAAGGTCCATCTCAGTCTCTGAACCCGAGCTAGCTGGTCCAGCTGTTGGTTCCACTTGTCGAGTTGCCTGTCGGATTGTGGCGAGTCGGATGTATGTAAGTTGCTTTCTGGCACAGTGAAGGTTGGTGACTGCCATGAGTCTGCTACATTTATTTGTTGTATCAACACTCCAAATTGATCTTCTTTAGATCATTGGTTTCGCACTGGACGCTTCGTGCTTTTACTGTGTTATAAGCGTGAGTATTTATGGGTAAAACTATCATTTTAACGGGCACATTTTGTCACGTAAATAAGGGCGATGCCGCGATGCAGTTGACGATGGCAAGTTTGATGGAGCAGCGCTATGCGGATTGTGAAGTAGTGATCAGTGCGCCCTTTCCTGATGAGGATAGTCAATTCTATGCGCCACGAAAGGTGATTCGCTGCCACCGACGACGTTTAATCTATAGTTTTGTTCAATGTATTAGTGGGTGGCTCTGGAAAAAGACAGGCAGTGAGGCTTGGCTGTTAGATGAGGAGATGCGGCATTACGCCAAGGCGGATCTGATTGTTGATTTGAGCGGAGATATGTTGACGGAGGATTATGGTCCACATGTGGCGCTCTCGCATTTCTACCCCATCTTGTTGGCAAATGCTATGGGCAAGCGTGTATTCTTGTGTGCGCAGTCGATCGGACCCTTTAATTGGACGCGGAAATTGGCTAGCTATATTCTTAATCATGCGGGAGCGGTGACGGTTCGGGACCAAGTAACCTTAGACTATTTGCAGTCGGTCGGAGTGACGCCGCGTAGGCTCGGGTTGACGGGGGATGTGGCTTTTTTAATGGACCCAGAGGATGCTTCGGCTGGGCGCTCTCGCTTATTGCAGCTGATTGGCGAGGACAATGCAGGTCCGTTGTTGGGAGTATCGCTAAGTTTTTTAATCGAGAAGCATTACCGCAAAAAGTGCCCCGTGGCTCACCAAGAGCCTTTTGTAGATTTGATGGCTCGTTCGCTGGATGCTTGGGTGGAGCGTTATCAGGGTGTAGTCGTGTTTTTTGCGCATGTAACTGGCCCTGGGGCTCAAAAGGACGATCGAGAGGCTTGTAAGTGCGTGGCGCAGAAAATGAAACATTCCGCCTTTGTGTTGGAAGACGATTTGAGTCCATCAGAGATCAAGGGGACTATTCGGCATTGCGACTTATTTTTTGGTGCGCGCATGCATGCGAATATTGCAGCGTTGAGTAGTTTTGTGCCAACCATCGCGATCGCTTATAGCCATAAGACACCAGGTATCATGAATCAATTGGGCTGTGGTGAGTTCGTGTTGCGAATTGAGGCGTTGAGCGAAAGTTTGATCGAGAATGCTTTTAGCAGAATGCATCAGGAACGTGAGGAAGTGCGCTCACGCTTGCATCAGCGGATTCCTGAAATCCGTGAACTCAGTTCTCAGAATCTAGAGCGTGTTGACGCTCTGCTGGGAATGGACTAAACCTCCCTCGGGTTTCTTATTGAGAGTATTTTATTGCTGTTGTATTTCTTTCGACACAATCCTTTAAATAAATCTGCTCGATGAGTCATCGAGGTATGCCAACCAATTCAATAAGCTTATGCCAATCGGTATTTTTAAAACAAGGGGCCCTGTAGTGAATCTGGACCGTAGCCGAAAGGCTCGTATGATAGAGGCGTTTCTCGCTGATGGGTTAGGCTCAGATGTGAGCGGAAAACGTATTCTCGATATTGGTTGTGGCAATGGGATGATTAGCACTTATTTTAGTCAGCGTAATACGGTGACAGGTGTCGACGTTGAAGATTTACGTCGTGGTGATTCACATGACTTCCGCTTCATTCAGGTTGATTCGGCTGGGCTGCCGCTCGCTGATGCCGATTTCGATATCGTGCTGTCGCATCATGTCATTGAGCATATTCCTGCACAAGTTGAGCACTTGCAGGAAATGCATCGAGTTCTGAAGCCGAATGGGCTGGCATATTTGGGCACTCCGAATCGCAGTTCCCCTGTTATGGAGGGGCATGTGGGTAATGACATGGTTTTGCGATACCGAGACATGGCAAAGCTATTTAGGGAGTGTGGTTTTGAGTCGGAGCTGCTCTCATTGCGACTTGTTGCCGATCCATCTCGCTATCATGGTGATGTTAAGTTTGGGCGTTTCTTCCCCGATCCTATTCAGCGAGCATTGATTCCAATCTATCCGAGTCACCATTTCCTTTTGCGTAAGCGTCAATAAATAATTTCCGGAGGATTATTCGCTTATACGCTTGGCGCGTTGCTTTAGTCGGATTGATCTTTTGTGAGCCTTGTCAGGCGTGAATACGTGAGCAGTAAGGATAGCCCGTGTGTGGTGAGACTATCAGATGCGACATATTTACGGTGTAGCTCTTCAATTGCTTTTTTTCGAAATAGACTATCACGAAACTGAGGGTTGATAGTGAAGGGGAGACTTTCCAGGTAATGTTTTCCAGTTTTTGCTAAATCCTCTTTCAGCCAGTCGTCTATGGGTGCATCGACGGCGGCGATTTTCTTTTGATAAATTGCGTCGTGTGGCAGTAACTTTTTATCAAGGGCCATGCGCATTAGGATGTATTTTCCTGTTTCTTTTGACTCGTTTTGATTCGTTGGTCGGCAGAGTTCATCAGGTAGCTTGAGAGCCAGTGCTTTGAGCCCAGGATGGAGGTATGGTGCTTGTATCGTGATGCCGACGCTGTCTGAACTTCCGATTATTTTTGAACGGTTTGGAGATAGGAACACTTTGCCGCCGTAGGCAATTCGGTCTGCTGATTTTCCTTTGAGTGGTGCCGAAATCGCTTTGAGCAAGCTCTCGTCATCTTGTTCTGCTGCAACATAGTGCGGTGCTTTCATGTGTCGGATCGAGTTTTCATCAAGTATGCGGAAGGTCAGGAAGCCCCGTTCAGGCATCTCACGTGCCAGCGTTCGTAGTAGGTGCATCGCGACTGTATAAGGGCGTCCGCAGAGGTTCTCTAGCCATGCACTATCAAACAAGTGGATCAGTCCATTGGTCAGTGTTGAAGGCCATTTCCCCATGCGTTTAAAGAAGGCGCTGGTCGCATGCACCCGAGGGTATCCGAGGAATGTGGCATCACAACCATCGCCTGAATAGACATGCCGAATTCCGTCGCGTTGAATCTGGCGGCATACCTCTTCTGTTTGGATGACGTAATTTAACCAATTTGTGGGAGAATTGAAATAGAGGTCAAACTCCTCAATGCCTCGTGCAATGACTTTTGAGTTAATCGGAATCCAGTGATGCGTGCAGCCGAGATGTTTTGCAACGGTGTCGGTGTGGGCTTGGTTGTAGCGCTCGTCTTCATAGTAAAAAGAGTAAGTGTGCACCTCTTTACCAGCTTGGCATAAGTAGGCGGCGACGAGGGCGGAATCAAAGCCCCCGAGCAGCACGCCGACTTTTGGATCTGGGCTGAGTTGTTCCTTTACGGCATTTCCTAAGAACTCATGTAGTAGGTCGATCACGGCTTCTTCAGACATCAAACTGAAATCAATGGCATCGATTTGTTGGCTCCAGCGTTGTGTCTGTGTGACTGTCTGAAGCGCTACAGTGCTTGGCGTGACTCGCAGGATGTGACCTGCTGGGATTTGTTTAATCCCTTTGAAGGCAGTGTGATTGAAGGGGAAGAATCCGTGTGAGAGAAAGAAATTTTGGTAAGTGTCGTCTGCCGGATGTTGCCCAGGAGTGGCTTCCGCCAGAGTGCTAAGGTTCGTCGAGAAGCTGACTGTGCCATCGAGGTGTTCGGTATAGTAGGCAGACCGCAGCCCATTCGGATCTGGTAAGATAAGTAAGAGGTTGTTGAGTGGATCACTGAGGGCGATTAGAAATTGCCCATCCAGCTTACTGAGCCCATCGGTGGGGTCGTCGAGGTAAGCGTTTAGCGCAGTCGTGGCGTCTCGTGTGGCGTCTCCGCTGAGCCCTTTGTTTGATTCGTTCAGGATGCCAATTAAGCAGAGGGATACCTTGCTGCTGGGGTCGGTGGCATGCCCGATCAATGGACTGGCATCTGCGCAGGCATAGCCGCCGCGACTATTCGGATGCTCCCAAGTTTGACGCGTATCGAGTGAATAGCGATTGGCTACTGCATCTCTGAGCTGGTGGTAGTGAGCTTCTGAACTGGATCCGAATAGTAAGTTCATACGTATTGAATTATTTGTTAGGGCGAATTGATTTCCAAACGATGAGCATGGAACTCATGCCTAGTAGTGCGATGTAAGTTGAGAAACGGTAGACGACACCAGCTAGAACTGCCGCGCCGACACTGAGCCCGAATTTAGTGCCCATGAAGCCAACGATGCTTTCTGCGATGCCTAGATTCCCTGGGGTGATGGCGACAGTGTTACTCGCTTTTACGAGTATTGTAGTGGTAAACGCATTGGGCAAAGAGATCCATTGTTCGACCATTGCAAAGCAGAGCCAGAGTCGTAGGGCATGGATGCTGGTGTTGACTAAGCTCCATGCTCCAAATTCGAAACAGAGGCGACGGTGGCTGAGCAGCTGATTAACTGTGGAGGTGAATTCGAGCAGCTTAGTGTGAATTCGATCTGGAATCCGTGTCGCTCGCTCTAGGTATTGGCTACGTTGAAGTCGCCTTAATATACTGACGCCGATTAGGCTGCATCCACAGCAACCGATGAAGATCGTAAGCAGTGAACTACGTTGGACGGATGCTTGCGTAAACAATAAGGCAATACTGGCCGTCGCGCTCGCTAGAGTCAGGTCGAGCCATAGGCATGCGGTGCTGCCAGCACTGTATTTAGTATAACTTAGGCCTGCTCCGTTTTTGAGCGTCATCGCAGCGTAGAGTGTGCCGCCCTGTGGGCTGATCAAATTCATGCTTCGACTGATGATGAAAATACGGACGATCTCGAATCGCGTAAGCTCTTCCTGTGTTTGCCGGATGATGCAGTGGTAGGCGAATGCTGCCGCAAGGTTGGCGAATGCTGAAAGTAGAATGATCCAGCTGAAATAGTGCCATTCGATTGCACTTGGATCAGGGATTTTCTCAGGATGTCTATAAAAATAGAGTCCAAACCCGACTAGCATTGCGACCAGTAGGAGCAGCCGCAGAGCCAAATGTTTTTTAGATGCGTCTGGCAATCGTGGCATCTTGATCCATGCGTTTGCTGTGCGCGTGATAATTGATCAATTCTCCGATCAATCCGATTGAAACGAGTTGAACTCCGAGTAGTAGCAGCAGGATGCCGAGGAAGAATAGCGGGCGATTTCCGATCGGGATTTCGAAAAGAAGCTTCCCGGCTGACAGCGCCGCAAGTATGCAGAATCCAGCTAAGCCGCTCACTAAGCCAAACCCGCCAAAGAAATGGCCGGGGCGTTTCAGATAACATGTGAGGACGATCACTGTGATGAGATCCAGTCCGCCTTTGATGAGGCGGTTCCACCCGTATTTAGAGATGCCGTGCGTGCGGCGATGGTGCTCGACTGGAATTTCCGCAATGGTGAAGCCGTCGGCTGCGAGGAGCACGGGGATGTAGCGATGCAGTTCGCCGTAGAGGTCGAGTGTTTTGACTGCGTCGGCGCGGTAGGCTTTGAAGCCACAGTTGAAGTCGTGGATCTTGACGCCGGAGGCCGCTGCGGTCGCCCAGTTAAATACTTTTGAGGGGAGTGTCTTGCCGAGAGGGTCTTGGCGGAGTTGCTTCCAGCCGGAGACGCAGTCGTAGCCTTCATTCAGCTTTTCGATCAGCTTGGGGATCTCGGTTGGTTCGTCTTGGAGGTCAGCGTCCATGGTGACGACGATCTCACCTTTGACTGCTGCAAAGCCGGCTGAAAGTGCCGCGGCCTTTCCTTGATTGCGACGAAAGCGCAGGGCGGAGACGTTGTCGGAATGTGCCTGTTTGAGTGCGGTCAGTTGCTCCCACGAACTGTCGGTGCTGCCGTCATCAATGAAAATGACTTCG
>Ga0115558_1002475_pt1 | contig 10963 bp, 7 predicted proteins | sample COGITO_mtgs_1104_4_FD_87279 | JGI IMG/M metagenome (GOLD analysis project Ga0115558, IMG submission 87279) | Pelagic marine microbial communities from North Sea - COGITO_mtgs_110426 | ecosystem: Environmental > Aquatic > Marine > Epipelagic | place: Germany:Helgoland, sampling site Kabeltonne... | reverse complement strand
TGGCGTTGAGCGTGGATTGCAACGGCCGATATGTCGAGGCGGATCCGCGCAAAGGATGTGCCATTGCGGTGGCAGAAGCGGCCCGCAACATTGCTTGCGTGGGCGGAACACCCAGCGCCATCACCAACTGTCTCAACTTCGGCAACCCCTACAACCCTGAGGTGTATTGGCAGTTTGTCGGGGCCATCGAAGGCATGGGCGATGCCTGTCGCGCGTTCAATGCGCCGGTCACTGGAGGCAATGTGAGCTTCTACAACCAGACGGTGGACTCCGACGGCACAGCCAAACCAGTTTACCCCACGCCGACCATCGGCATGTTGGGGCTGTTGGAGGATGCCCAGCGCCAAATGACCTTGGACTTCAAGGAGAAAGGAGAGCTTGTCTTTTTGTTGGGCGAGTCTCACAACGACCTCGGATGTTCAGAGTACCTCGTTGCGATGCACGGTGTGCGCTACAGCCCTGCTCCCCATTTTGACCTCGATTTTGAGGTGAAGTTGCACGATGCTGTGCGCATGTTGATTGACCGCCGTTTGGTGGCCTGTGCGCACGATGTCAGCGATGGAGGATTGTTCACCGCACTGGTTGAAATGGGGTCGCCGCGCGGTGTTGGTTTTGATGTAGAGAGCGACAGTGAAGTCCGTTTGGATGCCTTCTTGTTTGGAGAGGCCCAAGGCCGCATTGTGGTCACCACCACCGAGGCCGACCAAGAGGATTTCCTCGACGTCCTGGGTGAGGCTGGTATTCCCGTGACGCTCTTGGGGCACACCACCAAAGGCAAATGTGTCGTGGACGGTCAGCACTATGGTTTCATTGGTGAGTACCATGAAGCCATGGAGACAGCCATTCCTGAGGCCATGGCCCAATAAAAACCCCCAACAGACGTTCCACTCGCATGCGCCTGCTCCGCTTTTTCATCAGCCGCACTTTCTGGGTCCAATTGGGCTTGGCTGTGGTGTTGGCCGTGGTGGGGTTTGTGGCGCTCAATCTGTTTTTAAGGGCGTTTACCCGCCACAGTGAGCGCATAGCTGTGCCATCGGTGGTGGGGGTGCATATGAATGAGGCTGAATTGGCATTGGAAGCTGCAGGTCTTCATCCCGTGGTTATGGACAGCCTGTACTCCGCCAAAGGCCAGGCGGGGAGTGTGGTAGAACAGGACCCTGCAGCAGGCGTCGAGGTCAAGGGAACGCGCAATGTGTATCTGACCGTTTACCGTTCTACTCCACCCAGCGAACGTCTGGAGGTTGAGGAAGGGATGGACGCCGGTGTGGCCCGCATTCTACTAGATGTCAAGGGGTTTCCATTTAGGGAGCGCTATGAGCCTTCAACGGAGCTGTCGGGTTTGGTCATGCGGATCGAGGATAGCAAAGGCCAATCAAAGCTGCCGGACGACCGGTTGCAGAAGGGCCAACCTTTGGTGCTTGTGATCGGACAGGCCTCCTCGCGCCAAGTGGTTTTGCCAGAATTGGTGGGGTTAACCCGTCGCGAAGGCATCAGGGCATTGAAGCAGTTGGGCCTGGCTGTTGGGTTTTCCCGTTGGAGCTTTCAGCCCAGTTCTGGTCAAGACTCCAGCGAAGCCGTAATTTCATCCCAAGTGCCGGTCTACACGCCCGGAAGGCAAGTCAATGCAGGTATGGCCATTGACCTGACTTTTGAGCAACCGGCGAATGCACCAGAAGTCCAGTGATCCGAAAGGACCAATCCCCATTTGAATGAGCCCGCATTTCTCTTTGAGTATCCATGGTTCCTTGCTGACTTTGCTGACGCTGATTTCCGGTGTGGTATGCAGCCAGGAAGTTGAACGCGATTTGCAATGTGTCCCGCTGGAGGCGCGGGCAATGGAGTCTCTCGAAACCCGCCGGGGAGGGGGGAACTTCACCCTGCCGTTTTTCGACGATTTCGCATCGCCCACCTTCGCGGCCGAAAATGGCCCCTCAGAATTGGTGAGATGGACCGATGCTTCTGCGCGGCGTACGGCCACATATGCCCTCAATGCCCCCACTGTGGGTCAAGCCACTTTGGATGGTTTGCGTTCAGATGGGTTCCCCTATGCATTCAACGAAGAGGCCAATGGGTGGGCAGACACCTTGACTTCGGTGGCCATCAACTTGGCGGGAAGGAGTCCAGAAGACAACATCTACCTGACGTTCTTTTACCAAGGTGGCGGGCGCGGCAATGCGCCGGATGCCAATGACAGCTTGGTGGTGGAGTTCTTGGCCCCTGACGGCGGTGACTTTGGATGGAGCCAAGTGTGGTCGGCGATTGGAGCTGAAATGGACACCTTCGCGGTGGCTGCGATTCCAGTGGATCAGTTGGTTCACCTGCAAGACGGCTTCCGTTTCCGTTTCCGCAATCACGGAGCGCTTGGGGGCAATGTGGACCTCTGGCACATCGATTACGTCCTCCTCGATGACAACATTGACCCCGACAACCTCGGTTATTTTGAGGTGGCGTTTACCGACCCCCAACACAGTTTAACCGCGCCTTACAGCATCATGCCGTGGTCCCATTTTTTGACCGATCCCGCTTCGTTCATGCGGGACAGCATGGAGTCTCATCACCGCAATATGAGCAGCTTTCAGGCGGACAACGTGACCTGTGGCTTTAAGGTCCGCAACGTTGCTACGGGCGCTACGGAGGACTTTCTCAATCCCTTTTCTTTGACTTCGGTTCCTCCTAGCAGCGTCTTTTTAGAGCAGTACTACATACAAGAGCCGCTGATTGAGAATGGTGTGGTTTTGGTGGACCCCAGTGAATTCGCCTTTTCTGATCCCGGCAACGATACCGCGGCCACGTTTGAGGTGAGCTTTTATGAGAACTCCATTGGCATCTTAGAACAGGAGCGGGTGGGGATACCAGACAACGATAGCATTGTCTTTGTGCAGCCCTTCCGCAATGAATACGCCTACGATGACGGCACCGCCGAGAAGGCCTACGGCTTGACGACCGGTGGTGGAAAGCTGGCTGTCCGTTACGACTTGGCGTTGCCGGACACCTTGCACGGCCTTGCCATTCACTTTACCCCTTACTTCAATCAGCAAACCAACCTCAACTTTTTGATGCGGGCTTGGGCAGATGATTCAGGTGTTCCTGGCGAAGAGCTGGGCGAGAACTTTGTGTTTCACCAACCGGCGTACTTCACCGATGGGCACGATGTGTTTGCCTACTACGAATACGATGACCCGATTCCTGTTGAGGGTACGGTGCATGTGGGAATGGTGCAAGAGGATGATTTTTCGCTGAACGTTGGCCTCGACAAAAACACAGACTACAATTTTTCGCGGGTCCACTACCAGTTGGGCTTGGGGGCAGCATGGACGTTGTCCACCATTGAAGGGTCTGTGATGATCCGGCCTGTATTGCAGTCAGGTGTGGAGCAGGTGTTCACTGCGATTGATGCGGAAGTGGTGGCCGATGGTTCGGTCAATCTGTGGCCCAACCCGGCACAAGATGGATTCACGGTATCTGTCAACGGCATTTCGCAACCCCTCAGTTTGCGTCTGGTCGACATGATGGGCCGAACGGTTTACGAGGTGGCTTGGACGCGTGGTCAAGAGCGAATGACCATCGGTGTGGCGGATCAACCTCGCGGACCTTACCTGGTGATGGTAGAGGACGAGCGGGGCGTGATTCGGGTGCAGCGCGCACTGCTCAATTGATTCAACGTGACATCTGAAACCCCCCAAGGTCCTTTAGAAGAGGAGCAGCAAGACGGTGAGCTTTATGAGCATCACCGCATTGTAGCCGATAAAGGCCAGGCCCTGCTGCGGGTCGACAAGTTTCTGTTCAACCTCTTGCCCAACACCTCCCGCAACCGCCTTCAGATGGCGGCCAAGGCAGGCTATGTCCGGGTCAATGGCGCGGCGGTGAAGAGCAATTACAAAGTGCGTCCCGCCGATGTGGTGACCCTGGAATTGCCGCAGCCCATGCGGGAGTTTGAGCTCTTGGCCGAAGATATTCCGCTGGACATCCGATACGAGGACAACGAGGTCGCCCTCATTCACAAGCCCGCTGGCTTGGTGGTGCACCCCGGAGTGGGCAACTATTCTGGAACCTTGGTCAATGGCCTGTTGCATCACTTTGCGACGTTGCCCACTGCCGAGGGTCAGCCTGCACCACGGCCGGGGTTGGTGCATCGCCTCGACAAGGACACCACCGGACTGATGGTCATCGGCAAGACGGAGTCGGCGATGGTGAGCCTGAGTGAGCAATTTTTTGAGCGGACCACGGAGCGCCGTTACCATGCTTTGGTGTGGGGAGATGTTTTGGAAGATGGCCAGGTCGAAGGCCACATTGGTCGGTCCCATAAGGACCGCAAGGTCCAGGCAGTCTTTGCCGATGGAGAGGAGGGCAAGCATGCGGTGACGCACTACCGCGTCCTGGAGCGTTTAGGACCAGTAACCCTTGTCGAGTGTAAGCTGGAGACGGGGCGGACGCACCAGATTAGGGTGCATATGCAATACATCGGTCACCCCTTGTTTGGAGACAAGACCTATGGTGGGGCTCAGATTATCAAGGGCTTGCCCAGCGGCAAGTACAACCAGTTCGTTCAGAACAGCTTCGAGATCCTTCCCCGACAAGCGTTGCACGCCAAATCCTTGGGGTTCACGCATCCAGGAACGGGTGAATTCATGCAGTTCGAGAGCGATTTGCCAGAAGACATGACGACCGTATTGGATCGCTGGCGCCGTTATCTGGGGGCTACGGTGCAGCCTTAAAGGCCATTACCCTTCGAGTGTCTCCAACTGATTCGTTGCAGATTCCCAATCGTCGAGCGCTTTTTGCAGGGTGGTTTGCAGTTGCTCGTACTCTTGGGCTTTGGCCACTGTGGCCATGCGGTCGCTGGGATCGAGTGCGGCCATTTCCTCGTTGAGCGTCTGCTCCTTGGCTTCGAGCTCTGCGATTTCCTTTTCGCGCTTGCTGATTTTGTTCTTCAGCTTTTTGACAAGCTTCTGATTCTCGTAGGCCTGCTTGCCGTCTTCTTTTGAGGCGGCCTTGGACTTGGCTTTCTGGTTGCCTTTGGTGTCCTTGCCTCCAGGATTCCCCGAGGGCCCATCGGTTCTGCCAGCTTCGTAAGCAGCGATCGTATCCGATCGCTTTTCTAGCAAGAACTGCTGGATGTCGCCGATGTATTGCCGCAAGCCCGTAGGGGTGACTTCGTAGACGAGTTCTGTAAGCTCAGTCAAAAAATCACGGTCGTGCGAGACGACAATGAGGGTGCCATCATAGTGCATCAAAGCCTGTTTGAGCACGTCTTTGGCCTTCATGTCCAAGTGGTTTGTGGGCTCGTCGAGCACCAGCAAATTATAGGGGTGCAATAGCAATTTGCACAGGGCCAGGCGGGCCTTCTCTCCACCAGAGAGGACCTTGACCTTCTTGTCGACGTCTTCACCGCTGAAGAGGAACGAGCCCAGCAAGGCGCGCACTCTTTTGCGCACATCTCCAGTGGCTTCGTTGTCGATGGTTTCAAATACAGTGAGCTCACCATCGAGTTCGTCGCTTTGGTTCTGAGCGTAGTACCCGACGTCTACGTTGTGTCCCAAACTGCAGATACCGTCGCCTTCTAATTCGCCCAAAAGGATGCGGGTCAGGGTTGTTTTCCCGGCGCCGTTCTTGCCCACCAAGGCCACTTTGTCTTGACGGGCGATCATGAGGTCTACATCCCTGAAGACTTCAAGGTCATCGAAGCGCTTGGCCAATCGCTCGGCTTCTACCACCACCTTTCCTGCCCGAGGAGCAGGAGGGAAGCGAAAGCGCATCTCTGCGTTTTCGAATTGGTCGATTTCAATCCGCTCCATTTTGTCGAGCTTCTTGATCAAGCTCTGCGCGAAGGCCGCTTTGTTCTTTTTCGCGCGGAACTTATTGATGAGCTCCTCGGTGTGCGCGATGTCTTTCTGCTGCTGTTTGGCGGCAGACTCTTGGCGGGCAAATTCTTCTTCGCGCCACGCCATGTATTTGCTGTAAGACGCTTTGTGGTCGTGCACCCGGGTAGAGGTGATCTCTACCGTGCGGTCGGTGACGTTGTCGAGAAAGGTCCGGTCGTGCGAGATGAGGACCATTGAACCGGGGTAGTACTTCAGGAAGTTCTCGAGCCATTCGATCGATTCGATGTCAAGGTGGTTCGTGGGCTCGTCCAGCAGGAGCAGGTCAGGGGCAACCAGGAGCAGTTTACCGAGCTCCACGCGCATCTTCCACCCTCCGCTGAACTCGCTCATTTTGCGGTCCATGTCGGCGGGTCTGAATCCCAGTCCTTGCAAGACCCTTTGGGTTTGTTCCTCTTTGGCCCCTGTCCCCATCAGGGCCAGTTGGTCATTGGCCTCGCCCAAACGGTCAATCAGGCGCGCGTAGGCATCGCTTTCGTAATCCGTGCGCTCCGTGATTTCTTTCGAAATCCTGTCAATCTCAGCTTCCAGCTCTTGATAGACAGCGAAGGCACTCTGTGCTTCTTCCAATACCGTGGCTTCCTCGTTGTGCTCCATTTCTTGAGCGAGGTAGCCAATGCGGTACTCCTTCGGAGTGTGAACGTTGCCTTCACTGGGGTTCTGCACGCCAGCTATGATCTTCAGCAGGGTGGATTTGCCTGCGCCGTTGCGTCCAACGAGTCCAACCCTGTCTTTGCCTCCTACAGCAAGCGAGATGTTCTCGAACAGGGTGCGTTCTCCAAAGTGAACGCCGATCTGATTGATGTTGAGCATAGATTCAGTGCAACAAAAACGCCCACAAAGGTGGGCGTTTTCTTGGGGGATTCTTTATCCGTGGGTCAATAATGCCACAGGTCGTGCTCAATCGTGAAGAGCTCGTCCTTAATGCGCTCTGACTCAAGCAAAGCATCAAGGCCTTGGGCGTAATCGTTGATCGAACGGTCAAATACGTTGGTCTCCTTGATGATGTAACTCGAGAAGTACCTCTTCTGGAAAATCTCCTCGAAGGTGCGTCTCTGCGCATCGTTGGAATAGTTGTAGCATTCGGCATTGGCGAATACATAACGGCACTCAGGGTAGTAGAGCCAGAACAATGGAGCCAAACCTTGAGAATTCCCTTCATCGTCCTTCTTTTCGATGATGGGGGCCATTCCAATGATGCGGACTTGGCGCTGGCTGCGTTGACGGTCCCAGACCCAGTCTTCTTTGATGCGGTACCGCACGATGTCTTGGCTGTTGATACTGGTCTTCGCCTCCATGGAGCCGATTACCTCGCCTGTTATGGCATCGAATTGTGGAATGATGACCACGGGGTTCAACATGGAATCCACTTGGCTTGCGCTTAAGGGGTACCTGAACTCGTCATCTTTACCAGCAGGACCGGTTCCATATGCGGTCAAGGATCCTTCGACTTCAAGGGCGTAGCGAATGACATCAAACAGGTTCTTTCTGTCCTCGATGGGGTCCACCGGGAAATAGAACATCTGGTTGATTTTCTGACGCAGGTCAATGTCCTGCCAGATGCGCCGCACGTACATCACATCTGCCTCCCGAAGGTGGGGATAGGGTATAACGCGCTTGGTCAGGTTGGTTTCCTTGACATAGGCACCATCCAGAACGGTTTGCACCTGGGCGTTCGCGGGCGTGCAGACCAAAAAGGTCAGCAGGGCCACGGTGATATTTCGAACGGTCTTCATCATGATCAGATCACTTTGAGTTTCATGGTAGGCAGTGCACGCTCTGTGCCGTCTGGCATAGAAACCACAATGTCCTCAATGTACACGACAGATCCTCGACCCACGGAGCGGAAGAGTTCTTTCATGTTCGCGGTCACCATGTTTGTGCTGCTGCTCTGTTCTACAAACGTGCCACCCTTGGTTACGGTTACGTTGAAACGCTTGACTTTGACCACAACGTCAAAGTCGAAGTTTTCCATGAGTGCACCTACAGAGGGGGCATTTTCCAGCAAAACCTTGGTAATGGTCTTGTCTGAGGGGCTTTTTCCTGCAAAACGAGGAGACGGGTCTGGAATCCGCTTGACGCGGAATTCGCGGCCAGGCAGTGATTTCTTTGTTCCGTCGGGCAGGGTAGCGGTCACTTCGATGGAAGCTTCAGCTCCAGCACCAGGCTCTACGATAAAGGTCTCGCCGTCGGGCTTGATTTTGTGTCCACCTGTGATCCTCACGTCCAACTTGTCGCTGCTTACGCCAGGAACAGAAATCTCCACAGGGTTTGGAACCCCGCGGTAGAACACGTTCATCTTGGTAGGGCTCACCACGAGGGCGGGCTCAGCGACGGTGAATTCAGGGGTATAGAACGGATAGTCACCCACATTGCCATCAGGTCCTTGGAAGCGGATGAGGCCTTTGTAGTTGCGTTCGCCGAGGGACATGCCCTTGGTGGCGATTCGGATCTTTCCTAAACCACCTTCGATGCGGAGTGGGTCTTTGTCGTTGTATGCCAAAAGGCTGCTGTCGTTGCCATTAAACTCTCGGCTGTCAACGTAGATGTTGGGGCTGTTCGTGGCATCGAATGCAGCCAGCAGGACATCCGCACGAAAGCTGTCTCCCCGGAGAATGTAGTTGCTTTCAGGAACCACCAGTGGCATCAAGTTGGTGAACTTGTAGCTCTTGCCTTCAATGCCCGCAATCAGCTCGGACATGAGGTTGGACTTTGCGTTGGCGATGTCGATTTGAAGCTTGGACAAAATCGGAATGACAGCCGCTAGGGGAACGTCAAAGAAATTGGCAGCTTCCCAAAGGACCTCTTTGCCATCCTCCATTTCCTTCTCGTATTGGAAGGTTTGGTCAAAGGAAGCTTTGAGGCCTGGAGAGACTTCGAAGCTGTTGCCAACGAAGTCAGTGAAGCCAACATCTTTTAAGTTGTCCCGAAAGGTCTCGAGCTTGTCCTTCAGTTCCGACGCTGTAAACGGTCCGGTTTTTGGATCCCCGGGTTCTCCACCTACCAAGTAGGAGGTGATTTCCTGGTACTCGTCCTTCTTTTCGAAGTAGGCAATACTCAGAACAGTGTCCTTACGGGTCAGTTTGTCCTGTGCAATGAACTCCGATATATCTCCACCAGCTTCGACCACCTCTCTTTTTCCACTGGCTACGGCCAAAATATTGGCTTTCAGCTGGGTGATGTGGTCATAGAGTTCGTCAGCTTTGGTTTCGACGTCTTTAGCGGCGTCGTAGTAGGGCTTTACCTTTTGCTGGTCTTGGAGGTATTTTGCCTCAAATTCCAGCATGGTCTCCCTGGACTTGCCTTGTACGGTTTGATTGGTCTGACGCAGACCTTTCTCAACCTTGACAAATCCATTTAGAATCTCCTTAGAGATGTTGAGTGCCAGAAGTGCGGTGAGGACGAGGTACATCATCCCGATCATCTTCTGACGCGGCGTTTCCTTCGCTCCTGCCATGATATTCTTTCAGTGGGTCAGGAAAGGATCAGCTGCGCGAGCTGCCCATAGCGTTGAGCATGTTCGCGTACACCGTATTCAAGGCCTCGAGGTTAGTAGACAATTCTGCGATATTCTCCTTGTATTTCTTGGTGTCCTCTACACTATCCGTGAGGTTCTGCACCAAGGCACCCATGCCCTCAAACATTTGACGGCTGGTCTCCATTTGCTGAAGTTGAGCCTCGTACATGCCATTCAGGCTTCCAAGGTTTTCGTTCATTTTCTGCAGCTGTTCGCCAGCGGCAACACTCATTTCCTTGTTGTCAGACAATCCGGTCAAGGACTCGCTCACTTGAGAGTAGGTGTCGGTTAATCCGGAAACCTTTTCGGTTGCGGTGCGGAGTGCGCTGCCGTAATCTGAAGTGGCTGCGGCTGCATCGGTCACCTCGCTCAATGAATTGGCCTGGTCGCCTAAGTGGCGCATGCCATCTCCAAGTCGGGTGAGTACAGTATTGTCAATGCCGACGTTCTGCAGCATTTCGTCCAACTGGTCCACAGGCTTTTTGGGGCCTGCTTCTGCATCATCATCGGCAAGTTCTGGATAGACCAACTCCCACTTTGGATCCTTGTGTGGGGGCTCAAAAGCGGACATGAAGAAGATAAAGGCTTCAGTTCCCAGTCCAATGATCAACATCTCGGAAGCGCCTTCCCAGTGCTCAATCTTAAACAAAGCACCTACGATCACGATCGCGGCCCCCCATCCGTAGAGTTTGGACATAAATGACTTCCAGGCTTTTCCGCCGATGCCACCGCTCTTTTTCTTGTTGGTCTTCTTTGCCATGGTAATGCAGGTTTTGGATTCGATCAGACGGGAACGGGTTTCATGCGTTCTGGCAGCCGTCTTAAAATGAGATTAATTGAAGTCTTCCGGGTCCACGTTCTTTCCTCTGCCGAGGTAGCTCATGGCGCTGCGGAATCCGATGTATGCTTTTGATGTGTCTTGGAATTCAAAGGAACGCGTGCCTGTCTGGCAATAGTATCCAATGTCTTTCCAGCTACCACCGCGGATGACCTTTCTCTTCAAGCTTGGGGGGTCGTCGGCCATAGCGTGGTATTCATACTCGGGACTCATGTCGTGACTGAAGTCATAAACCGTCTCGTCAAATGCGGTGTTCGTCCATTCGGCCACATTGCCCGCCATTTGATAGAGGCCGTAGTCGTTCGGGCTATAGCTCTCAATGGGCACAGTATGACATCCAGCGTCCTCCACGTAGTCTCCGCGCATCGGCTTGAAGTTGGCCAGTGGACAACCATAGATGTTGCGGATGTAAGGTCCACCCCAAGGGAATGGGGCCAGATCAATTCCACCACGTGCGGCAAACTCCCATTCTGCTTCTGACGGCAGGCGGAACTGCTGAACCATGGTTTCTCCATTCGACCTTTTCCATGTCGCCAACAGCTGTGTCCTCCAAGCATTGAAAGCACGCGCCTGACCCCAGGTGACGCCGACTACGGGATAGTCGTCATAGGCAGGGTGCCAGAAGTAGGTTTTTGTCAAAGGCTCATTGTAGCCGTATGTGAAATCGCGGATCCAGCACAGGGTGTCAGGGTAGACATTGGTGTTCTCCTCGACCACGAATTGCGCGCG
>Ga0115558_1002436_pt1 | contig 11067 bp, 10 predicted proteins | sample COGITO_mtgs_1104_4_FD_87279 | JGI IMG/M metagenome (GOLD analysis project Ga0115558, IMG submission 87279) | Pelagic marine microbial communities from North Sea - COGITO_mtgs_110426 | ecosystem: Environmental > Aquatic > Marine > Epipelagic | place: Germany:Helgoland, sampling site Kabeltonne... | reverse complement strand
GTCCTTTCAAAAATAAGCTTCAATTTGGTGTATGGATCTGCGTATTTTTGAAGCAATAATTCGTTGAGTTGTACAAAATACATCTCATTTCCCACCACTTTTATAATACCAAAACCCATAATAGTGGTTCCTGGATCAATACCTAAAATAATTCTCTCTTTTGCCAATGGATTTAATCTAAATGAATTTCTATTGGGATTTGAAAACGTGTTGCCACAGGAATTCCTTGTTTTATGGCTGGTGATAAAAAAGGCAAAGAAGCTATTTCTTTTTGTACCCTTTTTTCAAAAGACTGTTTCTCATTTATACTCCCGTTAAATCCCTCAATTTTTTGAATATATATATCAGCAGTTGCATTCACTTTAAAGTCCATAGAAAAAGCACCTGAAAAAGACAAGCTGTCTTGGTCGTACATTTGTTGAACTACTAGAAGAATTTGTGCTTTTATTACGGCTTCAAAACATTCTTTTTGTAATGATTTTGAAAGGGTTTCTTCGCAGGATTCAAATAGGGGATACAGATCTACAGATTGCCAGTCAATTTCTTTTAATTGATCAGCCACATATTGCGCCTTAAGCTCTTCTTTTGGAGTAAGCCAAGCACAATTGTAAAACAAGCAGATGAGACCTATGTAAAACAAGTTACGCATACCCAAAGGTAGGGGAAAAAACTCATTTTTATAAAGTCATATAAATCGTAACTTAGTGAAGATTAAAATAAGTATGGATATATTACTGATCACTCTAGGAGCCATTTGCATTTTTATTGGAGTATTAGGGAGCTTTGTCCCTGTAATCCCTGGACCTCCCTTGAGTTGGATTGGCCTTTTATTATTGCAATACACCAACATTGTAGCTTTTAGTCCTATTTTTATTGGGGTTACAGGAGTAATTGCATTGCTCGCTACGCTTTTAGATTATTACTTACCTGTGCTCGGAACAAAAAAATACGGAGGAAGCAAAGGGGGTGTTTGGGGCGCTATAATGGGTCTATTATTCGCCGTTTTCTTTCCTGTTTTTGGCCCTTTAGGATTTCTGATTTGGCCTTTTGCAGGGGCTTTTATAGGAGAATTGAGCCAACAAAAAAATCAAAAAAATGCCTTGAGAGCGGCTTGGGGTTCCTTTGTAGGATTCTTGGCAGGCAGCCTGATCAAATTGATTATTTCAATGGCCTATGCTGGGTTATTTATCCAACAATTATTGGGGTGAATTTCGCATAAGGGCCAAAAAAAGAACTACAATACTTTATTTAGCACATAAAAAAAAGCCTTCCAAATGGGAAAGCCTTTCATTGGTTGGACAGCCTCGCCATCTCAACACGGCCTTAACACAAGGTTAAGACACAACACAACACAACAAATATAACAAAGCTTTTTTAAAAGGTGCTTATTTAAGACTAAATATCTCTAAAAATTTAGTTCATTAAGACAGGAAGTTTTAAAATAAAGACACCAATAAAAACATTATTTGCCTTTTAAAAATCTATTACAATACCAAAACTTGGAATAATAGACCCCTCTTCTAGGGGAATTTGAAATAGGCTGCGAGGATTTACCGGCATACCAGAGGGGTCTCTACTAAGCCCATAAGAGGGGGGCTGTGGATTGGCATTTGCCAAAGCATTCTGAACTTCTATAAAGAAATCTAAGGCAACCGCTTTATAGAACCATTTTTTGTCTATTCTAATATCTAATTGATTAAATGGGTCTAATTTCTGACTCCCCAAACGGTCGTAATCCAAGACAATTTTCGGGTATAACTGAGCGGTTTGTGGAATATCTGTTGGTACAAATGGAGTAGCTGCAGCAAATCTATGGCGGGCACTTACCTCCCAATTCCTAGGAAGCTTATAGCCTGTGGTAAAAGAAGCCAAATGCCTACTATCCCATACAGATGGCCTAAAGACCTTAGGGTCTAGCCCTGAAAAAGTGGAATAAAAATAAGTGTAGGAGAAAATTCCAAAAAAGCGATCCATGAGTTTTTGTTGCCACAACAATTCCAATCCATAGGCTTTACCTTTACCAACAGATGCAATGGCTTCATTTCCTAGGACCTCAAAACCAGCTCCTTTATTGGCGATTGAAACCCCGTCTTCTAGAGAGACTGGATAGTCTGAATAATATTTATAAAAACCTTCTAAAGACACCCTAGCAGTAGGATTCAAAATCTTTTCTACGCCTAAGACCAAGTGCGTAGAACGGGTGTAGTCCAAGTCTTGATTTAAAAATTCCTGTGCGGTATTTTGAAAGCCCAACATAGTGTATGGGGGAATTTTATAATATACTCCAGCGGTCCCATTAAGCTTCCAACTAGGTGTTAAAGCATAAGAAGCAGAGGCCCTTGGAGAGAATGTTTTTAATAAATTAGATCCCTTGATAAAAGTATCTCCATCCATTCTAAATCCAAAAGAAAGGGCCAAACGATCCTTTAAAAAATCTTTAGATCCTTGGGCAAACAGACCATAGTTCAAAAAATCTAAAGAAGTGTTATATTGATAAGCTGCCAGTGTATTGAGCGTACTATTCTCGTAAAAGGCCCTCTGCAAATTAAGTCCATGACTCCATTTCCAGCCCTCTGCAAAACGATTTACCGCCAATCTTAATTTTGTTTCTGACTCTAAAGCGTCGTTTTGAAAGCGAAGCTCTGTTTGTGAGGCATTATCATTATACTCACTGTAGGTATTCCATAGGCTGTTATTACTCAAACTCACCTCCATAAAACCACTCTGATCTTTAAAGCGCCTCTTCCAAGTAACCCCAACAGTATTGGAGTTTTGGTTAATGAAAGGTACCTGATCAAAAGTAGCTTGCTGGTCTGGGGTAGGATCTTCTGGCAAGGCAACTGTAAATTCATCTATACTTCCAAGACCTACAAAACTCAGGCTGTTGTAAGCGTCTATTTTGTGGTTTAATTTATATTGGTAATCCCAATAATCAGGTCTAATAGGCAAACCTATCAGTTCGAATAAAAACTGTAAATAGGACCTTCTCACAGACAAAAGCACATCTGTTTTTACTTCCCCATTTTTTTTATTTACCAAGAGGGGTGTTTCAAGTGTTAAAGCTGCTTCACTGGCACTCAACCTGAAGTTTCCTGCAAACCCATCTGGGTTTACATCTCTTTGAGTAAATTGTAATACTCCAGACAAAGGATTGTTGTACTGGGCGCCAAAGGCAGATGAAGAAAGCCTTACATCTGAAATAAAAGAAACATTTAACATGCCTACAGGACCTCCAGCACTTCCTTGGGTACTAAAATGGTTGATGTTGGGAATCTCAATACCATCCAAATAATACACCACTTCATTGGGAGCACCTCCTCTGATGATTAAATCATTTCTAAAGCCTCCAATAGAAGGAGAGACTCCAGGGAGTGTTTGTGCTACCTGTACCACGTCATTATTAGAACCAGGATAATTTGCAATCTCAACAGCAGAGAGCGATTGGGTAGAAAGTGGGGTCTCTTTAGGCCTTGTGATAGGACTCAAAGCCACTACCACCTCATCCAAAGCTTGTGAAGTTTCTAAAAGCACAAAATTCAATGGGGGTGTTCCCACAGATTTAATTTGAAAATTAAAAACCGTCTGCGAAGTAAAACCTAAATAACCCGCTTGTATCGTATAGGTACCCGGCGGAATATTAGGTATGGAAAACTGCCCCAATTCATCTGTAATGGCACCAAAAGTGGTCCCTTCCAAAACAACCGTTGCCCCGAATAAAGGACTTTGATTTTCTTCAAAAATTTTACCCGTGAGCACACCCAACGCTTGGCTGAAACCCGTTAAAGAAAAAGCAAACAATAGTAGAAATAAGATTTTTTTCATAGCGCGTTAAAATTAAGAAGAAAATAGCGGAAAAAAGCAAGAATCAAAAAACCACTAAATCCTATTAACATGCAAATCAAAAATAACCCCTTAAGGTCTCTAAAACTATGACATAAATCATGTCATTTATTGGGATAGCTTTAAATAAAACTGGCTTAAAACTGTATCATTAATACGCAGTAGTTGTCCACGGATAAGGGGTTCTTTTAATCCATTGCCCTCTAGTAAAATCAGGAAAATCTTGGGCGGCTCCGTTATTCTCTATTGACAATTCAGACAGCGGTGTTACCGCACTCCAAGCGGCGGCATCATAGGCATCTATTGGAGGTGCCACATTGGCTTTCGCTGCTTCCACAAAAGCATTCAAAACAAAGAAGTCCATTCCGCCGTGACCGGCACCCTCTGCGTATTCTCCGTATTTTTTCCAAAGCGGATGGTCGTACTTTTCCAGCCATGCTTTAGAGCTGTCCCACCTATGTGGCTCAGATTGTCCCTCTATGTATATCCTGTCGCCATCTTTCTCCCAAAGGCCGTTGGCTCCTTGTACCCTGAACCCCAAAGAGTAAGGTCTAGGAGAATTACAATCATGGGTAATAATAATGGTTTCACCCATGGCTGTTTCTAGGGTAGAGGTAATAATATCTCCTTGTTTAAAAAGCACTTTGGCATTCGGGTGGTCTGCACCACCTTTATCCACAATATACTTGTGTAAGCCCACCGCTTTAGTAGCATGAGAAGACATAGACACAAATCTATTCCCCCTATTTATATTGGCCATAGCGGCAATAGGTCCCAAGCCATGCGTTGGGTAAACGTCTGCATTTCTACTGACAGAATGTTGGGTGCGCCATTTGGCCTCAGAAATGGCTTTTTCACCAAACTCTACCCCTCCACCATAGGGTTGTTTCCCATCATTAAACTTAACATGCCTTAAATCGTGTTGGTACCCACACCTGTAATGCAGCATTTCTCCAAACACCCCTTCTTTTACCATATTTAGGACCGCCATGACGTCCCTTCTGTAATTTACATTTTCCAACAACATAAGATGGGTACCCGTTTCTTCATGGGTATTCACTAAGTCCCAGCACTCTTCCATTGTGTTGGCTGCAGACACCTCAACACCTGCAAATTTACCAGCTTTCATAGCGTCTACACTCATGCGGGTATGCCAGAGCCATGGGGTGGCGATAATTACGGCATCGACCGTTTTTAGGTCTAATAAATTTTTATAATCCAACGCATTCTTTCCAAAAACAGCCGGGGATTTAGCACCCGCTTCTGCCATAATTTTTTGGGCTATGGCAATTCTGTTTGGATCTATGTCTGCAATAGCAGTCACCACCACATCTTCCCTTTTAAGTGCGTTTTCCAAATGATTGGTTCCCCTGAGACCCACTCCAATAATACCTATGTGCAATTTTTCATTGGCGCGATTTGTCGCTTTTCCAAAAGTTTGGCCTAAGGCGTAGTTCGGCAGCACCACTGAGGCGGCGCCAAAAGCGGCAGATTTCTGAATAAAGGATCTTCTACTAGACATATTAGTGGGTGTTTGTGGGTTTATATTACCATTAAAGGCACATGAAATTTAGGGAAAAGTTTTATAAAATAGGCTTCTAAAAGGACATTTTATCTAGGATGTAGTATCTTGTAGCCGTTTTATAATGCAACTATGACTTTACTTATAATGGCTGCCGGAAGTGGTAGCAGATACGGAGGATTAAAACAATTCGACGGCCTTGGCCCAAATGGAGAGTACCTTCTTGAATACACCATTTTTAACGCTATAACAGCTGGATTCAACCACATTGTGGTCATTGCTAAACCCGCTAATACAGTAGAAATAAAAGCATATCTATCTCAAAAACTACCCGAACATATTGCTTTAACCGTATTGGGACAAGCTATTTCAGATGTACCAGAGGGCTTTACCGCGCCTGAAAACAGAGAAAAACCTTGGGGAACTGCCCATGCTGTTTGGACCGCTAGAGCGGTGATTAAAACTCCCTTTGCAACAGTAAATGCAGATGATTATTACGGTCCTGAAGCGTTTAAAGACGCTGGCGCTTTTTTAAACGCCCTACCCAATGCGCAGACCTATGGGCTTGTTGCCTATGAATTAAGCAATACCTTGTCTGAATACGGCACTGTATCTAGAGGGGTCTGTGAGGTAAAAGACGGCGCCTTAAAAGACATTACAGAGCGCACCAAACTTATTGCTTCTGGAAATGAGGAAGCTACAGATGAAGATTCTGGGTTAAAATTTCCACTAAACACGCCAGTAAGTATGAATTTTTGGCTGAGTACCCCTTTTATTTTTCCAGCTATCACAGCGCGTTTTAAAGCATTTTTATCTGGAGAAAACCCTGAAAAAGGAGAATTGTACCTGCCTTATATTGTAGCAGAACAGTTGGAAGAACAAGAAGTTAGTGTGGGGGTAATTCCTACGTCTAGCCAATGGTTTGGACTTACCTATGCTCAAGACAAAGCAGCGGCTAAAGAGACCCTTAAAGCACTTCATGAATCTGGTGTTTATCCAGCTGAATTATGGAAGGCATAGACCAAAAAAACATCGAAAATATTGTTCGCAGTTTTTTACCCCAAAGTAAAAACTTTGAGGTGATTCCCATGACACAAGGCCTGATCAATGACAGCTATAAAATTAGCTTCACCGATCAGGCCTATTTTTTACAACGCCTCAATACCCAGGTTTTTAAACATCCCACAGGGCTTATGCACAATATAGTCCAGTGGCAAAAAAGCATTGTACATGCCTCCTACCATTGCCCTGTTTTTTTAAAAACAATAGCGGGGAACTATTTGGTAAAAACAGAACAAGGCCATTTTTGGCGCATGCAAAATTATGTCTCTAAAGCCATCTCATACGATCTTGCTCCCAATGCGTCTATTGCCTTTGAAGCTGGAAAACTTCTCAATGATTTTCACAGTTGCTCCAAAAAAACTGACGCGTCAATGTTCCAAACACACATTCCGCAATTTCAGGATATTTCTTTGCGGTGGGAGCAGTTTCAACTGGCCTTTAAAAAGGCCGATGCCACAACCATCACCTCCGCTAAATACGCCCTAGAAAAACTTTATTCGCTGCAGGAATTTGTGTTTAACACCCCCTTAAAACTCCCGGAAAGAATTTGCCATAACGACACAAAACTCAACAATATGCTTTTTCATAAAGACAGTGGAAAGGCACTTTGTATGGTAGATTTAGACACCCTTATGCCAGGCTATGCTTTTTATGATTTTGGAGACGCCCTGCGTACCATTGCGAACACATGGGCTGAGGGAGCTGAAGAAAAGCCTGTGGCCTTTAGAAAAGACCATGCCCTAGCTTTTATTAAAGGATTGTGCAGTAATCCTAAAGTATTTTCAATATCAGAATGGGAGAGCCTGCCGTTTGGCGCCGTATATATGCCCTTTATTCACGGACTCAGAGCGCTAACCGATTATTTGTCTGGCAATGTGTATTACAAAGTGCGTTATGAACTTGAAAACTTAGACCGCGCTTCAGGTCTTTTAGACTTTGCTTCTGTTGCTAATAGCCAACAAGCTTTTCTCAAACATGCTATTCAAGAAGCCTTATGAGGTGGGGCTTTCTTTTTATCTCGCTGTTTTCTACCGCTTTGTGGGGGCAAAATTACGGAGGACTTTCTATAGATAACGACCTGTTTTTTGGCAAAGACTACTATTATTCCAGCGGTATTTTTCTACAGTATGGAATCACAAAAAGCAACAGAGACAAGCCTTTAGACAGCCAGGAGCTGTTCAAAGAAGAAAACTTTTTTAAAAAACGTATTCATTGGACTTTAGGACAACAAATATACACTCCCATTGGCCGCTATGACAGTATTACCACTAATATGGATTATCCCTTTAGCGGCTACCTTTTTCTAGAAAGAGCCGTATCTAAAACGCTCAAAAATAAGGGAGTATTTCGTTGGAGTGCTCAATTAGGAATAAGCGGTCCTGGATCATTGAGTACCCCTTTGCAAAACACCTACCACAAACATATTCTGGGACTCCCACCACTTAGTTGGGTAGGCCAACAAGCAGGAAATATGCATCTGGGCATTCTTGGACAGTACTCCCACTATATTTCCCTGAGTCAAAAGCGTCATATTTCTTATCAGCTTCAGAGCCAATGGGGCACCCACAGCAGCCAATCTAGTCTAAGTACAGGCTTACATTTGGGCCATTTAGATCCTATGGTATTTTACTCAGAAGCTTTTAATAATTCCCAAAAAAATGGGTTTGGAGGGTATATAGGCATTCAATACCAATATCATTTTCAGGATTACAACCTATCTGGAAGTTTGTTTGAAAACAGCTCTCCATTTACCCTGCCTTCCAATTCATTCAGAAATACTTGGCTAGCAGGTGTGGGATACCAGGCCAATAAATGGCAGTTTTTGGCCATAGCCAAAGCGCGATCTAAAGATACCCCAAGACAAAAATACAAAAGGCACCAAGTGTTATATATCAGTATTCTAAGGCAATTGGATTAACGGTCGGTGAGGATTGGATCTGGCATGGTCAGGGTAGTATTGATTCTAATAACGCCTTGCCCTCCTGCCAATCCGTAATTACTCTGAATGTCGTACACAGTCCTATATACGGTTACTTTTCTAATAGACATTAAGTCTAATCCAGGTGGGGGTGTCTTACCTATTAAGTTGCCATCTACATCCCAAAGGGCATATGGAGGTTCCCCATCTGTGAAAGAGCCAATCCTGTCTCGCATGACAATCACTTTATTGCCTTCTATTTTGGCCGTACCTAAATGCCTGCGAATGGCTTGAATGACATTTGTGGCGTATATGTCTATCCCAAATTCATTGAGTTCTCTAAACTTAGAGGTCTTTTTCTCTTTACGCTTTAAACCGCGTTCTATCATTCTAGCTTCTTTCTTAGAAACCCTGGCCTCTTGGGCTGTGCCCTGAAGGGGCGCTAAAAAAAGCACACATACTAATAGGTATATAAATTTCATCCTTTTAAATTTATATGAAGTTAGTGAATTATTGCTTAATTGAATACCACACAAATGGAACGTCTAATGATTGTTTTTCGTATTTTAGAAACAAAAAACAAGATGAAGCATAAATTTTCATCTTTACTTTTAGGGTTTATGTGTTTTTCTGGCACAATAGTTAAAAGTCAAGATACCACTGCAAAAATTCTTAAAGACACAGACCATGAGAAAATGGTCTGGTTTAAAGAAGCCAAATTGGGGATTTTTATACACTGGGGGCTGTACGCCGTAGACGGGATAAGTGAATCTTGGTCTTTTTACAATGAATATCTCTCCCATGAAGACTACCTTAAGCAATTGAGTGGTTTTACTGCTGCCAACTTCAAGCCAAAAGAATGGGCAAAACTTATTAAAGACAGTGGCGCAAAATACAGTGTCATTACTAGTAAACACCATGATGGATTTGCGCTTTGGAACACCAATTATGGTCATCTAAACGCGGTATCTCATGCAGCAGCTAAAAAAGATGTCTTAAGTCCGTTAATAGATGCCCTAAAAGAAAAAGAATTAAAAGTAGGAATTTATTTTTCTTTACCTGACTGGTCATCTGACCTATATACCCATTTTACAACAAGCAAAAGAAGATATGCCATTGAGCAAGATCCACAAAGATGGCAACAGTATCTAAATTACATGAATGGACAACTTCTAGAACTTAAAAATAACTACACACCAGATCTTTGGTGGTTTGACGGAGATTGGGAACATCCGCCTGAGGCCTGGGAAAGCACAAAAATTAGAACATCGCTACTAAAGGGAGCTCCAAATACTATTATTAATTCGAGACTCACAGGACAAGGAGACTATCAGACACCTGAGATTGGCGTACCAGTTTATAGACCAGAAGCAAAATACTGGGAACTTTGTATGACTTTAAATGACTCTTGGGGGTACCAGCAGACAGACAACAATTATAAAACTTCACAACAAGTTATAGATATTTTTGTAGACTGTATTTCAAAGGGGGGGAATTTGCTATTAGACATTGGTCCAAAAGCAGACGGTTCCATTGACCCCATACAAAAAGAACGCCTTCTGGAACTTGGATCATGGATTAGAAAACACCACAAAGCCGTTTATGAAACAGAGAAAGGAATTCCTTACGAGCATTTTTATGGTCCCACTACTTTAAGCAAGGACAAGCAAACACTGTTCCTGTTTGTAAGAGACATACCAAAAGATGGAAAAATTGTGGTTAAGGGAATTTCCAACACCATTCAAAGGGCTTATGTTGTTGGCAATGGTAGTATTCTTTCACAAAATAAAATAGCTAAACTGTATTGGAATAAATATCCTGGAATTTCATACATTGACTTACCCAAAGAAACCATAGACACATATTATACGGTGGTAGCCTTAGTCCTAGACGGCCCAATAGAGCTATATTCAGAATTAAATGGTGCTGTAGAACAAAATTAAATAAGGTCCTATGAAGACATGTATAAACTCCTTTTGGAGTTTGCTTTTCTTTCTCATTGTTGGCTGTGATAAAAATGACACGACAAATTTTCCAATCAACGCCCTAGAAGGCCAATGGATTTTGGATCGAGTGGTCTGTTTTTGCTATTTTGGTGAAATTGGGAATGAAAATTTTTCTGATCAGCAACTGTGGTTTTATGAAAATCAACTCTACCCCATAGGATCAAATAATGATATTCCAAACATTGCACCCTTAGGAAAAGCCTACGATTACCGTGTCATAGAAAGTGAAATGAGTCTTGAAAATTCAAGCGAAAAATACCGCATTAGCCTAGTTGGAAATTCCCTGACGCTCACTTATGTAGACAACGAAATGATCGCAGACGACGAGATTACATTCTATTTTAAAAAAGGTATGGCAGATCCCTCTTGCATAAATTTTTCTCAAATTCTGGGAAACGCTATTTGCACCAAAGAATACGCCCCAGTTTGTGGTTGTAATGGCATCACATACGGTAACAAATGTGGGGCTGAATCCGCTGGCGTGTCTCATTGGGAAAATGGGGTGTGTGAGAAATAGAAAGTTGATTAATAAAATAAAAATTAACTTTAAAGAAATAAATAACATTCATTATGAGAGACATTATTTGCCCTAGTTGCAAGACCTCTTTTAAACTAGACGATGCCGGTTTTGCAGATATTGTCAAGCAGGTACGGGACGATCAATTTTCAGAAGAACTCAACCATAGATTGGCCATTGCTGAAAAAGAAAAATTCAATGC
>Ga0115558_1002433_pt1 | contig 11073 bp, 8 predicted proteins | sample COGITO_mtgs_1104_4_FD_87279 | JGI IMG/M metagenome (GOLD analysis project Ga0115558, IMG submission 87279) | Pelagic marine microbial communities from North Sea - COGITO_mtgs_110426 | ecosystem: Environmental > Aquatic > Marine > Epipelagic | place: Germany:Helgoland, sampling site Kabeltonne... | reverse complement strand
TGGATCTACAGATATAATAGCAATATTTTTCTCTGGAAAATCAAGCAAGAAACGGCGAACCAATTCATCTACCAAACTACTTTTACCTGCACCACCTGTTCCTGTGATACCAAGAACTGGCGTTTTTATTTCTTTGGCTTCAGCAGAAATACCTGCTAAAAGTTCCTTGTTTTCTTCTGGGAAATTTTCGGCAGCTGAGATGACTCTCGCTATCGACATCTTGTTCATTTTGCGGAATGACTGCACTTCTCCGTTCAGATTCTGCCCTGTTGGAAAATCAGATTTTTCCACCAAATCATTGATCATTCCTTGTAATCCCATGGACCGGCCATCGTCAGGATGATATATTTTGGTAACACCATAGTCTTGAAGCTCAGCGATCTCAGAAGGCAGAATAGTTCCACCACCACCACCAAAAAGCTTGATATGCCCTGCACCCTTTTCATTTAGAAGGTCACGCATATACTTAAAATACTCGTTATGGCCACCTTGGTAACTGGTCATAGCAATAGCATTCGCATCCTCTTGTATAGCTGTATTCACTACTTCCTCCGCACTTCTATCGTGCCCGAGGTGTATCACTTCGCAGCCTGTAGCTTGTATGATACGACGCATCACATTGATGGCAGCATCGTGTCCATCAAAAAGAGATGCGGCTGTTACTATTCGTACTTTATTTACTGGTGTATAAGGTGTTTGGTCTTGCATGGTTATTTAAAACTGTTGCGAAGATAAGACAACCACATTTCTAAACAGAAACTAGGGATAGAATAGAATTTTTAAAAACTATTAAACTGAAAATTAAGGCAATGAAGCCGATGTAATCGTTAGTAGTTTAAAAGGTCATAGTCGCATATTACCGAAACCCTAAGTCAAGAGTTTACAATAATCTTATATTTACCGCTTTAAACACAATAGATGGAGATACTTAGAGGCCTTCTGGGCTTAATCATTCTAATAGGAATCGCTTTTATATTTAGCAAACACAAGAAAAGAGTAAACTGGAAGCTCGTAGGCTCTGGCTTAGTCATCCAGTTAGTTCTTGGATTATTGGTCTTTAAAGTACCCTTATTTGCCTCTGTTTTTGGTGTATTTGCCGGTTTTTTCACTCAGCTACTCTCTTTTACAGATGCAGGTGCCGAGTTTATTTTTGGGAACCTAGTCTCCAATCTTCCTGAGATTAAACAGACCATGGGTTACATCTTTGCATTCAAGGTGCTCCCTACAGTGGTTTTCTTCTCAGCGCTTACCTCACTGCTCTATTACCTTGGTATATTACAAAAAATAGTCTTTGCCTTCGCTTGGATACTGAGCAAAACAATGCGTCTATCCGGTGCAGAAAGTTTGGCTGCGGCAGCTAACATATTCGTAGGACAAACAGAAGCACCTCTAGTGGTAAAGCCTTACATCTCCAAAATGAGCAAATCAGAGATAATGTGTCTAATGACGGGCGGCATGGCGACTATAGCTGGCGGTGTTTTTGCAGCATTTATTGGCTTTTTAGGAGGAGATGACCCTGCAGTTCGGCAAGAGTTTGCGAAACACTTACTCACCGCCTCTATCCTATCAGCCCCTGCAGCTATTATATGTGCTAAAATACTTTATCCTGAAACAGAAAAAGTAGATGAAAAACTTGATATCGACAAAGAAACCATAGGAAACGGACCACTAGAAGCTATTTCCAATGGGACTACCGATGGAATAAAGCTGGCTGTCAACGTAGGTGGAATGATACTCGTATTCCTAGCATTTATAGCTATGATTAATTTCTTCTTATTTGACATCATCGGGAACTACACGGGTTTAAATGAGACGATAGCTGCTGCCACCATCTATGACGGTCTCAATTTACAAATGATATTGGGTTATATTTTCGCACCACTCGCTTGGGTCATTGGTATAGACAGTCAAGATATGATTCTCAGCGGTCAGCTGTTGGGAGAAAAGACCGTAATCAACGAGTTCATCGCCTACCTATCGCTTAAAGAAATGATAACCGCCGATGGTGGAGCAATGCTTACCAACCGTTCTGTTGTTATTTTAACGTATGCGCTTTGTGGCTTTTCTAATTTTGCTTCTATCGGTATCCAAATAGGTGGGATTAGCTCACTAGCGCCGAATCAGCGTGGCACTCTAGCCAAGCTAGGTATGCGTGCGCTCATAGGCGGAACACTTGCTTGTTTGATGACTGCTACTATCGCCGGAATGCTATTCGCATAACACAATGAACAGAGGTTTTTTATACGGAGACGGTTTTTTTGAGACTATCAGAGTGGTGAATGGAAACCTACCGCTGCTGCAGACTCATATAGATAGAATCAATGATGCTTTAGAAATTTACCAAATAGTGCCAAGCTTTCTCGTGGATGAAGATTTCATTCGCAGCATAGCGCTATCCTATCAAAAAGACGGGATAGTTCGAATCAACTTCTTTAGAGATGGAAAAGGACAATACACTCCCGAAACAGACGAATTGGCCTTTGATCATTCCTTTAGAGAATTTGACGCTCCTTTCTTTTTACCAACCTCGCTCGACTTAGAAGCCGATCTAAAAAAAGCTCCTTTAGCCAAGGGCATACTAGGCAAATACCCAGAGCCAAAACCGATAGTGCCGTGGATGACTGTAAAGAGCCTCAGTAGCATCTACTACGTGATGGCCGCGAAGTACAAGCAAGAAAAGCAAGTAGACTATTTGCTCATACAAAATACAGAAGGTCATATCTGTGAGGAACTCACCAGCAATATTCTTATTCAAAAAGGAGAAGACTTTTTCATCCCAAGCCTAAGAAGCGGCGGCGTAAATGGAGCTACACAGCGTTTCTTACTCAGAAACTATGGCTTTGCCATTACCGAGAAGGCAATTACCATGGATGACATTGAAAATGCAGATGTGGTTTACTCATGTAAGGGAAGTACTGGTGTGAGTAGGGTGAGGTAAATTTATTGATTTATCCTAACCCAAAGGGTTTACACCATTATAGCTAATGTATATCGAGGTCGGGTGCGACCCCTTCGGGGTCGAATATTGTTTTCTATATTTTCTTTAGAAATATGTAATTCCTTGGGGATTTGTCTCATTTTGTAAAAGAAAGATAAAATACTGACGCAGTGTATTATTTCGAAGGGAGTAAAGGGTGAGGTGGATTAGCTTACCCATTCTACTAACCTATTTCGTTTAAGCATCAATCTTATAGGATAAAAGTTAAGCTTACTTTTATAATCAAGTTATCTAGACAAAATCGAGTTAACCTATGAGTCAAAACTAGGGATATACAGGTCGTCTAAATTTATATTTACATAAGAGGTTAACAATAGGTCACTCGAGTCTTTCAAAATTAGTTTATAATAATAATCTGATAGTAGGCAATAACCTACTCCCCATGTACCATATCTTTCTAGCCCTATAACCTCATCAAATTTAGCAACTACCCATGAGCACATCCTTACATTTAATCTAATAGGATTAAATTAAGGCTTCATTTCAAAAACAAAAAAAATCCCAACTGCCGAAGGCAATTGGGATTTAGATAGTGTTATTTGAAAATTACAGAATCTTTTCGCGGTGGCGAATTAGTATCTGTACGCGTCATTTTTATACGGACCGTTCAAGCCTACACCAATGTAGCTTGCTTGGTCTTGAGTAAGTTCCTCTAATTCCACACCTATTTTAGAAAGGTGAAGAGCAGCTACTTTCTCATCTAAGTGTTTAGGAAGTACATATACTTCATTCTTGTAGTTTGCACTTCTTTCCCAAAGTTCTAATTGAGCTAGTGTCTGATTTGTAAACGAGTTACTCATCACAAATGATGGGTGACCTGTAGCACAACCAAGATTTACTAATCTACCTTCTGCAAGAAGGATGATTTCGTTACCATCTATATTGTATACATCTACTTGTGGCTTCACCTCAAATTTAGAATCACCGTGATTGTCATTTAAGTAAGCTACGTCTATCTCATTATCGAAGTGACCGATGTTACAAACGATTGTTTTATCATTCATTAATCGGAAGTGTTTTTCAGTAAGAATATCTTTATTACCTGTAGCAGTTACTATAATCTGAGCTCTAGGAATAGCATTTTCCATTTTCTTCACTTCAAAACCATCCATTGCTGCTTGTAAAGCACATATAGGATCTATCTCAGTAACTATCACTCTAGCACCTGCACCGGCAAGAGATGCTGCAGTACCTTTTCCTACGTCTCCGTATCCTGCTACTACTGCTACTTTACCTGCAATCATTACGTCAGTTGCTCTTCTAATCGCATCTACTGCAGATTCTTTACATCCGTACTTATTATCAAATTTAGATTTAGTTACTGAATCATTGATATTGATAGCCGGAAGCGGTAATGTACCTGCTTTTTGTCTATCGTATAATCGAAGTACACCTGTAGTAGTCTCCTCTGAGATACCTCTGATACCTTCTACTAATTGAGGATATCTGTCTAACACCATGTTAGTCAAATCTCCTCCATCATCTAAAATCATGTTTAGTGGCTTACCACCTTCGAACGCGTGAAGTGTCTGCTCGATACACCAGTCAAACTCTTCTTCGTTCATTCCTTTCCAAGCAAAAACTGAAGTTCCTGCAGCAGCGATTGCAGCAGCAGCCTGATCTTGTGTAGAGAAAATATTACAACTACTCCAAGTCACCTCAGCTCCAAGAGCTTGTAAGGTTTCGATAAGTACAGCAGTTTGAATGGTCATGTGAAGACATCCTGCGATACGTGCACCAGCAAGTGGCTGACTATCTCCAAATTCTTCTCTTAGAGACATTAATCCTGGCATCTCTGCTTCGGCTATGTTAATTTCTTTTCTTCCCCAGTCTGCTAGCGAAATGTCTTTTACTTTGTAGTTACTCATTGATTGTGTTGTCATTACTTTTTCTAAACGTTGCAAATTTACTACATCTTAAACAAAGCACTCGTTAGTTTTGTTGCATATTTGCAATAATAAATAGATAATACAATGTATCCAGAAGAATTAGTAGCTCCAATGCGGGCTGATTTAACAAATAACGGTTTCACGGAATTAAGAGACGCTGAGCAGGTAAACAGTGCGCTAACCAATGCAAAAGGAACTACACTACTCGTAGTGAATAGCGTATGTGGATGTGCTGCTGGCAGTGCTAGACCAGGTGCTGTAGGCTCACTTAGTGGAGATAAAAAACCAGACAACTTATATACGGTTTTTGCAGGACAAGACGCAGAAGCAGTAGCCACAGCAAGACAACACTTACTTCCTTATCCTCCAAGCAGTCCTAGCATAGGCGTTTTCAAGGATGGTGAATTAGTACATTTCGTAGAGCGTCTTCATATAGAAGGCCGCACAGCTGAGATGATATCTGATCACCTGCAAGCCGTCTACAAAGAATTTTGCTAATTAGCGGTCTATTGACCGAGGAGTTAAATAATAACAACTGAAAATTAGAAGCACTGCCGGTCGGCAGTGCTTTTTTTTATCTAAAGCAGTTTACCTAATTCAATACCCTGTTGAAGATCTACCAGCGTAAATTTTCTTCTTTTGTATCTTCCGGTACACCAATGAAAAAATCGAATCATCTGTTCTCCTTCATCGTAAAAATACTTGTTAAATACGAAGGCTGAAACGTCCACATTGAAAACCAGACCATAGTCTTTAATCAAATCATAGGCATCATCTCCAGAAATCCCCAGTTCCTTCTCTAGATCAGAATCGATAGACATTTGACCATTGCCACTATATTTCTTAACCACTATTAAAAGTCGTCCATTGATATCCATTTCACCTCTTTTTAAACCAAAAAAATCCCAACCACTTGCGCGATTGGGATTTTAAATTTCATTGTTGTCATCCTAAGTGTTCGCCTATGGCGAATTGTATCGAAGGATGATAAAGCTCCTATTATGGTGCTCCTACTCGGTGCATCGCACATCTAAACCCTAGGGTAGATAATGCCTGTTGCTCATCCAAGTACCTTCTATTTCCTGGAGAAGCCCAAAAGATACGATCATTCCAAGAACCTCCTTTGTAAACACGAGCTTGATTATCTATAAGTGTACTAACACCGTACTCATATCCTTGCTCACCGTCCATATAGGTTTCTTCATCTAAGTAACCGATGTTATCTGCTCGCTTGTAGTTTCTTCTACCTACATTTTCTTCTTCTGTTACTGGTACATAGATTATTCTACCTAAGCTGTCTTTCAGATCAACTATACCGTCTTGGTCCAAACTTACTTTATCAAACACATTACCACGGAATGAATTGAAATCGCTTACATCTTCTGGAGACAATGGACGGTAAATATCCATCACCCATTCAGCTACGTTACCTGACATATTATACAAGCCGTGATCGTTTGGCCAGTAGGAAGCTACAGGCGCAGTAATAAGTGCCCCATCGTTTAAACGATTAGCAATACCACCTTGGTCACCTTTACCTCTTTTAATGTTTCCATATATAAGGCCTCTATCTCTTTCTTGCCCTCCAGAATATCTCACTGTAAGACCCTCCCAAGAGTATATTTTCTTTTGGTTTACATTTTCATATGTAGACGCTCCTATATTTGCTTGAGCAGCATACTCCCACTCAGCCTCAGTTGGCAGTCTATACTCGGGAAGCATAATACCATCTTCCATACGTACTTGACGTGTGCCACCTCGTTTTACTCTGTAGTCTTTCCTTTGATGCTTACCCAAGGTAAGACCATCGCTTTGACCTACATAGTAAGCGTCTGTGTTAAAGTTAGCCTCATTCATCTGATCAGGATCTGGTTCTAATATACCTTCTCTTATCAAAATCATTTCATTCACTCTATCGCTTCTCCAAGCTGCATATGCTGTAGCTTGTTGCCAGTTCACTCCTACTACAGGGTAATCCTGGTAAGCTGGATGGCGGTAGTAATAGTCTACATAAGGCTCATTGTATGCAAGTCTATCTCTCCAAACATTTGTGTCAGGTAGTGCATTGATGCCTACTTCAGGATAATCTACATATACACGCTTTAGCCAAAACACATATTCACGGTAATGACTATTAGTAACTTCCGTCTCATCCATATAAAATGAAGGTACAGAAACTTTACGCTCTACGTTATTGTGCTCATAGGTTACGTCCTGCTCTGAAGAACCCATTGTGAAAGCACCACCATGCACCAATACAAGACCTGGACCAGTTTCTTGACCCGCATACTCGTGCTTTTCAAAACCTCCCCACTTAGAATCATTGTAATTCCAACCGGTGCTTGAAGATTTCTCTTTTTTACAAGCTACTGATGACATCACTGTCAATGCAAATAAGCTTATTGTGAATTTATTTAACTTCATATAATTTAAAACCTTTACTTATAACTCTACCTAACCTTCAAATATTGTGCAATTATACATTTTTTTGAGTCAGATTAAAAATCTGGACAACTGATCTTACGGTACTTTCTACTCGGTTTACGAGCGCACCACTCTATACCAGCTGATATCTCATGCGAGCCTGGAGCAGCTGATCGAGCACCACTTACGGTGAGATCGAAACTGTATCCAAATTTGAACTTATCCTTACGGAAACCTACCAACGCCATAAGTGCGTCTGAATTGCCATATTCACCAAATGTCTGTCTAAACCACAACCCTGTAACCAAAGGTCCTTTGTTGTAATAGAAACCAATATTCATTTGAGTAAATTGATTCTGAAGCATAAACAACACGTTAGGAGATATCGTAGATTCTGGATTTTTACGCCCGTCCAATGGTATCACCAACCCACCGTGAGCAGTATACCTTCTTGGTATTATACCCACAGGATTGTTAAAAAACGACTGATTAGGCTCTATAAGATTATGAACCGCTATCCCAGCATAAAATCGCTCTGAATAACCCAATACACCTGTAGCAAAATTTGCATACCCTTTAGAATCACCAACGAATGGTTCAGCAGTAGGGTTTATAAAACCTGCACTAGGGTCTATCTGATCTTCAAAACGGAGACGCTGCCAATCTATGCTGCGCTGACCATACTGACCTTCTATACCAAAACGCATCGTGAATTTACGCGTAACGGGAAGTTGGAAGGAGTACCCTGCCGAAACTGAGGTAGACCTCAATAGACCTTCACCTGCTCTATCATCTAAAAGAAGCAACGAAATACCTCCGCCAATCTTATCAAAGTGTTGATCATAACTTGCACTAGAGGTAATAAATGTACCTGGAAGTGATGGCCATTGATTTCTATAATTTAACACTACTCTACCGCCTCCATTACATGTACCCGTACCCGCCATTGCAGGATTGGTGTATATTGGAGCTGCGTAAAATTGTGTGAATTCAGGGTCTTGAGCTTGTACATTAGTACACGCCAAGAGTCCCATCGTTAATAAAATAGCAGCTTGTAATTTTTTCATTCTACTTGTATTGTAATTCACAAAGATATAACATTTATAAAACTACGCTCAGAAAATCTAATTATTGTGTCAGATTTGTTTTTTAATAGCAAATACACAATAATTAATGCCTTAATATTGTTAGACCATCAACAGATTAAGAATAAATATGTTTTACCGAATGAAAATCACCTTATCCAGACACCTAATTCCATTGTTATTACTTGTAGCATCCAACTTGTGTGCTTACGCTCAAAACAATGCAATTACACTACAATGGAAGATCAATGAAAACCCAACGATAAATCCGGAGAATACGCTGCATGAAGTGCTGAATGTGGCGATGTGCGAGGAATGTGCCGCCAAAATAACGGTGGACAAACTTTATAAGATTCCTTACTACACCAAAAAAATAGCCGCAGAATTCATAGCCATAGACCAAGTCCGTCTGAAGGATGTAAAAACACAGTCTTCCTCATCTCAGAAGCTTCACCCCTACCTATCCACAGATTTTGAGATAAATACATCCGAAGCTATACAACAAGGTAAGCGATATATATATATTCAGGTAATTCCAGTACGTAAAAATGGAAATACACTAGAATATTTAACAAGTTTTACTCTTGATGTGCAAACTAGAGCATATGCCAAAACAACCGCGAATCTCAAAAAGAAAAAAGATCAAACGTACAATTCAGTACTTGAAAGTGGCAACTTCTACAAGCTGGCTATAGCCAGTGATGGTGTCTATAAAATAGATAAGTCATTTTTGGTTACTAGTGGTGCAGACCTTAGTACTCTGAGAATGTCGAAATTTAAGCTCTACGGCAATGGTGGACATATGTTACCTGAGGTAATCGCTCAGCAACGCTACGATGATCTGCAAGAAAATGCCATATATGCAGTAGACAATAATGGAAATGATATCATGGATGATGACGATTACTTCCTATGGTACGGCACCGGTCCCACGAAGTTTAATTATGTAAAATCAACCCAATCGTATGATGCCATAGGGCATGATTTCGATATAGCAGCCTACTACTTCATCACTTGGGACTCTCCTGCCAATGGGAAAAGAATAACTACTTCTCCTGCAAATGACGGAATAAGCACTGATGCCATTATTACTACCTACGAGCACATCGTCTATCATGAGAGTAATGAACAAAACCACATACAATCTGGAAGAAAATGGTGGGGTGATATGATGCAAATCACGACGTTCAAGAATTTCAATTACAACATTTCTAATGTCGCTACTAGTGAAAAAGTAGGTGTACGGTCTATAGTCACTGCCAGAACTCTTCGAGGTTTCACCGCAGGAATGACGCTAAGACTAGGAGACTCTCTGATCCGCAGCATAACTTTTAATACGGTAGATGGCAGCTATGACGAGAGATATGCTGATCGTCCTACGACCATGACCAAAAACGTAGGTGTCCAAGATGGGAATCTAACTCTTGCTTATAATTTCAGCAAGACACTAAATGAAGCTGCTGCTTGGATAGACTACCACGTGCTCACTGTGCCACGTAAACTAATCGATAATGGAGAGCAGCAAATTATTCGAATTAATAGAAAGACGGAAATCGGTAACCTGCAATACAATATAGAACAACTTAATGCTCAGAGTTTCATCTGGAATATCACGGACCACATCAATGTCAGCAGACAAGCGACTTATTCCAACGGTACCTTCAGCTCATACAAAGTAGCTAATGTAGGAACAGATACGAAGCCTAGATTTATCCTTGCTTCTGCTAATAATGCTAAGATTCCTGGTTTCATTGGAAAAATCAAAAATCAAAACCTACACGCTATCAAAGACATAGATTACCTCATGGTCACCAGTCCAGAGCTGGAGGAGCAGACCAATAGATTGGCAGATTTTCACAGAGCAAATGGGTTAGTGGTGCAGGTGGTCATTACCCCAGAAGTATTCAACGAGTTTTCTAGTGGGTCTCAAGATGTGACTGCTATACGAGATCTGAGTAAGCTCATCTACGATAGGGGAATGCTACCTGGTGCAGAACGTACCTTCAAACATATTCTTTTGTTTGGTGATGCCAGCTATGATTATAAAAATGTAGAAGACAACAACACCAACATCGTACCTATCTATCAGAGTTATGAGAGTAATGAACCCACTAGATCGTATTGTTCAGATGACTACTATGCTATTTTAGATGATTCAGAAGGTTTTTGGGGAATCACCTCAGCAGATGAAGGCCTTGACCTAAACGTAGGACGACTGCCCGCCAGCAATGCCGCTGAAGCTAAAATAATGGTAGATAAAATTATTCACTACCACAGTGAGTCTAGTCGTGGAAACTGGATGCAGACCATCACTTTTGTGGCTGACGACGAAAACTACAATCAACACGTAGGCCCATCTGAGAATATGACTGCGGGTATTGGGCTTCAGAGTCCTGAGTACAATATCAATAAAATCTGGTTGGATGCTTATGAGCAAGTATCTTTTGGTAGCGGAAATAAGTACCCGAAAGTGAATGACGATATCACCAAAGGAATAGGTTCACAAGGAACACTAATCTTTAACTATGTGGGGCATGGTGGAGAAAATGGAATGGCACATGAAAGAGTTGTGACTAGGCCGGAGATAGTAAGTTGGAGTAACTATGATAAACTCTCTTTCTACATCACCGCCAGCTGTGAAATAGCCAAAATAGACAACCTAGATATTGAGTCTCCA
>Ga0115558_1002431_pt1 | contig 11075 bp, 9 predicted proteins | sample COGITO_mtgs_1104_4_FD_87279 | JGI IMG/M metagenome (GOLD analysis project Ga0115558, IMG submission 87279) | Pelagic marine microbial communities from North Sea - COGITO_mtgs_110426 | ecosystem: Environmental > Aquatic > Marine > Epipelagic | place: Germany:Helgoland, sampling site Kabeltonne... | reverse complement strand
CTACTTTTTTCGAGGTTCCAATTTTCATGTCTGTGATATCGATTGCGATCTCATCAGGAATATTCTCAATTACACCTCGCACAAGTAGCTTCTTAGCATTGTGTCTTAGCACACCGCCATTTTTAACTCCGATAGAAGCGCCAGATAAGGTGAGCGGAATCCGCATGGTTGTAGGCTTTCCACTCAACACCTCGATAAAATCGAGATGTAAAAGATTGTCTTTTACGGGGTGAAACTCGGGGTTTCTCATTACCGCGTTCACCTTGGTTCCGTCGATATCAAGCAAAACTTGATAGACGTTTGGGGTGTAAATTAATTTGTTGAGTTCTCTTTCGTCAGCATAGAAGTGAGTGTTTTTTTCACCTCCATAAACTACACATGGAACTTGACCTTCTCTACGCAATTGTTTGGCGTTTTTTGTGCCTAATGACTCTCGTAGATGTCCGTTAATTTCGATCGTTTTCATATCGATTCGTGCTTATGATTAAATAATGAATTGCGAGCTGATTGATTCATAACTAACTACACTTCGCATGGTGCTCGCAAATAAATCTGCCACGCTAAGTACTTTAATTTTATCTACAGGTTCCTTTAATGGAATTGTGTCTGTTATTACCAGTTCAGTTAACGCTGAGTCGTTAATGCGCTGATATGCAGGACCACTGAGCACACCATGTGTGATCATGGCTCGAACGGAGTTGGCTCCATGTTCCATCATCATTTCGGCCGATTTGGATAATGTGCCAGCTGTATCGATAAGGTCGTCAACGATAACTACATCCTTGCCCTTGACATCTCCAATGACCGTCATGGATGCTACTTCATTAGCAACCTTTCGTTGCTTATAACAGATTGCCAAGTCGCAGTTCAAGTGCTTTGCATAGGCGTTCGCCCTCTTGGTGCCTCCAGTATCTGGCGCTGCCATTACCAAGTTTGGAAGGTTTAGTTCGATCAAGTAGGGTAAGAAAATGCTCGAAGCGAATAAATGATCAACAGGAACTTCAAAGAATCCTTGAATCTGATCCGCGTGAAGATCCATTGTCATTACACGAGTCACACCGGCAGCCATCAGCAAGTTTGCCACGAGCTTTGATCCAATGGATACTCTTGGCTTGTCTTTTCGGTCTTGTCGGGCATAACCGTAATATGGCATTACAGCGATAATGTTTTTTGCAGAAGCGCGCTTCGCAGCATCCACCATCTGCAATAATTCCATCAAGTTGTCGGCAGGCGGGGTGGTGCTCTGAATAATGAACACATCCGCCCCACGCACTGTTTCTTCAAAAGACGGTTGGAATTCTCCATCACTGAAGCGTAGAATATTGACGTGCGCTAAGTTCAGCCCATAGCTCGAAGCTATCCGCTCTCCTAAAGCAATGGTTGATGTTCCTGCGCAAATTTTGACCTGATGAGACATAGTTTTTTACCTGAAAAAGGGGTGCAAATGTAACTAAATGAGTGAGTTGACAACGCGATAATACATTGCAAATCCTCTGTCTGCCCCCGATTTTGAAACCAGCCCACAATCAAAGAAGATGTATGTTTATCCTAATCTAATAAAATCAAAACCTATGCGATCATTAAAACTAATTCTTCTAACCATCCTAATTACTGGATTTTACGGCTGCGAAAAATGTACAACTTGTACTACCGATATTTTTGATGGGGAATGCACGTGCCTTGGGATTCCGACCTCACACCCAGATATTTCATATACGGAGGAAAAAGCGCTTGAAGAGGCTTGCACGCAATCTGCTAGTTGTACATGGTCATCAACAGTTGCTTCTACCGATAGCAGGGAAGAGTGCGGAAAGACGGTAGATGTTGAGGCAGAATCCATAAAATTAGAAGCTATTGGCTGGGAGTGTACTTCCGTAGAGTAAGGCACAAAACATCTAACTATAAAATGAAAAAAGGCTCTCAATTATTGAGAGCCTTTTTTGTACCCGGGGCGGGAATCGAACCCGCACTCAGTTGCCTGAACTGGATTTTGAATCCAGCGCGTCTACCAGTTCCGCCACCCGGGCATTTTGAACTGAAGCGCGAAAGTAATTAAAGTTTGAAATGATTTACTCGTTGATGATCGCGGTCCAAATACTTTGCTGGTCATTTTCGAAGCGTGTCCAAATAGGCCGAACCACCCCGTTAAACACGGAGATGTTATTGTAATCTCCAAAGAATCGTGCAGAAGAAGGATCAAAAGGAGTGTCGCTTATTCTGATGTTTTCGAAAGTCGAGTTCGTCAAATCAGCTGAACGTGCGTAATAGACATCCGTCAGATTTGTTGAGTGATTGCGACGGTCGTAAAAGACGAAGTGTAAACGTCCTGTGCCTTGATCTAGGTCCATCCAAGTAAAAAACTGATGTCGGCCTTTTGGGTCATCATTTACTCGAATGGGAACGCTCCATGATCGTCCCTCATCTTTTGAAGAAACCAACCAGACGTCGGTATCGTCTTTTCCATTTCTTTGATCACACCAGTTGATATATAGGGTACCATTGTTTGGCCCTCCAGATCGATCGCATTTTATAATCGGCATTCCATTTGCACGGCCAAGACCAGGAACTTCAAATGCCCAATTTGCTCCTGAATCGACTGCTACTTTCTCCTCCGAATAACCCGAGATCAAGCCAGTTACGCGATCGTGATATGCAATGGTGAATACGATTTTTCCATCCATGCTCCAAGCAGTATAAATGTTTCCAAATTCGTCCACATCCGATGTGGCGCCTTCTGTTGTCTTGCTATCGTCCGTGCAGTTTCCTGAACGGGTGTTTATTTGTACGGGGGCACTCCATTTCTTTCCTGATTTGCTTTGTGACATTAAAATGTTTGAATGGCATGTTGGGCTCGGGTCGTTGTATTTGTCGAATTGGGTCCAGGTGGCAATGAGTTGATCGCTAACCGGGTCATAAGTCACCCATTCTTTATCTTGTTGTTTGGGTCTATTCAGGCCTATGCTCGAACCCCGCGACCATCTTTTGCCATTGCTCTTTGAGGTTTGACATACAATACGATCTAGAATCCAGGGACTACCCCATCCAAGTCCTGTAGGGTCGCTTAAATGGAAATAGTGAAACCGACCGTCTATATCGGATACTATACAGGGATCACCGTACACTCCGAATCGAGATTTTAGCCGATCCGTTTTCCAGGTTTTACCCGAGTCGGATGAAATCGATACGTATTTAAGAACTGCTCCCGCGACCATTTTTGATGGATCTGACTTACTGATAGCGATGCTTGGCTCGCAAGGGGCATAGCTTAAATTGCTAGAAGGCTCAAAGATTTTGACATTTTCATAGCTTGATTGGCTCGAAACCGACCATCCCATAATACATAAAATCAATGTGAGTATGAAGTGTTTGAACATGCTGTAAAAATGGGGAATAAAAAAGCCCCAACGCTAATTGGGGCTTACTAAAGATAGGGTTAGAATCGAATTTTAAAACCTAGAGAAAATATTCGTTCCAGTCGGTGGGGTAAACTTACGACTGTCTAACTAGCTCCGAATTTATCGCACAGATTTAAGTTTCTGTTCCTTTTGTGCTGAACTGCAAAGTTCAGGTGATAAGCGCGCAAAAAAAAGCCCCATCCAAAAAAGATAGGGCTTCTGTTAGTGGTGATAATGGGTCAATGTGTTTTTATCACACTGTATGAAAATGATTGACTCTTATCCGAATCGATCAGCTTGATAATGTAGTTGCCGGCCGCCCGGTTTTGAAAATTCACGGTTATCCGATTATCAACCGCTCCATTTCCAGAGGCATTCCAAATGAGCTTTCCAGACATATCAAACATTTGGATTTCTTCAAAATCTTGTAGCGACTTTGATTCAATGATAATGCAGTCTGAGGCTGGGTTGGGATACAGACTTAATTCCAAATCAGCAGGAATTTCATCTATAGCGGTTGGGGTTAGGAAACCTTGATGGTAACCTTGGGTCAATGTACCTTCAGCATTTGTGGAGCTGGAGACAACGACCTCGCCTACAGTGTAGGCTAGGGATCCACCGCTGCTCATGGCTTCGGATCCTGCGCTTCCAATAACCTGAAGGTCCTGGCTGTGCCCCTCTAGACCCGCAAAGGCGAAGAGTATGGCAAGGCTTGTTATTTTAATTGATTTCATAATCATTTTTGGTTTTGATGATTATTCAGACTCAAGTTCTTCAATTCGAGCTTCAAGTGCTTCAATCATTGCTTGCTGCTCTTGAATACCCTTGATAAGAACAGGAACTAAGCCAATATAGTTTACAGCTTTGAAGTCGAACTCCTCTCCAACTTCAACTGTGGCCTCGGCCTGAAGCGTCCCTTCATCATCGTAGACGGCCTCCATAATTACCTTATAGTCAAGGCCTTGTTCCCTTGCAGCTGATTCTGGAACAACTTGTTTTGGGTTGTGCGTTTCTTTGATTAATTCAGGAAACACCTCTTCCAATTCCTGTGCAATTAAACCAAGCTGTGGCTCAGTAGGAAGACCAAGAGTGGGAAACTCATCCACTCGACAATCATACTCTCGCGGCCGTAAGTTCATGATGTCATTAATAGCACCTTCATAGTCGCGAATGTTCTTCTTCAATTTTCGGTCAGACCCCCAGTAACCACTGCTTATGTATGCATATCCAGCAGAGTATAAGGCATAATTTCCGGAATTACCACCAGTCCCGTAATGGTACGATCCATATACGTAATCGTTGGCTCCTCCACCATATGCGTAATTATATGATCCATATGGACGGCCGTATTGCTGATTGGTGTATGCGTAGTTGTATGCTCCATATGCATAACCGGCATAGCTATAGTTGTTGGCCCTGTTGCTTGATCCATATGCATAACCATAATTGCCGCTCTGTCGAGTACCTTGGTTATATGATCCGAGAGCGTAGCCATATGTACCGCCAGATCGGACAGATGTGTTGTAGGAACCGTATGCATATCCATATGAGCCCGTGTAGTAGTTATTGGCTGTGCTACGCGTTCCGTATTGGTAATAACCTCGTCCATAAACATAATTATCTACGCCATAGTTAGTGGCCGTACCAGTAGTATAGATGTAGTTTCTCACACCGTAGCTAGTACCCGAATTTTGATACATATAATTCTCAGAGCCGTATGATGTTCCAGCACTATACTCCACAGCGTTTCTAGTCCCATAGGCGGTTGAGCTCATAGAGTATAGACGGTTATAGGCACCGTAGCCTGCTGTGCCATCATATATAGAACTATAGACGCCATGTGACGTACTAGTCGGTTGATACATGTCTATGTACATTCCATACGAGGACCCAGCGGAACTGTAGTCATATATTCTAATTCCATAGTTGTTACCACTTAGATCATCACGCTCTATGTTTAAACCGCCAAGGCTAGTTGCGGGCTTGATGGTCATTTTGAACGCATTGTTAACATCGGAAGCACCAACCCCGATGTAGGCATCAGATGTGTTGTACAAAGTGTCTCCTGATCGCACCCAGTCGTCATCATCAATTAATGAAGAGAGGTCAACTGCAAAGCTGTCAACACCTTCATAGATCATCAATGTAGAGTCATTGGCAAATGCAGTACTCGTAATTAGCTCGTTGGTAGAATCAGTGTCTAAGTCAGCCGCATTATGCGCGGCAATATCTGATGCGTTTGTGGCGATGTCCGTTGCGTTGGTAGCAACATCAGCAGACTGATCGTAATCACTAAGATCAACATCTCCACCGCCATTAGATAGCGAAAGTGTATTTCCTGTGAGGCTCATCGATTGCAGCTCATTTGTAGAATCGTTGTCCAAAAGAACTGGTTCTGGCGTGGTCAACACAATGTAGTTTCCATCACTAATCGCTATGGTGTCGCCACTTTGCGATAAGAACTGAAGCTCATTTGCTGGGTCCGCATCTGCATCATCAACAGCATCATTTGCTACTGAATTGGCATGCTCAGCGTAGGGTACTGATACCAATTCTGACGTGCTTGTCACAGCGTAGTTAGTGCCTCCAGCTGGGTCCATTTCAACTTTAATGAAGTGAGATGTAGATCCCCAATCAATAGTAGAGATGTCACCTGAGGCGCCAGTTCCGTTTCCTATTTGAAAGTTGAACAAACCGTAAGCGTTTGTAGTTGGACTGTGGTCCTCAGAATAAACAGAGGTGCCAGATGCCGATCCGGAGAGAATCGAAATTTTGACAGAGACTGCCTGGCCGGTAACCAAATCGCCAGCGCCATCACGCGCTACAGCTTGGTAGTTAAACTTTGATGGGGATTGTGCAAAGGTCGAGAGGCCAATCAACAGACCAATGACCATAAGGGAAAGATGTTTCATTATAGTATGGGTTAGATGTTTAGAAATAGGGGAAAAGCGACGTTGGAATTTTGGTTAGTCAACGATACTTCATTCACTTTCTAGCGACTAAGGTAATTGATTCTTCGATAAAACGAATATTGTTTGGGTAAAGGCAGCAGTCACAAGGCAAAAAAGGGGATGAACAGCAATCTATTGTATATCAACTACTAAACGCTGATTTAATTAGGCAATAAATCGGAGCTCAATTATTCATCGGATTCAACCGCATCTAACACCATTGGATAGACATTTTGAGATCGATCAATATCGGCCATCATTTGATTCGGGTCAATGGTAATCTTAACAATGTCCTTTAAAGAGAATTCGGTTTTGAGGTTGTAATTGGAATAAACCCAAGGCCATGGGCTTTTTAATGTATGTGACGCATCATCTAGGCCGCCTCTCATTCGTTCAAGCGGGATATAATATGTAAGCGTCTTCGATTTCGTTTCTACCAGAATTTCAAGTGGCATACTCATCTCGCCTAAGTTTTCCAGCTTGATAATTGTACTCTTCCCTTCGGCACTTAATCCAGAAATGGCATAGTCGATTTTGTTGGTAGTGCCAAGCCAAGCTTCGAAATACCAATCAAGCTCTATACCTGATCGCCTTTCCAAAACCCGTTTAAAATCTGGGGGTGTTGGGTGTTTAAACTTCCACAAATCATAGTATTCAATAATGGCCCTGTCAAAACTCTCGTCGCCAATTATATACCTCAACTGATTGAGAAAAATGCAGCCTTTAGAATAGGCGGCGTTTCCATAACCTCTATTGTGCCAATAATGATCGGCATGCGTCGTCAGTGGCTCCTCCTCGTTTTGAGAAACATACGAGACATATCCCGAATAGCTTCTTATATGTGGATTGTATGAACTCTTTTTTCTCAGCGAATCGAGCACGAAATTTTGAGCATATGTGGTAAATCCCTCATCCATCCAAGGGTACTTTAGCTCATTGGTTGCAATGACGCCGTAATACCAGTTGTGGATCGCTTCATGCACAGTGACACTGACCAATCCTCCAAAGGATCCAGTGCCTGAAATCATAGTACACATGGGATACTCCATACCTCCATCGCCGCCCTGTATCACACTGAATTGGGAATATGGGTATTTGCCAAATTTGGCATTCATTATTTCGAATAGTTCAACCGTTTTTGGTTCGAGCCTGTTCCAATTCTCGTTGATTGAGGTGTCGTTTAGGTGATAGAAAAAGAGAGTGGGTCCGCTTGCTACCTGAACGGAAGAAACGACGAAGTCAGGGTCTGCTGCCCAAGCAAAGTCATGCACATTATCAGCTGAAAATTGCCACATCGTGGTGCCTGATTCTGAGCCGACACCTTTTTTATCCAGTTGGCCTGTGCCTCCGATTACGAAGGATTCATCCATCTCAATGTTCACTTTGAACGAGCTAAAAACACCATGAAATTCGCGGCTAACATAAGGATCCGTATGCCAGCCGTCTTTGTCATATTCGGCCAACTTCGGATACCATTGAGTCATTGTGTAGTCTATTCCTTCGGCATTGTTACGGCCGCTTCTTCTGATTTGAACCGGCACTTGGGAATTGTATGTCATTTCCAATTCTGTGAATGCGCTGGGAGAAAGTGGCTTTTCCAGAATCACCGTCATCACGGTCCCATCGATAGTATACCCAACATCTCGACCATCTTGCGTGATCGAATTGATTTTGTGAAACCCAATTTCATCCTCCTTTAAGTCCGCAATCCGAGCTCCAATTCTAGGATCGGGGTCAGAGATGCTTCGCGAACGAACGTCCATTGAACTTCCGGGTTGAAAAGCATTGAAGTAAAGGTGAAAGAAGACCTTGGTTAATTCGTCTGGAGAATTATTCGTGTACTTAACTGTTTGCTTTCCTTCAAATTGATGGGATGTGTGATTCAACTTCACATCGATAATATAATCTGCCTTTTGTTGCCAATAGGCTTCTTGCGCAATATTCAACAGCGGAATAAGAGATGCCAGTGCGGCAAAGAGGAATCGTGTCATGGCTTAGTGCTAAGCAAATTGATTGACGTCTAGTTTGAGCCAATCAAGGGTTGATTGGTGAAAGATGTTTTGTTTGGTTTGTTGATCAAAGTTTCCGTTTTCGATAAACTCTCCAATGGTCAGATCTCCGAGGGGAAATGGATAATCAGAGCCTAGACAAACTTTCTCAGATCCCACATGATCGATTATGTATTGGAGCGCTCGCTCGTCATGCGTGATACAGTCCACCCAAAATTTCCCGAGGTAGGTCCGTGGGTTCTTTGGGTTGTCAACAGCTACCAAATCAGGCCGGCAATTATAGCCATGCTCAATTCTGCCTATTGTTCCAATGAATGCACCGCCCGCATGCGAATAACACACCCTTAGGTCAGGAAGGCGTTCATGAACACCGCCAAATATCAACGAGCAAGCAGCCCTAGAAGTTTCGGCCGGCATTCCCACAAGCCAGGGTAACCAGTATTTCTTCATGCTTCCCATTCCCATCATCTCCCACGGGTGAATCATAACTGCCAAGTCTAAATCTTGACAGGCTTTAAAAATTGGGAAGAACTGATCTTCGCTCAAGTTCAGGTCATTGATGTTGCTCCCTATTTGTATTCCGGGCATACCCAGTTCCTTAATACGCTCAAGTTCTTTGATCGCCAAGTTGGCGTCTTGCATGGGAACCGTTCCGAGGCCAACATAGTTTTTTGGGTAGGCTTCTGCTACTTCAGCGAGATGGTCGTTTAGAAAGCGGGATAATTCGAGACAGTCATGTGGCTTGGCCCAATAACTAAACATTACAGGAATGGTGCAAACGATTTGAACTTGTGTCGCGTGAGTCTTATACTCATCAATGCGCATCTGCTCATCCCAGCAATTGGGCTGAATGGTTCTGAAATACTCTTTACCCTTTATCATGTCAGCCGCGCCATCATCTCTTGACTCGAGATATATAAAATCACCGTACCCAAATTTTTCCGCAAATCGTGGCAATTGCTTGGGTAAAATATGGGAGTGCATGTCAATTTTCAGCATCTACGTAAATTTTGTGGTGAATATATAGTTTAGAAAATCCTTTCAAGGCGTGTCCTATACCTACGACAATAATAAATTTGCCTACAAGCTCTTAAAACTATGATGCGGATTACATTGATTTTTATTCTTCTGTACATGTCCATATCATTGGGCGCACAAGAAAGTTTTCGTGTCAATGGCGTGAACGTAATGACGTCAAAACAACCACCCCATAAAGCGGATAGATTTGTAGTAGGGTCGTTAAAATGGTCGAGCGTTCTGTCTAAATGCGTCAAACCTGGTGGATTCGAGGTTGGTGCATGGTTAACATATAAACCTAAGACGGCGACATCAACTTTTACTCTGAAGACTGGAGACGGCTGGGGTTCGTTAAAAGATCCCGTCCTATACATCGGAAAGATCATTGAAAACACAGGCCGAGAAATATTAAGAGAGGTAAAGTGCGAGATCGGTACGGGGCAGTCGGAAATTGTGATTAGTTTAAATGACCTCGAACCAAAGAAGGAATACTTCATTCTTGTTGCAAGCCGCCTGGCTAAAAAAGGAGATCAATGCAACACGAACGGACGCGGCTGGCCGGTTTAACTTTAATAATTTGGATAAAGGACATTATTCGATTAGGATTGAAGATGGCCACTCTGACCAGTATACCGAGTTGGTAATGGAGGATGATCTGAATGTGCCCTACGAGTCAGCTTCAAGTAACTCTATGAACGCAGATGGTTCGTTCAAGTTTTCCAAGCTGCCTGCGCAAGAGGTACATATGCAACGAATGATTGAAGAGGATTTTAATAATGACGACACCGACTTTACAAAGCTCGTGACGGGAGAACCTGTAATTCTAAAGCATGTGTATTTCGAAACTGGTCAGGGTCAGTTGAAGGAGCAGTCTAATTCTGAATTGGATGAGCTTACGGAGTACCTAAAGGAGCATTCCGAACTTCGAGTTAAAGTAGCAGGTCACACTGATAACACGGGAGGAAGCAAGCTGAATCAGCAGCTCTCTGAAAATCGGGCAAAGTCTGTATACGACTACTTAGCTGCCAAAGGAATTGAGAGTGGCAGGCTGAGTTATGAAGGGTTTGGCGCATCGAAACATATTGTGTCAAATATTTCAGAGGAGGGGCGAAAACAAAACAGGCGCGTCGAAGTCGTGGTCATGAAATAGAAAAAAGGCCAACCCAAAATTGAGTTGACCTTTTTCCATCGAAAAAATTTTCTAGTGCGTTTCTTCCGCAGTTATTGGCTCATCTGATTGGCCGCCAATATGCTTGCCTAAAAACAATTCCATTGCGCCATAGAATTCGAATTTGTTCTCCTCATTTCGGAAACCATGACCTTCATTGTCCTTGACCATGTATTCGACTGTGACACCGCGGTCTTTCATCGCATCTACCATTTGATCGCTTTCAGATTTCACAACGCGAGGATCGTTTGCCCCTTGCGCTACGAATAAAGGCGCCGTGATTTTGTCCGCATTTAATGCTGGTGAGGTAGCTCTCATTCTTAAGGAATCTTCTTCAACTCCCGGGTCACCTACCATTTCATGCATCATTTCAAGATATGGGGCCCAATATGGTGGCATACTATTCATAAAGGTGAACAGATTTGAAACCCCAACATAATCGACACCGCATGCGTAAAATTCTGGGTCCTTGACCAATCCTTGAAGCGTTGCATATCCTCCATAGCTTCCACCATAAATAGCAATGCGATCTGGG
>Ga0115558_1002430_pt1 | contig 11075 bp, 8 predicted proteins | sample COGITO_mtgs_1104_4_FD_87279 | JGI IMG/M metagenome (GOLD analysis project Ga0115558, IMG submission 87279) | Pelagic marine microbial communities from North Sea - COGITO_mtgs_110426 | ecosystem: Environmental > Aquatic > Marine > Epipelagic | place: Germany:Helgoland, sampling site Kabeltonne... | reverse complement strand
TGAAATGAGAGAAGACTTATCGCTAAACATAAAGCATCGATGTTAAAAAAGTTTTATTATAAATTTCTAATCTCCCGTCTTTAAAAGTAGATATCTCTCCCATAGAGAGAACACCTTCCACTAGCACATCACTGTATTTAGAGTGTACCTTGCGAGTGGCAGTGGCAATTTCTTTAGTAAACTCGTCACCTAGGTAAAGCACTCGCGTCACACAATCGATGAGAAGACAATTAACCGGAGTCCCTTTAAGGTTGTCCAAAGCCTCTTGACATGATGACCCTGCGGCTTCTATTAGCTTATCATTTTCTCCTTTAAGCACATACAAGGGCGCGTTTTCAGGCACATCATCTATACAGTGTAGTACCCCAAATTCATCTACCGATATTGGATCTCTCACAATATCCTCGTGCCCCTTTCTACTAAGCCCCAAAGGGTAGCCTTTTGACAAGTCAAAGAAATCCTTTTTGGTAAGAGTCTTAAAACTATCTTCGTTAACACTATCTGCATAAACATCAAATGCATTTTCCCAATTCAATTCAATAATTTTACTACCCTCAGTTCGAGTTGCTACAAATGGACCAGCTATTCTATCATAACCGTGCTGTAGACCAATGGCAACTTCCATTGGTGTTAGTATAATTAAAGCTTTATCTGTATAAATGCCGTCCTTGTCAAAGACGCACGGCTTTTGTATTAAATCTAAAGATCCTGCTCCACTGCCAACGAATCTAAACTCACTGCCGTATTCATAAAACACTGAATTTAAAAAAGCTTGGTTCCCATTCGCTAAACCGTCCATCAAAATGAGACCGGTTCCTGTTGAGATTGTTCCTTTTAAAAACTTTGGGTCTTTACTATTCAAATCAAACACTTGTAGCTCGAATGGAGAATTGATGTATTGAATTATAAAACCAGTATAATGAAGCTCACTTTCTGCAATCACACCTGGAAAAAACGCCCCTACTATAGGTATACTTGTGGCCTTTATTGCGATTTGAAATTCATTATAATCAAAATCTTTTTCAGCCGCTAACACGATTGCGATACCTTCAGAAAGTTTATGCAATTCTGTGGAAAGTGTATCTAAGTCTTTACAAAACATGGATTACAATAATTAGTTATCAAAGCTAAGATTATTTACGTAATCGAACGAATATTCACTAACTCAATGGCGTAACTTTTTCTGCGATAGCTTTTACTACCCTAACTCCATCGAGAGCTGCACTGATTATTCCTCCCGCAAAACCAGCTCCCTCACCACATGGGTAAAGATTAGTAAGTGCTATATGATGTAGTTCTTTTGTTCGAGGTATACGCACTGGTGCACTTGTCCTACTTTCTGGTGCAGTAACCATAGCGTTTTTATGGTCAAAGCCTTTGAGTTTCTTGGTCATTGCACGTAAACCTTCTCTTAAGCGGTAGTTGATAGTTGCAGGATACAGCTCATTTAAATCTACGCTCGTCATGCCGGGATGATAACTACTCTCATTTAGTGTAGGACTTGTCTTCTCCGCTAGGTAATCTATCAAGTTTTGTGCGGGGACTTTAAACTTGCCTCCCCCCATTTGAAACGCCTTCTGCTCTATTGACTTCTGAAATTCCAATCCGGCTAGCGGACCATAAGAACTAAATGCTTTCCACTCTTCTTCTCCTACCTCTGTTACCCAGCCACTGTTGGCATATTCACCATTTCTCTTGCTTGGACTCCAACCATTCACCACCACTTCTCCGTCAGCTGTAGCCGCTGGTGCGATAATACCTCCTGGACACATACAGAAAGAAAATGCTCCTTTCCCTTTTACTTGAGTCACTAGACTATACGCAGCTGGCGGAAGCATTTTAGCATTGTGTTCGTTATGATACTGTATGGTATTGATAAGTGCCTGAGGGTGCTCTATTCTGAATCCCATCGCAAACGGCTTGGCTTCTAATGCAATCTTCTTTTCGTGTAGTAAATAATAAATATCTCTAGCACTGTGTCCTGTAGCTAGTATAACCTGATCACAAGGTTCCCACTCCCCATTGACAGCTAATTTAGTTACTGTATCTTCTTCATATGCTAAATCAGTTAGTTTAGCTCCAAATCGAACTTCACCGCCTTTTTCAATAATAGTATCGCGTAGTTTTTCTATAATCTGTGGAAGTTTGTTTGTACCAATATGTGGATGTGCTTCATACAGAATATTCTCATCTGCTCCGTGCAACACAAAAAGTTCTAAGATTTCTTGAATTTTACCTCGTTTCATAGAACGAGTGTATAACTTCCCATCTGAAAATGTCCCCGCTCCTCCTTCTCCATAGCAGTAGTTGGATTCGGCATTCATCTCCCCTTCTCTGTTTAGCTTAGCTACATCTCTACGTCGCTGTTTTACTGCTTGCCCTCGTTCTATGACGATAGGCTTCATACCCACTTGTAGGCAGTGAAGTGCTGCAAATATTCCCGCAGGTCCGAAACCCACAATGTGCACGGTACCTTTATTTAGCGGCAGAAAAATTGGTGTTTTTAGCTCACCTGGAAAGTCATTCTCTGTAAATACTTCCAATCTAAGATTATATTTTATAGCTACCTTACGGGCGTCTAGCGACTTTCTTAGTATCACTATAACGTTTATTTCGCTATTGGGTTTATCCACTTTCGTTTTCAACCACGATTGGAGATCATCTCTATTTTGATGATACTCGATGATGGGAATATTTATTTCTATTATGTATCTTGCCACTTTACTTTTCCAAGAAATGTCCACAAAGATTTTATAAAACTTGAATATAACCCACCTTTGTTCTCAACAAGATGACAAAATCAATAGCTGAACTGAAAGAATACGTAGCTCAAACGCGTAGAGACATAGTACGAATGGTACACGGAGTGCAATCTGGACATCCCGGAGGATCTCTCGGCTGTGCAGAGTTTCTCACTGTATTGTACCAAAATGTATTGAGACACACTCCTGATAATTTTAATATGGATGCCAAGGACGAAGATGTATTCATATTATCAAATGGACACATCTCTCCTGTGTATTATAGTGCTTTGGCTCATAGTGGATATTTCCCCGTATCAGAATTGACTACCTTCCGTAAGATAAATACCCGTTTACAAGGCCACCCAACGACTCACGAAGGTCTTCCAGGTGTGCGTATAGCTTCTGGTTCTCTTGGACAAGGATTATCTGTAGCTTGTGGTATAGCTCAGGCTAAAAAACTAAATAAAGAAGATAAGTTAGTCTATGTACTCATGGGTGATGGTGAGCTACAAGAAGGACAAGTATGGGAAGCAGTAATGTACGCGGCTCACAATAAGGTGGATAATTTAATCGCTACGGTAGACGTAAACGGCCGCCAAATCGACGGTGATACAAAAGACATCATGGGCTTCACTGATCTTAAGTCTAAATTTGAAGCATTCAATTGGAACGTAATTTCAATGGATGGAAATAACCTTGAGGATGTGCAGGATACACTAAGCAAAGCCGGAGTCTTAAGTGGCAATGGTAAGCCGATTTGTATACTTATGAATACAGAAATGGGTAACGGAGTTGACTTTATGATGGGAAGTCATGAGTGGCACGGAATAGCACCAAACGATGAGCAACTCGCAAATGCGTTGGCTCAAAACCCATCAGAAATAGGCGACTACTAAACACGTAGCACAATTTTTGACCTACATTCCGCGAAATATGGCAAAGTATAAACACATCTGGACGATTCTTCTGCTACTCGTAGCAGCGAATGCTTACGCCCAACAGCCTAAAACGCGGATTCTATTTGTACTCGACGGCAGTGGTAGTATGTATGCTAAAATGGGTACAGATAATCGTATCACTGTAGCGAAGCGCCTTCTCACTCGAATGGTGGACAGTTTACAATATCAGGACGAACTAGAGTTGGCTTTACGAGTATATGGACACCAAAGCCAAAAAACCGAGCGTAACTGTAAAGACACGAAGCTAGAAGTCCCCTTCTCCCGTGGGAATCACCAAGCGATTAAAGACAATATCCGGGACCTACGGCCCAAAGGAACTACACTTATTGCCTACTCGCTTCAAGAAGCAGCCTATGATTTCCCGAAGACTCCTGGTGTACGAAACATTATCATTCTAATTACAGATGGTTTAGAAGAATGTGATGGAGATCCTTGTGCAGTCTCGCTTGCCCTTCAAAAACAGGGGGTAATACTTCGTCCGTTTGTTATTGGACTTGGCCTTAGCGCTGACTTCAAAACACAATTTGAATGCGTGGGACGCTACTTCGAAGCGGAAACGGAACAAGACTTCAAGGAAGTACTGAACGTTGTAATCAGCCAAGCGATAAACAATACCTCTGCTCAGATCAACCTTTTAGATAGTTATGGGAAGCCAACAGAAACAGATGTGAATATGACATTCACCGATAGTAAAACAGGCAAACTGCTCAATAACTATATTCATACCTTAAACTACAGAGGAAATCCAGATACTATCTACCTGGATCCCACTTACCTCTACGATGTAAAGGTACACACCATTCCTCCTAGAATTAAGAAAAACGTGTCTCTCACGGCAGGCAAACACAACACCATAGCTCTAGACGCGCCTCAGGGATACCTCAATCTTAAAATAGACGGAGTAACTAATTACAATAACTTACAAGCGCTAATCATTGACAAAAACTCCAATGAAATACTCAATGTGCATGACTTCAACGATCAGCAAAAATATATAACTGGCGACTACAAAATAGAGATACTCACTCTGCCACGTATCACGCAAGAAAGTGTCACCATCGCCCAAAATAAAATAACTACGCTCCAAGTCCAACAACCTGGTAAACTGAACATTGTTACTAGAAACAACTTCGAAATAGGTATATATAGGAAACACAAAGGAGAAATGGAGCTGGTGAAAAATCTAAGCCTTGTTCCGAACTCAACTATAACAGTTCTTCAGCCGGGAGACTATTTCCTTATCTATCGAGCAACGAACACCAAAGAAACATTGAGTACGAAGAATACGCCGTTCACCATAAAATCAGGTGAGATAAAACATATTAATTTGAAATAACCAATACATAACTATACATACACTGAAATGGAGAAAAAAGATACACGATCAGGATTTGGAGACGGACTATACGAGCTTGGCCTAAAAAACAAAAACGTAGTAGGACTCTGTGCAGACCTTACCGGTTCACTCAAAATGAATAAGTTTCAAGATGAGTTTCCTGATAGATTTTTTCAAATGGGCATTGCAGAAGCCAATATGATCAGTATGGCTGCTGGACTAGCTACAGCTGGAAAAATACCCTTTACAGGCACATTTGCTAACTTCTCTACAGGTAGAGTATATGATCAAATACGTCAGTCTGTGGCTTACTCTGATAAAAATGTGAAGATATGCGCATCTCACGCAGGTCTTACCTTAGGAGAAGATGGAGCTACACACCAGATATTAGAAGATATCGGACTGATGAAGATGCTTCCCGGTATGACTGTAATTAATCCTTGTGATTACAACCAAACAAAAGCGGCTACAATTGCTATTGCCGATCATGAAGGACCCGTTTACCTTCGTTTTGGTAGGCCAAAGTGGCCCATTTTTACGGAAGAAGGTAAATTTGAAATAGGGAAAGCGCTCCATATGCGCAGCGGAACCGACGTAACTATATTTGCTACCGGGCACCTTGTGTGGAACTCACTGGAAGCTGCTAAAGCACTGGCTGAAGAAGGAATTTCTGCTGAGGTAATCAACATTCATACAATCAAACCATTGGATAACAAAGCAATACTAGACGCAGTAGCTGAGACCAAATGTGTAGTAACTGCTGAAGAACACCAAATGAATGGTGGACTTGGAGATAGTATCTGCCAACTACTTGCTCGTCACACGCCACTGCCTGTAGAGATGGTCGCTGTAAATGATAGCTTCGGTGAGAGTGGAACTCCTATGGAACTACTAGAAAAGTACGGACTAGGTATAAAAGATGTAGTAGCTGCTGCCAAGCGTGCTATTGCTAGAAAGTAACACATCTTGAATACCCTCTTCGTTTACAATAAAAAAGCAGGCAAAAAATTTGAGCCTTCCATCGTAAACGTAATAACTGAGCTTCTGCCTGAGTCTATGGCATTCTCATTCATAGACATTAGAGAGCTTGAAACGTTAGATGTAGCCATCTATGATACGCTCGTTGCTATAGGTGGTGATGGCACAGTAAACACTGTAGCTAAACTGGCTATGGAATACGATAAAACACTAGGGATAATACCGAAAGGTTCTGGTGACGGATTAGCACGCTTTTTGGGAATCTCTAGGGATGTACGTGAAGCTGTGGATAGTTTACTCCAAGGTAAAGTTATCTCCATTGACACGGCCACCGTAGATGATGTATTTTTCGTCAATGTAGCAGGCGCTGGTTTTGAAGCTGAAGTAGCTCATAAGTTTGGTGCGGAAGGTATCCGAGGGTTAAAAGGCTACGCCAAAACGATACTAGGGTCGTTTAAAGGGAGAAATGAACAAGAGGTAACGCTAACTTTGGACGGCAAAAAAACTACACTCCCCTTCTTTAGTCTAAGCATTGCAAATGGAGCTCAATGGGGCAATAATTTTGAGATAGCCAGCGCTGCTGACATCCAAGATGGACTCTTGGACATCGCCATTATGCGTAAGCCCAAATGGTATCAAATACTGGGTCTTATATCTTTTCTCAGAAGTAAAAAACAAGAGAACAATGCCCTATTCACGTACTACAAGGCCTCCGAGATAGACCTAAAACGTAGCGGAAAGCTTTGGCATATAGACGGAGAACCAATCCTGTTGAGAAACAAGAAACGAGTGCTAATACATCCTAAATCGCTAAAAACACTGGTACCGAGACTTCACTCTTAAATTTTAATTATTTGGGTTTTATAGGTTCCCAAAGACGTGCGTATAAACAAACTATAAGTACCTTTTGGCAGACTCTCCAATAGTAAAGTATACTTTTCAGGCTTTATTATAGAATCTACTTGTGAAGAGACATCTCTCCCTAAATTGTCAATTACTTCTACACCTAAAATCTCAGTCGCTGCAGACTTAATGTAGATCTTGTCTTCTGCTGGGTTTGGATAAATCAAAAAATCGTTAAAATGACGGTCAAGGTTTAAGGTTGACACTTCTAAACAACTGGAAGAGTCTAGACATCCAAGTGAATCAATCTTTACTTGGTAGCTCCCGTTATCTGAAAGTACCAAATAGTTAGATGAATCTGTTTTTAAAACAGTCCCGCTATTACAATCTAACCACGTATAATAAAGTCCTGTATTTGCAGTAAATAATGTGTCCTTTGAGAGTAAAATCTTAGTTATAATTGAAGTTTTAACTAGATTAACCTTAAATACTGTATCGCAATAACCAACATTCTTAGTATTATAAATGTATGAACCTGAAGCAGTAAATACAGTATCTCTAAACTTAAACACCCCACAGAAGGTATCCGTTATATTAACGGTGTCTGAGGTTTTAGTGAAATTTAATACCACATTACTATCGCACCCTAAATAGTTTGTATACGTGAAATAATAAATTCCAGCATTACTTATCGTTTGGCCATTAATATCTATACTCCTACAAGAAATAGTATCAATAAAGGTTGTATCACGGTTATATGCTATCACATTCAAAACAATGACACTATCACAACCTCTAGAATTTGTCATAGTTTGAAAATATTCTCCACTTCTAGAATAAATAATTCCATTTAGATTGACACCCAAGCAGCCAGAGTCACGAACATATGATGTATCTGGATGATGAATCTTGAAAATATGATAAACTGTACTATCACATTGTTTAGCGGTCAAATATTTCTCTGTTATTGTGTCATTTTGTTCTATAGTATCTCCATCATGAACGTAGTAATTACAAGCATCAATAATGAGAGTAGTATCTTTTGGTAGATTTACCGTTAATAATATTTTGAGAGTACTATCACACCCTTCAGTTGTAGTTAATAATTGGGAATAAAAACCTGAGTTATAATATGTCGAATCATTAATGACTGCCGAGTCACAATGTTCTTCAACAATAAATTCAAAATTACTACTGTTTACTACTAGATTAATTTGGGTATAATTGAATTTAAAATCATTTGAGGTAGTATCGACATAAACACCTGAAGAATCATAGACTTTTCCATATCGTACAAATTGATCACAAACTACTCTATCCATGGTATCTCGAGTATCATCGCCAAAACTAAAAGCACCAATAAAATTCCCGCTAAACTGATCAGCAGGGTCCGCATAAAATGTAGATGTTCCTCTTTGAAAATCGGCCCTTAACCCGAGCACCCTACCTCCGAACAGAATATGATTATCTTTATTAATCTCAAGAAATCTTATACTATTAGCGTCCTGTATATCAAAAGCATCACAAAACTTTAACTCTTCACCATACTTAAGTATCATTCCTCTTACAGTGGAACTACCTGCTAGAGTAGCACTCGGTAGCGTAGAGCCAAAACCAATATTCAATGTCCCCTTAAACCTGCCGCATGTATAAATGTTATTATACTTATCATGTGTAACTTTATAAAGTGCAGCATAATTCTGATTTGTGATCATCTCATGCCTTACATATGCACCTGAAGTATCAATCTGCATAATAAACCCATCATATGTACCAAGACATGGCATAACTATAGTAGTATCTGTGCACTCTATGGAACCCCCATATGCCAACCATCCTACTAAAGTGATAATATGGTTATCGATAAGTTCTTCGTCACAAAACGACACCACTCCTTCATTAGATTTGTTAATGAATCTAATATTTCCATTAGAATCATAACACACTATAGCCTTCTCGTTAAGATATTCAGTTTGTGTAGCTCCATTGAACGAGGTAAAAACAACATTTTCAGTGTAACCATGATAATAATTTATATAAATTTTATCAAAGCTATCTACACAAAAAAAACTTGTTCTAGAACGAGGTCTTGAAGTACCTGGGCGGACATACCAAAGGACGCTATCCAATTCGTTATACACTATTACTTTCTCTCCAGATGGAGCAAGAACAGTATCTAATGGTGACATTGAAATATTTATCGAGTTGGACGTGTTTAAATTTATAATTTTCTTATTCGTACTACTGATCATTACTTCTTTAATAAAAGTATACTGTGACGAATCAAACTGAAAAAAATCTAGAATAGCTCCTGAGTCTCTCGATAATGTCAAAAGTATTGAATAATCAAAATTGCAAGATGCAACTGAATCTCCATTTATAAAAAGTTGACCTTCCTGGCTATTAACAACCACAACAATATTTCCAGCGGTATCTGCATCTATATCTATTTGTATGAAAGGACCTGATGCAGTGGCATTAACACCACTCAGAATACAGTACCATTCCAAGGAATCATTCGAACTATATTTTGCAATATAATTTGCTCCTGCGGGTGTTAAAAGCCAATTTTCTCTAGTAATATTAAAATCAATATCAAGTGAATCCGCCATAGTATAATCATTAAATTTACCTTGAACATAATATTCACCATCGTTCCCAGTTGAAACATTTCCATGGGCATTATTACTACCGGACTGAACAAACTCAACGTTTTGAGCACCAGACGAAATCCAAGAGAAGGCTGCATAAAGAGCAACAAGATTACGAAGAATAAAGAATTTCATAAAAAGTATATGAATCAAAATTAATACTTTCGTGTGGTAAAAAGAAACAAATGGCTAAGAAGAAAATGCAAAAACTTGACTTGTCTAACTTTTTTACAAGTCAGCAAGACGAAGGTTTTAAAGTACTATCTGATACTGATGAACAAGTAACAGAACCTGAAGTAAACCTTCCAAGTAACGCACAGAAACTAACCGTACGCAAAGAAAAAAAGGGTCGAGGAGGTAAAACAGTCACAGTCGTAGAAGGCTATAAGGGAAACCCGCAAACGCTAGAAGCATTGTGTAAAAAAGTAAAACAACAGTGCGGCGTGGGAGGATCTGTAGACCGTAAGACGTTTATCATACAGGGAGACAAGGCTGATCACGTAGTAAAAATCCTCATCAAAGAAGGATATCACGCTAAGAAAACTACGATGTAAAAAGGTAGTGGAAAAGTAACTACTTCTTCACCGGTCATAGTGTCATTTATACACTTAGTATTTGATAAGTATCTAACAAACACATAATTAACTACTTATAGTACTTTTAACCACTAGCATCTGACCTGCTTAGACATATTTAAATCCATGTTAAATAGGTCAAAATGAATCTTTTAGAGTTCAATAAAAGCTGTAGCTAAACTACCTTTGCACTTTATTAGAAAAATGAAGTCACATCCAATTACTGACCGGGTTTTTGATTTAGCCTCAAAAACCAACAAAAATCTAACACTAGACCAACTTCTAGAATCAGCGGTAGCTAGAGGAGAAGGAAGAATCACGAGCACAGGAGCACTTGCGGGAGATACAGGTAAATTCACTGGTAGATCACCCAAAGACAAGTTTACTGTGGCCGATGCTAAAACCAACGACGAAGTATGGTGGGGAGATATCAATCAAAAGTTTGATGCAGATAAATTTGATGCACTCTTAGAGCGCGTAATCCAGCATTACGAAGGCAAAGAAATATTTGTGCGAGATGCATATGCTTGTGCTGATCCTGAATACCGTCTTAAGGTACGTGTAGTTAACGAAACTGCATACCAAAATCTCTTCGTACATCACATGTTTATTCGTCCTGATAAAAACGAAGTAGATTCTATAGACCCGGATTGGGTAATACTTGCTGCTCCTAGTTTTATGGCAGTGCCTGATAGAGATGGAACCCGTCAAGAAAACTTTTCTATCATAAACTTTACCAAAAAGATATACATCATTGGTGGAAGTGGATACACCGGAGAAATTAAAAAAGGAATATTTACCGTACTAAACTTCACTTTACCTGTGGAGCACGATGTACTCAGTATGCATTGCTCTGCTAACATAGGTACTAACGGAGATTCTGCTGTATTCTTTGGTCTTTCTGGAACAGGAAAAACGACCTTATCTGCAGACCCAGATCGTAAACTAATAGGAGACGATGAGCATGGATGGAGTAAAAACGGAATATT
>Ga0115558_1002413_pt1 | contig 11118 bp, 9 predicted proteins | sample COGITO_mtgs_1104_4_FD_87279 | JGI IMG/M metagenome (GOLD analysis project Ga0115558, IMG submission 87279) | Pelagic marine microbial communities from North Sea - COGITO_mtgs_110426 | ecosystem: Environmental > Aquatic > Marine > Epipelagic | place: Germany:Helgoland, sampling site Kabeltonne... | reverse complement strand
TCAAGAAAAAGGTTGAAGATGAGCTCGGAGTAAAACTTCTGAGCATTATGTATTTGGGGCGTCGCCACGTCAATCTTCGTCAATGCCGGGATGAAGTCAACGTGCGCACACCAGCTGATTTGGCTGGCGTAAACTTACGCATGCCTGGTACAGACGCATGGCAGTTTCTTGGAAAAGCACTTGGCGCAAACCCCACGCCCATGGCATTTACAGAGATATATACAGCACTGTCGACAAGCTCAGTTGACGGTCAAGATAATCCCTTGCCAACTGTTGTAGACGCCAAATTTTATGAGGTTACCTGCCAAATTGCATTAACGTCTCATTTGGTTGATTTGAACTATGTAGCTTTTTCAAAAGCTGTATGGGACGGCTTGAGTGCCGACCAACAAGTTGATGTTCAAGCTGCAGCGGTGGCAGCAGCGGAAAGTGGCCGTCAGAATCAGCTGAAAAAAGAGACTGATTTGGTATCATTTCTGGTTGAAAAAGGAATGGAAATTTATGAACCTGATGTGTCTGCGTTCAGAAGTCATGTACAGAAGTTGTACTTAACTACTTCGGCTTCAGATCCTTGGCCTGCAGGTGTGCTTGATAAAATAAATGCGTTAGGTAAATAACAGAAACAATATTTTGGTTGAACAGATGAGATCTGTAACCAAAGCTATTACTCGATTAGGAGAATTCATAGCGGCCATGATGATGGCCGCTATGTTTGCGACTTTCATACTACAGGTATTCATTCGCTACACGGCGCGCATGGAATGGGTAGCAGAGACAATACCAATTTTTGACCCTAATCTTTATGGTTGGACTTTGGAGTTTTGTTTAGTTTTGTGGATTTGGTTAGTATTTTGGGGAAGCGCTCTGATTGTAAGAGAGAGAGATCATGTAACGTTTGATCTAATTCTTACCAGCGTAAATCCAAAAACAAGGAAATGGATGGCAATTTTTAGCTGTTTAGCAATTTCGGTTGGCCTTTTGTGGGTGCTTGAGCCGACTTGGGAGAAATTTTATATATTACGCTTGAAAAGAACAGCAACTCTGTCAAATTTATTTGGTGACTGGATTCGTGTCAGGGATATATATTCAATATTTTTTCTGTTTTTACTGTCTGTTTCAGCAAGATATGCTTGGAGGGCGTGGAAAGTTTTTCAAAACGGCGCAGATTTTGAAAATATTTCTTATGAAACTCTCACAAGTGATGAAGCTAAAACGTTACCGAAATGACAACAGAATTTATTCTATGTATCATCTCTCTATTTTTTCTAGCAGGCATCGGAATGCCGATTGCATACGCAATAATGCTTTCATCATTTTTTTATCTGTCTGTTGGTGGACAGGATATTGGTTTATCAGGTAAAATATTGCTTGATGGAGTGTATTCCAGCTTCATTTTACTAGCTGTTCCTCTCTTTATTATAGCGGCGAATATTATGAACGCTGGAACTATAAGTGACCGTTTGCTAAAATTCTGCGTCGGTTTGGTTGGTCGCTTTAAAGGCGGTATGGGCCACGTCAATGTTGTAGCAAGTCTTATTTTTTCTGGAATGTCTGGATCCGCGGTTGCAGATGCAGCAGGTATTGGAAAAATTCTAATCGATATGATGACGAGAACTGGCCATTATACACGAGGGTATGCCGCGGCAATCACAGCTGCTTCCGCGACTATAGGGCCAATAATTCCACCATCCATACCAATGGTTCTTTATGCACTGGTTTCGAATACCTCTATTGGGTTCCTGTTTTTAGGTGGGATTCTACCAGGTTTATTAATGGGTATGGTGCTTATGGTTATGAACACTATTATATCCTACAAACGCGGGTTTGGGACTGAGGAAGCCATACCTCTTCGAGAGCTGCCAGCTTTGACAGTGAATGCTTTTCCTGCCCTTCTTATGCCGGCAATTTTACTTTATGGAATTTATGGTGGTGTAACGACCCCAACGGAGGCAGCAGCTGTTGCCGCCCTTTACGCACTCATACTTGCAGCCGTATTCTATCGTGCGCTGTCGATTGGTAAATTTTATAGTATACTCGTAGAATCTGCAAGATCGTCAGCAGCTGTTGGGCTGGTAATTGGTGGTGCCTTAATTCTCAACTACATAGTAGCTTCAGAAAATATTCCCAATATTATGGCTAGTTATTTTATTGGATTAGATATTTCACCTTTTGCTTTTTTAATCACAGTGAATATCATCTTATTACTATTAGGATGTCTACTAGACGCAACCACTCTTATCCTTGTAATTATTCCCCTGTTTTTGCCAGCCTGTCGTATATTAGAAATAGATTTAGTACATTTTGGAGTGGTTGCAATTATCAATTGTATGATTGGATTGATCACTCCGCCATATGGAATTTTATTGTTTGTTATCAATGCTGTGACGCGCATACCATTGGGTGAAATTATTCGTGAAGTTATTCCTTTTTTATTGGTTTTAGTACTTGCACTGTTAGTAATGATCACCTTCCCAGAAATTGTTCTATGGCTACCACGAAAATTTGGGTACGTGGGCTGATATGGATTCAGGCAATACCAAAGTAGGCAACAGCATGACAATAAGCTGGCCAGAGTTAGCACTGTGACACGAATATTAGTAACGGGCCTTGCGACTTTGGACCTAATTTTTGCATTGGAACATTTACCTCAACTAGGTGAAAAGTACCTGGCTATCGAAGGTCTGTTGTCTGGAGGTGGAAATGCAGGGAATGCTGCTGTCGCCACTGCTCGCCTAGGCGGTACGGTAAGTATTTTTGCAGCCCTAGGGCAAGATGATGTGGGTGATCTAATCTTAAAAGGTCTTCAAAAGGAAGGAATAGATACTAGGTTTGCAATCCAGTTAAAAGGCCACCAATCGTCGTTTTCATCAATAGTGATTGATAAGGCAGGCGAGCGACAGATTATTAACTGTCGTAACATTCCAAGCTTTGAAAACCTGGATAATTTGCAAAACTTACCAATTCAGGACGGCTATCTTGCAGATAGTCGATGGAACGATGCGGCCGTTGCTACATTGAAAATAGCAAATTATTTTTCGAAGCCAGGTGTTTTGGATGCAGAAGCGCCTGTATCATACGAAGCAGTCTCTGCAGCTTCTCATGTTGCTTTTTCACGGCAAGGACTACGTGATTTTACACAGCATGAGGACCTAATAACTGGTTTGAGAAGTTTATCAAATAGACTGGATAACTGGATCTGTGTAACAGATGGCTCTGCCGGCGTATATTACTTGGAACAAGGGCAACCTCATAATGTTCAGCCACCTCAAGTCCTTGCAGTTGATACACTTGGTGCAGGGGATGTGTGGCACGGCGCGTTTGTTCTTGGCCTTGCAGAGGGTAAAAATGAGTTAGATTCTATCCATTTTGCTAATTTAGCAGCAGCTCTTAAATGTACAAATTTTGGGGCGCGTGCGGGTATGCCCACACGTTCGGATGTATCAGGTTTCAATCTTTAAATAATTGAAAGTGAGTCAGCATGACTGACAGTCTTAATAACGAACTACTAATTAGAAATACGCCATTACCAAGTTCAATTCTTAACAGGCAGTAGGGGAATGCTCTTATGATTATGAAAAATTCTTTGCGAGATTCTTTAAACCTTGGAAAAAGCACAATAGGAACACATTTTGCTTTTTGTGATCCTGACATTGCTGAACTTATAGGCGATACGGGCCTGTTTGACTATGCTGAATTTTGTGCTGAATATTCTATCTTAGATATGAAAAATTTATATCATATGGCTCGTGCTGCTCAGTGTTCTAATCTTCCATTGATGATAAAATTAGACCAAGAAAGTCAAGGGTTTTGGGCTCAGGCAGCGCTTGGGGCAGGCTTTAAATCCATTCTTTTTAGCGATATTAGAACTCCAGATGATATCGATATTTGCCATAAAATAATTAGACCTGAGACGCCACAAATAGGAGGAAAGATGGGGGTTAAAATTCGTCGGCCTTCTTTATCGTCATATGCCCCGGACGAGTATCTTGCAGATTTGGAATCTACGCTTCTTTGCATAATGTTGGAAAAGAAAGACGCCATCGATAATATTGATTTAATTCTTAGTAGAGCCCGGGAAAAAGGTGTTGATTTTGCGCAATGGGGCCCTGCTGATTATTCGTTGTCGCGGGGAAACCCCCAATTAATGTTTGAGGGTGATATATTTCCAATTGAAGAAAAAGTAATTGCAAAATGTATTGAATATAAAATTATCCCTAGAGCAGAAATATCTGATGTAGAACAAGCAAAACGGTATATTGATTTGGGTGTTAGACATTTCTGTATTGGGTGGGACAGGTTTATCTTACAGTCTAGCCTAATAAAAATGGGAGAAGGTTTAAGAAAACTAACGGATAGCATTTAGTTTTGACTATCGTTTTGAACGATGTAATTTATGTATTTTCAAATCACTTGAGCATCAGGATAACATTATTAAATAATAGGACTTCTGACTATAAACCAGCATGAAACTGACGCAGTACGCTTGTACTTTTGACGAACGAGGATAATTTTCTGAGTTGAATGATTGGAAACGCATACGCAAGGAGGTGTCTTATGTACGGAATTGTTCCAAGTTTAAATACACCATTTGATGCCTCTGGGGAATTGGATCTTTCATCCCTTTCAAGACTTGTTGAACACACAGTTAGTACTGGTTGTGGTGGCATGCTAGGTTTGGCCGTTGCTGGCGAACACAATACATTAAATTATACGGAAAAAAGTAACTTTATCTATACGGTTGTTAAAAAAAATCAGGGCCGTATTCCATTTATTTGTAGCGTTACGAGCACTACTTTCACTGAAACCTTAAACCTTACAAAAGCTGCTGCTGCAGCTCGTGTAGATGGAATTTGCGTGCAGCTGTCACCTAGCTTAAACCTTGAAGAGAAACTATCTTTTCTGAAAAAACTTGAAAAAGAAAGTCCTGATATAATCATGGTCCAAGATCTCGACTGGTCTAGTGGAGGTATTTCCCTGGAAGAAATTGTTTTCTTGTACCGAAGGATCGAAAAATTCAAGTGGCTCAAAATTGAAACCTCACAGGCAGGTCCAAAATATAGTGCAGTAAAAGATGCTACTGCGCAGGGCCTGAAAGTTTGTGGTGGTTGGGCCGTCACACAGTTAATGGATGCGATGGCTAGATCTGTCGATGCCTTCATTCCAACAGGATTGGAGCCTATATATGTCGCCATTTATCGTGCTTATCAGGGCGGTGAAAAACAAAAGGCCAGAACATTGTTCGAAAGTATTTTGCCAATTTTAAACTTTTCTAATCAACATATTGATATAAGTATAAAATTCTTCAAAAGTTTGAGAGTACGTGAAGGTCTCTTTGAAAGTGATTATTGCCGTTCACCCTCTGCGGTTTTTGATCCAGTCCAGTCCCAAGAAGCCAAGCACGCCATTTCACGTGCTATGAAAATTCTTTCTGATTCAAGCTAGGTCCTTCTGAAGTTATGATTTTCAATTTGCTAGTTTACAAAAATTTTCTGCACCAAAGTTTTGTATAGTAGTTTCAGAGAACAGAGAGGCTAGACGTTTGGAAGCTTTAAGTTCCTAAAGACCTTGTGCTTGAGGCAATATGCGAGAGCATTTTTCGCCCGGCTTGTTGAAGCAAAGGAGACTTATCAAGACGGATAAGTAGTGTATCGATCACTATGAGTGCAACCGTGAATTTGGAGGTTGCAAAAAATATTTCTAGAACCAGAGTTTTCTATCAACTCCAACTCTATAGTCTAAATTATTCTTAATCTTCTCGTAATTTTTTATAGGATTAAGTTTTATAAATGGACACCTCTAAGTAGTTTTCTGTTAATATTTATAATAATGATATGGGGGTTATGGAGATTATACAGCTTCGATGCTGCATACCATCTTGAGTATTGATCGTTATCTGTTTCTAGTTTTTTATTCCTTCATTTCTAATGATCACTTAACACCCTGCACTAAGGTCACATTAAGCGCCTTGTTACTTCTGACTTAGCTTTTGAAGTTTTTGGAACCGTCGGGGTTGAACAGGTTTCGTTTTATTTTTCATGACAGCGGCCCAATCTGCATCCACGACATCGCCAACATAGAGATCACCCAGACTGTCGTAGGCGATGCTATGGGGCGATAGGAATTGCCCTGGTTCCAGCCCGGCACCCAAGCCTGCATCAAGCCTAGACAACGCATTTCCTTGTTGGTCGAAAACACTAACAAAGGGACCAATATTTGGGAAGTTTTGGTTGACTTCTAAATAGGACGCCAGTTCTCCAACAATGCAGTCAGGACATGTCCCAGGTGTAATTGCTAGCCCACTTGGCCTATGCATGTTGTTGATTTGAGTCTCAAATCGTCCGTTAGCGTCAAATATTTGAATTCTAGAGTTTTCCCGATCAGCCACATAAATCCAACCATCAGAATCACAACAAATATTATGAGGAAGATTGAACTCTTTTGGCCCTGTCCCAGGGGTTCCCCAACTCATCAAAAGTTTTCCGTTTGGGTCAAATTTATGGATACAAGCATTTTGGTAGCCGTCAGAAACAAAAATATCACCTGTTGGTGAAACGGCAGAATGGGTGCACTTGCAAAATGGTTTTCCACTCATAAAGCCGGAGCTTTCACCCGAAACTCCAATCTTCAAAAGTAACTTACCGTCCAAAGAAAACTTACGTACGGTATGATCAAAATTATCGGTCAAATAGATACACTGATCAGGCCCTATCGAGGCACCGTGCGGGTTGCTGAAAACGCCTTCACCCCATGTTGATATTACCTCTCCACTTTGACTAAGAACTACTATGGGATGTTTGCTACGATTAAAAAGGTACACTCGGTCTCTGTCATCAACGGCGATACCAGCAACATCACCCAGAATTAGATCGGGTGGAAGTTTAGCCCAATTTGGAACAGGTTTATATTCGTAGTTGCCCGCACCCAGTAAAACCATCTCAAATATACCTCATTTCTTAATGTTAGTATGCTCTATTAAGCTAAGAAAGGTGTGTACTCGAAGCAAGCTGAATAGTTTTTAATATTATTTTGTGAGCTTTCTGCTGAGAAATATTGACTTTTAGGAGGTTCGATCATTGAATATTGTTAATAACCCAAACTGGTTTCGATAAACCATATGGTGACGCAGCCTTTATTGATCGAAAACCAACGAAAAAATTCACTTTTGAAGATCGTTAGACGTATTGTTGCGTCATTCTTTCAAATACGACACAACAACAAAGAATTAGGGAAACCTGAAAAGTATTATGCGCGATAAAAATGTCCCAAAACTTAGCCAGAAGGCGTACGAAAGTTTTACGTATCATTTATCGGTGAGAGCTTTGAGGGCAGGGCAACTGATATCCCAACGTGAATTGGTTTCACTTACCGGTCTCCCATTAGGGGCAATCCGTGAGCTGATCCCAAGGCTTGAGGCAGAAGGTCTGATACGAACAATTCCTCAGCGGGGGATGAGTATCGCAGAGGTGGACCCAAAACTTGTCAAAGACGCCTTTGAGTTCCGGCTGTTTCTTGAAATACAGGCGGTCAAGTATTTTACAAAACATGCTTCAGATAAACTCGTTGGCGAATTATTAAATGAAACAAAAGAGATTATTGCTCTATGCAAAGTCGAGGGCAGCTCTGATATTGCTAACTCCAATTTGATTACAGATGCACAAACGGTGGATTGGAAACTACATGATCAGATTATTAAAACTTTAAATAACAAAATAATTATTGATGCATATCGAGTTAACGCAATTAAAATCCGTCTAATAAAATTGGAGCAGACATCTCTAACTCAAGCCAATGTAATTTCAACGATGAAGGAACACTTGGATATAATTAACGCAGTTCAGTTAAGAAATCCGGCTGAAGCCGAAATAAAAATTGTTAAACACATTGAAAATGCGCGACTTAGGGCGCTTAGTAATTAAATTTAATTGACAGTGCATAATAAATGAGTTCCTTTTAACCTAACATGTTAGTTTAAGGGTTATTGTGATGTTTGGCCTATCAATTGCGGTCACAAGACCGTTCTCTCAGGGGTGGGCAAGCATACCATGTTGACAGAACAGCCCATCAAACCTCTAAAGATCAACGGTCGTAGGGTGCAATCAGATTTGATTGGTTCTCTGCGCGATGCCGACATTAATGGTGACCTTGAGGAGCAGTTATCGAGAGACGGTTATTTACTATTGCGCGGTCTTCACGATCCGCAGGCAGTGCACGCAGCGCGGGTTGAGATCTTGCGGCGACTAGTTGAGGTGGGAGAAATTGCGGAGCCTGCAAGAGATGGTATCGCCACTGGCCGATCAAAGCGTGCAGAGATGCACTTGAACCTTGGGGCCTTCTGGCGTTCCGTCAGCGAAGGTCAGGCATTGCGTGACGTCATCAATGGACCGCGTATCACTCAAGCCATGTCTGACCTGTTTGGCGAGCCTTCTGCGCATTTCACGTTCGCCTGGTTGCGTGTAATGACAGCAGGGCGCGCCAGTCCATTGCATATCGATCACCCTTACATGAACAGAGGCAGTAATGCGTTGGTTACCTGCTGGTCGCCAATGGGATCGGTTGGTTTGAATGAAGGACCGTTATTCATTGTCGAAGGGTCGCATACTTGGCCAGAATTGCGAGCGCAATTCGAGGGACTGGATGTTGATCGTGAGCCAGATCGTCCTGGTCATCTGAAGGAAAACGCTGCGGATGTGGCGCATGACAAAGGCACGCGCCTACTCACCACTTCCTTTCAGCCGGGTGATTGTTTAGTTTTTGGGATGTTCACCGCCCACGCCGCCTTCGATAATGGCTCGACAAGCGGGCGCGTCCGTGTGTCCTGTGACACACGGTTCCAGCCTGCTAGCGACGTTATGGACGAACGGTTTTCTGGGCCTAACCCTCCCGCTCATGGAGGGCTAGGATATGGATGTCTTTCGGCTTCTCGCCCCATGACAGAGCCACAAACTCTGCGGTGATAGGTGCTGTCAAACTAATGAGAACACGCCTTAGATTTCTGGCATAACCTAAAACTATGCGCTCAATAATTGACGCCACTCGGCGAGAGTAGCAGCACGGTTCAGCTTGAAAGAGCTAATTTTTACAATTTTATAATTTTTGGGGTTGCTATAAACGGAACACATAAGAACCAGGTGGGGAGCACTCCCCTCGGTCCCTACGCCCATGAGCTAGAAACAACCTTGAGGCTAAATCTCAGTAACCACATTTATCTTTGATGGACGGGTAGATGGGTAACACATAAAATTCAACCTAACCCTTTGATTTAAAATAGGTAGGTGGCAGAGACCAGTATAGCCATCGCAAGACGGCGGGTCATTGTAAGTGTCTTTTTTTGCCTCCCAGACGATTTTGAGCCCCGAAGAGCAGTTTGTTTGGGAGGTCAATGGCTCGTTTTCCGCATTTCGCAATATATTTTACAAAATATCAGATATTTTTATTCGGCAGCGTTGGAAGACGTCGCCGCGGTACCTGTTAATGTGACGGTTTTTTGTGTCTGTGCTGCGACCTGTATCGCCTCAACAACACTCAATGTTTTCAAGCCTTCTTCTCCTGTGACCAAGGGCTCAGCTGCACCACGAATGACCTGTTCGAAGTGGGCGATCTGGTTGATCAACGGATTGGACGAACTGACCGACATGGCGGTGGCCGTGATCGGGTTCCACCAACTGGTGCCGCCCTCATGTTGCCAAAGCCGCATGTCGGGAATCGACAAAGCCCCCTCAGAGCCACCGATCAGGTAGCAAGATTCGTTTGTGGCCGGGTAGATTGGATATTCCCGTGATGTCAGCTCCCAGCTCCACGGCGACACCACGCTGTCGGACACAGTTATGGTACAAACTGCCCCGCTTTCGAACCGCAGAACGGTGGCAGCAAGGTCTTCGTTTTCAAACCCGCGCAGGGACGACGCCATTTGGGCCTGTACCGTGACAACTTCGCCCAGAAAGTGACGCATCAAATCGACGTCATGCACGAGATTAACTGAAATCGGACCCGCACCCGCCTTCTTGCGCCAAGGCGCCGCTTCAAAATAGTCATCTGGCTTGTAGAACCAGCATGTCACCTGCGCTGCGCGGACTTGTCCGATGGCCCCGTCATTGATCAGTTGTGCGGTCTTTTGGATGATCGGATTGTGCCGCCTGTGATGCCCCACCAAAATTTGTACGCCCTTGCGGCGGGCAACATCAATAAGCTCCTGCGCATCCTCTGCCGAGGCCGCCAGTGGCTTTTCGATCAGCACTGGAACGCCTCGCTTGACGCACTCCATCGCACCCTCAACGTGCAACAACGTTGGCGTCGACAAAATCACGCCATCAACCGCAATGGCATCAAACATCTCACGGAGTGACTTGAAAACGGGCACGGGTTGTTTCGTCGCGCCGGGTTCCACCACAGCGGCAAGATCAACCCCGTCTACTTGACTGATCGCTGTGATGTGGCGCTGCCCCACAAGGCCGGCTCCAACGACCGCTAATTTCTGTGGCTGCGCCATCTGGCCCTCATTCTACAAATTTCAGATAGGCTAACTATCTAGAACCGTGTGCTAAAAGTCTATTTGAAACATCTTTTGCCAAAACCTAAGGGTAATATTTGGTAACTGGTATAGTTTAGTCGGTAGTTTTAGTGCCAGAGATTAAGTCGTTGGTCTTTTTTAAACCGTAGTTTGAGAGCCCACAGACGGATTTAAACAGGCAACCTCAACTTATTCAGTCCTGAATAAAATTATTAACCAAACATAAAGAGTCATTTACATACTTGAACATTGGGAATGCCTCAAAGCACCCGACCATCCTATGTTACCCATACGATATCTCCGAAAACTAAAGACTAAACCAACGTCGCCGCGCGTGCGAGCGTGCCTAACTTCATGGCGTATTGAAAGCAAAAGGGTGCTTTGAAAATAAAAAACTGCTCGATGTTAAAATTATTAAAATAACAAAATTTGCGATAAAGTTTCCGCACTAATTACGTACTTAGTTTTTTACTTACCGATAACCTATTAAGTTAATGGTGCACCCGACAGGATTCGAACCTGTGACCTCTGCCTTCGGAGGGCAGCGCTCTATCCAGCTGAGCTACGGGTGCTGATCTGGCTTGCGCTCAGACGATGTTTACTTTGAATTC
>Ga0115558_1002405_pt1 | contig 11145 bp, 9 predicted proteins | sample COGITO_mtgs_1104_4_FD_87279 | JGI IMG/M metagenome (GOLD analysis project Ga0115558, IMG submission 87279) | Pelagic marine microbial communities from North Sea - COGITO_mtgs_110426 | ecosystem: Environmental > Aquatic > Marine > Epipelagic | place: Germany:Helgoland, sampling site Kabeltonne... | reverse complement strand
CAACCCTGATTAAATCATCTACCGATTTTTCATGGTCTTTAGAGAACTCCTGCCTTGCCCTATTTGCGATCAATGCATTTAAGCTGACCATCCCATGCCCTAATAATTGCGCCATCACATAATAACCAGCCGTTTCCATTTCCAAGTTTGTAAACCTGGAATAAGGTAATTCCATTTGAGCCAACTTATCTACAAAACCAGGAATTGAGGCGTTTAATCTTACTTCTCTACCTTGCGGTGCATAAAAGCCTGGTGCGGTGATGGTGGTTCCTTTAACCATTTCCACACCATATTTATTCATTAAAGATTGGTCTGCGTCAGCAAAATAAGGCTTGAATGACAACTGAAGTTCTTTTGCAACTTTATCAACTATAGCAGTTCCTTTATCATCGTTTTCCCAATTATAAAAACTCATTAAAGTATCCAACCCTAAGGCACTTTCTGATACCAAGTGCGCATCTATCGGAATGTCTGCTTGAAGACAACCTGAAGTCCCAATGCGGATAATCTCAAGTGAGGTCAGTTCATCCTTAACAGTCCTAGTGTCAAAGTCAATGTTGACCAATGCATCAAGTTCAGTCATGACCAATTCAACATTGTCAGTACCCATGCCAGAGCTCACTACTGAAAGTCGTTTAGCGCCAACAAAACCTGTATGCGTGACCAACTCACGGCTACTCACTTGATGCTCAATTTTATCAAAGTAAGTACTGACTTTTGCTACCCTATCAGGGTCGCCAACCATAATAATTGTATTTGCTATTTGATCAGGCCTAAGATTGAGATGGTAAATTCTTCCATCTGCCAATATTAATTCCGATTCAGGTATGACACGTTTATTCAAATCAGTCGATTTTAGCAGCTTCTCTTTTTACTCCTTTGTGTGGATTGTAATGGTTCGTGTTCTTCTGATAGTAACCAGTACCATCATATGGCCTTCGTTCTGGATGTGTCCTACAGGAATCAGAACAGCAACCATCCATTAACCAACCTGCCTCTTCACTCATTGAAATATGAGCATTACATTCTGGGTTGGCACAATTCACCATTCTGTCTGTTGGAACATCAGTAACGTGGCATTTTGATATAATGCTTGGGTTTACGCTATTCACGTCTGCTACTATACGGTTATCAAAGACATAACATTTGCCTTCAAAGTCCTCACCACCTTCTTCAATACCATATTTAATGATCCCGCCATGCAATTGATGAACATTTTCAAATCCTTGCTCAATTAAATAAGCACTAGCTTTCTCACATTTAATCCCACCTGTACAGTAGGTAACCACCTTTTTGTGTTTAAGGTGATCCAGTTCCTTCACTTTCTCAGGGAAGTCCCTAAAATTCTCTATATCGAGGGTCAGCGCATTTTTGAACTTACCCACTTTATGCTCATAATTACTCCTAACATCGAGTATGACCGTATCTTCATCCTGATTTTTTAAAATATCATTGAAGTCCTCTGGTTCAACATAAGTACCAGTTCCTTCATTCGGATTAATATGTTTTAAACTAGAGTGGACAATTTCAGGTTTGACACGAACATGCAGTTTGGCAAATGCAATGCGGTTGTGTGCTTCTATTTTAAACTCTGTTTTTGAGAACCTTGAATCTGCCTTGACATACTCCATGTATGCCTCACAGCCCTCCTTTTCTCCCGAAACGGTACCATTCAAACCTTCTGGGGAAATTATGATTCTTCCCCTCAAATCATGCTCTAAACAAAAAAGGTGATGTTCTTCTCTGTATGCCTCCTGATCTTTGATCTCAGCATAACAGTAATACAATAAAATTGAATACTTTTTTTCCATAACTCAAGCCCTGCTGCAAACAGGGTGCTATTTATCAGTACTAAATTTCTTTAGCAGGGTTTCCAAAAACTGTTTTGCCTTCTGGAACATCTGCAATTACAATCGAACCTGCTCCAACGCGGGCATTCTTTCCAATATTAATTCCTGAAACAATTGTTACTCCTGCTCCAATAAATACATTCTCCCCTATCGTAACACTGTTACTGATCGTACTTCCTGCTCCAACTTGTACGAGGTCCGACAATTCAGCACTGTAGTCAATAGTTGCATTAGAATTAATGATACAATGATTGGCAATTTTGGCATTTGCGCCAACAACGGCATGGCTATTAATGAAGTTCCCATGCCCTATTGAAGCAGAAGGTGCAATTTCAGAGAAATTATGGATGGCGTTTACAGGCATCATCTTCCTGCGATCCATCATGATTTTCACAATGCTCTTCCTCAATTTCATGTCGTCTTCAGCAATAAATCCTTCGCATTTCTTGCCAATTAACTTAAGAAAACCGTCATCATCTGTCTTCCCCAATACGGGAATATCATTCAATTCAGTCCCATGAAGTTTTTCATTGTCATCAAGGAAACCGTAAACAACAATTTTATTGCTTTCGAAGATCTCCATGGCTGCTTGACCAAGGGCGTTCGCACCAAATACTAATACTGGGTTATTCATGTTTAAAATTTAGAAGTGCAAAGTTAAAAGAATCAAACCATGTTTTAAACTTTCTTCTAAGTTCAATTATGCTTTGTTCTAATTAATTCGAGACCTATTGAACAATCTAAGCAACGTTTGTGCTTGCAGTAGTTATTATAAAGCTGAATCAAACCTTGACTATCATAAGCGTTTGAAACATTCCATCCCAAGGACTTCCATGAAGACAGGATCTTATTGCGCTCAGGACCTAGTTGCATTAATAATTCTTGTGCTGCTTGCAAATAATGGCCTTCACCCCTGTCTTGCCACAATGAAACGAGAAAAGGAACTGTCACATTGATAATAAGGTGCACAATCGAATTTTTTGATAGGGTACTTTTCCTCTCCATCGAAGATTTCTCAAAGTCAATATGGTTGATCCAATAATCTGATGCACTGACATTAACAAATGATTGACCGTTATCACTGCCATAATCTTGTGTGAAAAAGGAAAAAATACTAGGCACTTGTGATAGAAAGCTGGCGAATTGACTGATTCTTCTAAATGGATAATTACCAGGGCGAACACTACCAAAGGTCCACTGAGCACGGTGCATGCTAGACACTAATTGATATTTGAATCTAAGGAATTCATATTCCTCGTACAACGACCTGGGGTAAGGTGTCTTGCATTCTTCAAGTAAAAATCCTGCTTGCCCGAATAACAAGGCTTCTATTTGGTGTTGATTATTTGCGTGTCTCTGGATAAGCTTCAGCGGTATCCTTTTTGTAAGTTCTTGAAAAGCCTTTGCATTAGTTTTAAAGCCAAAGCCCATTGCCAGCCATTCATATGCGGTGGTCTCCCAGTCTCTCCCTTTTGATTTTAGAATCCCTAAAAGTGTGGCTGATTTGACCTGTAGTCGTTGAACAAGCACTTTTTCTAGCATGCTCAATTTAGTAATGGACCGTACAGTCCTAAAGGCCTTTTCACAAGGAATAGTAGTTTGAGCGCCCATAATCTCCTTATACCGCTTAATTATTCCTGGTTTGATTTTACCCTTCAGTTCAAGTGTTGGGATTATGGATTCGTCCTTTCGAGCAACATCTCGATCATATTCCCAGACAACATGTAATATGACGTTGTCATAATGATCATCTAGTTCATGCTGATGCGCATACCAATCAGAAGCTTTCCTGTGAATTTCAATGCTTCCAAACCAGTCGAGGCCGTTAAATTTAATTTGTGCATTCTTGAAATCTGGTCCTTCATGGTGGTTATGCGTTCCAATTTTTACAATCACTAAGGAATCTCCACTCGAAGAGCGCAGGTCGACAATATTAAAATATTGGTATTGCCAGATGAAATGAAGGAACGCTTCTTTGAACATTTTAAGGAGTCAATTACTCCTTAAATTACAAATATTTAGTCAAATAATTATTCATCTCTGATTGCAGTTCCTTTGCCTTTTGTCCAGCAACTTCTGCGAAATCTTCTTTATCACTGGCGTAGATTATACCACGAGAAGAATTGACTAATAAACCACAAGAGTCATTCATTCCATATTTCGACACTTCTTCAAGGCTCCCGCCCTGCGCGCCTACTCCTGGAACAAGTAAAAAATGATTTGGAATTATTTCTCGGATATTCTCAAGGGCATCAGCACGAGTAGCACCCACTACATACATCAAACAATCCTCATTGGCCCATGTCGAGCTTTTCCTAAGCACTTCTTCGTAAAGGTTTCCGCCTTTTGTTAATTCCAAATATTGAAAATCTTTACCACCTTCATTAGAAGTCAAGCCAAGCAAAACCACCCACTTTTCATCAAATTCCAAAAATGGACTAACCGAATCAATTCCCATATAAGGAGCAACGGTTATTGAATCAAAATTCATGTTTTCAAAAAAAGCCTTGGCATACATTTTTGAAGTATTACCAATGTCTCCCCTTTTCGCATCTGCTATTGTGAATATGTCTTTAGGAATATAACCAATTGTCTTTTCAAGGCTTTCCCACCCCTTCACTCCATAAGCCTCATAAAATGCAATGTTGGGCTTATAGGCTACTGCATAGTCCGAAGTAGCATCTATTATCCGTTTGTTAAACTCAAAGATAGGATCTTCAGTATCCAATAAATGTTTTGGGATTTTATCTAAAGCTGTGTCTAATCCTACACAAAGGTATGAGCGCTTCTTTTTAATCTGCTCAAATAATTCTGATCTGGTCATTTAATCTCTTAAATCTTCTGTATGAAGTACTTTATTGGCCACCGTATCAAATTCAAAATATTTTTCTGGGAAATTCATATTTGGCTTAAAAGAAGACACTTCAAAGGAGGTGTTAATGTCATCATAATCTACCATGTCCCATCCTTTTAAGTAACTGTCCTTCTGATTTATGTACATTATTACCTTAGTATAATCACTGTCCTCATCAGTCGAACTCAATTCGATAACATCTACTAAATCCCCTTTCAGGTTTTCTGACCTCAAATACTTGTAATCAAATCCTTCTTTATAGATATCGTAAACATTGGTTGGGTTAATTCCACCATCATCATCAAAATTAGATATCGTTAATTCTTGCGAATCCACTAAGTAAGTCCAAATGACAGGGCCATTAGAATAGATATGCTGGCCGCTTAATTTTAATAGAAATTTTTCTTTCGACACAGAAGCAACACCAGAAAAGGCATCAGATACCTCTGATTCATTCATAACCTTTTGAACAAATGCAACTTCAAAACCAGGCATGGCTTTATAAGTCTCACTCATCTTATCCAAAATGACTTTCGGGTCAGTATTTTGACCAAAAGCCAAATTCGAAATCACTACCAACACCACCAAAAAACTCAACAATCTTTTCATCTTCCTTTTTATCATGAATCAGTATTATCCATACCATTCAATAACTGTTCCAAACTGTATTCATCTGGGATTAAAACGGCACGCGCCTTACTTCCTTCAAATTGACCAACAACACCAGCAGCTTCTAATTGATCAATCAATCTTCCTGCTCTATTATAGCCTAACTTCAATTTTCTCTGAATTAGAGAGGTGCTTCCTTGTTGGTGCAAGACAATTAATCTAGCAGCATCATTAAATAACACATCTCGGTCTGAAAGGTCTACATCCAAATTACCTCCTTCTCCTTCATCACCGGTGTACTCAGGAAGCAAATAAGCTGAACTATAACCTTTTTGCGATCCAATAAAGTCACAAATTTCGTCAACTTCTGGCGTATCTACAAAAGCACACTGCAATCTTATTATCTCTGAACCCATTGACAATAACATGTCACCTTGGCCAATCAACTGATCTGCTCCTCCTGCATCCAAAATCGTCCTTGAATCAACTTTTGAAGTAACTCTAAAAGATAGTCTTGCCGGGAAATTGGCCTTAATAATTCCTGTAATTACATTCACAGAAGGTCTTTGGGTTGCAACCACCAAATGAATACCAATGGCCCTCGCCAATTGTGCCAGCCTCGCAATTGGTGTTTCAACCTCCTTACCAGCAGTCATCATTAAATCTGCTAACTCATCAATAACAAGCACTATATAAGGTAAAAACTTGTGCCCCTTTTCAGGGTTGAGTTTTCGGTTAATAAATTTCTCGTTGTACTCCTTTATGTTCCTACAAGCAGCATCTTTCAATAAATCATAACGCTGATCCATTTCAATGCACAAGGAATTAAGGGTATGGATTACTTGTTTGGTATCTGTTATTATCGGCTCGTCATTATCTGGCAACTTTGCTAAATAATGTCGCTCAATTTTATTGAAAAGCGTTAGTTCTACCTTTTTAGGGTCAACCAATATGAATTTAAGCTGTGAGGGATGGCGCTTATATAAGAGGCTTGTAAGAATAACGTTCAATCCAACAGACTTACCTTGACCCGTTGCTCCAGCCATTAATAAATGTGGCATTTTTGCAAGGTCAGCTACAAATACTTCGTTAGAGATAGTCTTTCCTAAAGCCACTGGCAATGCCATATCACTATTCATGAATTTGTCAGTAGAAATCACTGATCTCATGGAAACCATTTCCTTCTTTGTATTAGGCACTTCAATACCAATGGTTCCTTTACCCGGAATTGGTGCAATAATTCGAATGCCTAATGCAGCTAGACTTAATGCAATATCATCTTCCAAGTTTTTGATCTTGGAGATTTTCACACCTGCTTCAGGAATTATTTCATATAAGGTAATTGTAGGCCCAATAGTTGCTTTAATGCTCGAAATACCAATTTTAAAGTTGGTCAAAGTTTCGACAATCCTGTCTTTATTTTGCTGAAGCTCTTCTTTAGTAACTTGTATTTTTCCCGTTGAATACTCCCTAAGCATGTCAACTTTTGGGAATTTATATTTCGCTAAATCTAAAGTCGGATCATAATGGCCCGCCTTCTCAACAATTTTTTCAGCTGCTTCATTTATCTCAACTTCGAATGAAGGCTCATTACTTTCTTTGTCCTCAATTACAGGGCTATCGACAACATCAATCTTCTCACTTTGCACCTCAAGTTCTACTTCACCAGCGCCTAAAACAACTTCATTTTCAGTAGTATCGGCTTCAGCAGTCTCTTCCTTTTCTTTTTCCTCGTTGAGGGAAACTACCCAGCTTTTCAATTCTTCTTCACTTGATGCATTATCTGGAGCTATCGCAACCCCTTCCTCTTGCTCCTGCTCAACGTTTAAATTTTCTTCAGAGGCTGTATCTGTAGTTTCTTCAACATACTCCTCATCACTCTCATCAGTGGGTAATGATTCACTGCTCATTTTAGGGGAAAGCAAAGTAGTGATGTTAAAAAAGAATATCATGAACACTAAAAAAGTGAAGATTAAGAACAGTAGTGTACCAAAACCCATCAGGTTATCGAACATTACGGCCAATTGATAGCCCATACCTCCACTATAAAAACTCCATTCTGAAACAGTATCTCCTTTAATCATTGAACCCATTAAAAGGCTCAACCATACCAAGAAGAAACTTACAAAAACAAAAGCCCTTGAAATTTTGATTAAGGATTTTCCGAATACGACTTTATATCCTAGAATGAACATGAATGGAGGAATTAAGAAGGCTGCAATTCCAAACCATTTAAATATGAGGTAATGTGAAACAACTGCTCCCCATAATTTCATCCAATTGGCAGCTTCAGCTCCAGACTCCATCATGCCTGATTCTCCTATCGACTCAACCACACTTTGGTCAGTTTTACCGGTAAAAAGATAACTTGAACAGGATAAAAAGAGAAAAACGGCTAAAACTATTAAGAAAAAACCAAGCGTTAAATGTAGCCTACGGTCATTAAGGAACTGAAATTTCTCAGTGAGATTAAATTTAGCCTTTTGCTTTTTGCTTTTAGGCGTTGCCTTTTTAAATGTATTAGACTTGTAGGTGTTTTTAGTCATTGAAAAGTAGTAATCCCTTTAATTACGAAAATAACTTAATTTTATTTATTCAGAGGGCTGAAATCAATTAATTAAGAGCAAATTAGTTTTGATTTTTTTCCACTCAACAATTCCTTTGTTAATCCTCTTGATCATTGCAGGACCTTCATAAATGAAACCAGTGTAAACTTGTACCAAACATGCTCCTGCTTCCATTTTTTCTATAGCATCCTCAGCAGTATTTATACCACCGACCCCAATAATCTTCAATTCCCCATTCGACTTGTTATTCAAATAACTGATTACTTGAGTAGACCTGGACCTAACAATCTTACCACTTAATCCACCTGCACCTATTTCCTGAACAATTTTATCAGAAGTCTTAAGCCCTTCTCTTGAGATAGTCGTATTAGTAGCTATTACGCCATCAATTTTTGTTTCATTAACGATTTCGATAATATCATCTAATTGAGCATCATTTAAATCCGGAGCTATTTTAAGTAAAATCGGCTTTGGCTTATTTTTATCTAAATTCTTAGCCATCACTGCATTCAACAATGTTTTGAGTGGAGCCTTCTCCTGTAATTCCCGAAGGTTTGGAGTATTTGGTGAGCTCACATTAACAACAAAATAATCTACATGGTCGAATAACGCTTCAAAGCAGATCTCATAATCTCTTACGGCTACTTCATTAGGTGTTAGTTTATTCTTACCAATATTACCTCCGATGATAACTTTAGAGTTTTTCTTTTTTAACCGTTCGACTGCTTCATCAACACCACCATTATTAAAGCCCATTCTATTAATCAAGCTTTGGTCTTCAGGCAATCTAAAAAGTCTTGGCTTCGGATTTCCCTCTTGACCCTTGGGTGTTAAAGTTCCTATTTCGATGAAGCCAAATCCAAAGGCACTAAGCTCATCAAAAAGTTTAGCGTCCTTATCAAAGCCCGCTGCCAACCCCACTGGGCTTTCGAATTCTAGACCAAATAAATTTGTTTTAAGGGAGTCATCTTTATATTGAAACAATGCATTTGCGATAGCGGCAACACCCGGAATTTTAAACAGATTTTTAACAATTGAGAAAGTAAAGTGATGTGCCTCTTCAGGTTTTTTATTAAAAAGAAATGGGCGAATTATTAATTTATACAAGGCTATAATTTTACACAAAGATAAGCAGTTCGCTTCCTAAATCCCTTGAATTCACCTCCTTTTTTAATAGCTTTTTTTTGACGGGATTTAGTCTACATATAACACCATAGACTCAGCGTTTTTTACAAATTAAGGGTGCCGTCTCCAGTTCAACCGGAGTTTTTAATTAATATTAATCAATAACATGAATTAAATAATCATAAGATACTGATTTATAATTAACAATATAAAATATTTAGAGATGTCTAAAAATCATAAAAGAACGTTTTACCCCCCTAAATACTGGAAAAAAGTTTAGCTACGCGGATGAAACTCCTTCATCACCTGCTTTAAATAATCTCTGTCTAAATGAGTGTAAATTTCTGTTGTTGTGATGGATTCATGACCAAGCATTTCTTGGACAGCCCTAAGGTCCGCCCCTCCTTCTATGAGGTGGGTCGCAAACGAATGCCGGAAGGTATGAGGGCTAACTGTTTTTTTAATTCCTGCTGTATTAACAAGGTCCTTAATTATAATGAAGACCATCTGTCTACTCAGTTGATTACCCCTTCGATTCAAGAAGAGGATTGAACGACTTTCATTCTTAATATTAAGATGACACCGCACTTCTTCTTGATACAACTTGATGAATTTTAAGGCTTCTCTTCCGATGGGTACCAACCGTTCTTTATTGCCTTTTCCTGTCACTCTTAAAAATCCTACATCTAATAATATGTTGGATTTCTTTAGTCCAATTAATTCTGAAACCCTCAGTCCTGAACTGTACAAAGTTTCTATCATTGCCCTGTTCCGCATCCCTTCTGGTTTGGAATGATCGATGACCTCAAGGATCTGATTGATCTCTTCTACACTTAAAACATCAGGTAATTTCCTTCCCAATTTGGGCGCTTCGAGTAATGCGGTAGGATCATTTTCAACTTCACCCCCATAAATCATAAACTTGTAGAATGATTTTAGCCCCGATATTATTCTTGCTTGAGAATGCGGAGTCATACCAAGCTCATTGATATATTCAATAAAATCTATCAAATGCTGAAGCTCGATTTGAACAGGTGATACTTCAGCGCCTGATATCTCAAGAAACTGTTCCAGTTTTGCTACATCATGAACATAGGCTTCGACAGAATTCTCCGACAACGATCGTTCAAGTTTTAAATAGTTTTCATACTCTTGTATATATATTTCCCAAGCCACAACTTAAAGATATGTAATGGGATTAAAAATTAAGTCAAAATGAAAGTAATCATCATCAATGGGCCCAATTTAAATCTATTGGGAAAACGTGAAAAGGACATTTATGGAGACCAAGATTTCGACACCTTTTTCAAATCCTTGAAAAAAACCCACCCAACAATGGAACTGTCTTACTTTCAATCCAATATTGAAGGTGAATTAATTGATAAATTACATGAAGTGGGTTTTGATCATGATGGGATTGTTTTCAATGGCGGTGGTTATACACATACTTCCGTAGCTATTTCAGATGCAATTGCTGCTATTACCACACCAGTAGTTGAAGTCCACATCTCAAATATTCATGCCCGTGAAGAATTCAGACATCTAAGCCTAATTACTAAGGAATGCGTTGGAATGATCACTGGATTTGGCTTACCTGGCTACGAAATGGGATTAAATCACCTCGTCAACATGAAACATCATTTATTAACAAAAAGTAAAGCATAATTCTGCTTGTTTTTTGCTACAAAATTCTACTTTTGCGCAAATTTTGAATCATGTTAAGTTTAGCTCAAGTAATCTCTGTCACACTCATTTTGTTTTCTGTAATTGACATAATAGGATCTGTACCTATTGTGCTTGATTTAAGAAAGAAATTAGGGCATATCCAGTCCGGCAAAGCCACCCTCGTTTCTGGGGTCTTAATGATTGCATTTCTCTTTTTTGGTGACAACTTATTAGGCCTTTTTGGCATTGACGTAGGTTCATTTGCTATCGCGGGCTCAATAATTATGTTCATAATTGGTATGGAGATGATTCTTGGTCAAACCTTCTTTAAGCACGAACCTAGTGACTCTGCGGGTTCTTCCATCGTTCCAATTGCCTTCCCCTTAATTGCTGGCGCGGGAACATTAACCACTATTCTATCATTAAAAGCTGAATATGATCAGTTTAATATCCTTGTTGGAATTATCATCAACTT
>Ga0115558_1002403_pt1 | contig 11150 bp, 8 predicted proteins | sample COGITO_mtgs_1104_4_FD_87279 | JGI IMG/M metagenome (GOLD analysis project Ga0115558, IMG submission 87279) | Pelagic marine microbial communities from North Sea - COGITO_mtgs_110426 | ecosystem: Environmental > Aquatic > Marine > Epipelagic | place: Germany:Helgoland, sampling site Kabeltonne... | reverse complement strand
TGTTGAATATCTTTTTTTATCCCTATATTTGTTTTGTGAGTTTGAAATCAACATATGCAAAAACAGTGGCATTACTACTATGTAGTATTGTACTATTTAGCTCGTTTGGATTTACTCTCAATATGCACCTATGCCAAGGTAAAGTAAAGACTATCAGTTTTGTTGGGGAGGCTCAGAAGTGTATTGAGATGAAAGAAAGTGACATTTGTGATTCTAAAAACAGTCCAGTTTCTCTCACCAAGAAGAAATGTTGTTCTGATGCTTCAATTAAAGCTGAAACTTCAACTCAAAACATTCCCGTTATTACTAACCAAGTTCAAAACCTTGTTTTAGGAATAAATCCATATGCAAAATTAGTTGCAACGATAATTCCTGAAATGAAAAGTGATATCATTCACTATAATCCTCCACCAGATGAACAAGCTGGCAGAGCACTTCTGGTGTTACACCAGACATTTCTAATATAATACCATTACTTTTTCTTTGGTGCCATTTGGCATATTTCAATTGTTGCAGGCTTCAATGCGTCTGTTTTTAATAAAATCAACGATAAAAAGTAATGAAATCAATTATTTTTAAAGCATCAATGATGCTACTTTTAATAGGCTCTCTGACTGCCTGCTCTTCAAATAGTTCAGAAATAGATAAAAGAGGTAAAGAATACACTTCTGCCTATGTATGTCCTATGCACTGTGAAGGAAGTGGCAGTGATTCTGCTGGTACTTGCCCTGTTTGTGGGATGGACTACATAAAAAATGATCAACATAAACATTAAACAATCTTTTAAAATGAAAAAAACAATAACACTAATCACCGTGCTTGTAATGGCACTAAATGTATCTGCACAGACGGATGTAAAACTTACTATCAATCATCTACTAGGTTCATCTCCATTTGCTTTTAATAGCGAAGCTGAAAATGACTTAGGTGACAAAGTAAAACTGCAACGATTTGAATACTACATTTCAGGTATAAGCATAACTCATGATGGAGGAATAGTAACTGACGCTTCTGATGTTTACATTCTAGTAAAAGCAAACAAAACAGATACTATTCAACTGGGTAATTTTAACGTTACAAACGTAGAATCTATTAATTTCTCTGTAGGTGTAGATCCAGGAGTAAATACTGCTGATCCTGCACAATGGGCATCTTTTCACGCACTTGCACCCAAATCTCCTTCAATGCATTGGGGCTGGGCTTCTGGATATCGCTTCGTTGCTTTGGAAGGGAAGTCAGGATCGAACTTTGCTCAAGATTTTCAGATTCACGCTTTGGGAGATAAGAACTATTTTAAGCAAAGCATACCAACTTCAGCTACAGATGTTAATGGAGCACTTGTAGTTTCATTGAAAGCAGATTATACCAAAGCTATTTCACAAATAGGAATGGCAAATGGACTTATAGAGCATAGTGATAGCAAAGAAGCTGCAACTTGTTTAAGGAATTTTCAAACTAAAGTATTCTCCTCTCTATCAGGTGAAGGAAATACTCTTTCTGCTAGAGATACAGACGTGCCTGATGCCTTTGGAATTAATCCTGTACCAAGTACAGGTAAGGTGAATATTGTGTTAGAAGACAATAGATTCTTCCACGGTAATATGGTTGTTACGGATATTGCAGGTAGAAAAATCTACAGTAGCTCAGTGGGAACATCTAACACAATTTCTATTGAAACAAAAGGGATGTACTATTTAACCATTTATGGAGATGGTGTTAAGAGTACTAAGAAACTAATCATAAACTAAAATAACTTGAGGTCTCGGTACATTATACTATTATTTTTCTCAGCTACACTGTTTGTAGGTTGTACTGTGGAAAACAGTGAGGTTTTTATTCAGCAGAATTTCGCTTCTAATTTACCTAGTCCTTTTTCTGCCATTAGTTTTCCAGAAGACAATGGTTACAGTAAGGAACGTTGGGAGCTAGGAAAAAAGCTATTTTATGACAATGTCCTTTCTATAGATAGCACATTGAACTGTGGGTCATGTCATAAGGCTGAACTTTCATTCAGTGACGATGTAGCTTTCAGTAAAGGTGTAAAGGATAGGGATGGTATAAGGAATTCGCCAAGCTTAGCTAACATAGGGTATCATCCATATTTTACCAGAGAGGGCGGAGTTCCTACTTTAGAACAACAAGTATTAGTGCCTTTACAAGAGCATAATGAATTTGATTTCAATATTGTCCTGGCTGGTGAAAGAATAGCACAAGATTCAGTGTATGTAGCAATGAGCCAAAAGGCATATTATAGGATGCCAGACTACTATGTAATAACACGAGCCTTAGCCAACTTTGAACGCAGCTTAATTAGCGATAATAGCTATTTTGATCAGTATCATTTTGATGCACAAACTGATGCATTATCTAATTCTCAAGTAAGAGGGTTAGAATTATTCTATAGTGAAAAGACAAACTGTTTCAAATGTCACAGTGGCCCTAACTTCACTAACTATGCTTTTGAGAATAATGGATTATACGATAACTTTTCAGATAAAGGAAGAAGACGCTTAACCAATCTAGATTCAGACGAAGGTTTGTTTAAAGTTTCCAGTCTACGAAATGTAGAAGTAACCGGGCCTTACATGCATGATGGCTCTATAAATACGCTTGTTGAAGTAATAGAACATTATAATTCAGGAGGTAAAGATCACCCAAATAAGAGCAAATTTATTCGCTCTCTCAATTTAACAAATAAAGAAAAGGAGGACCTATTAGCATTCCTTTTGTCATTAACTGATACTAAATTTTTAACAGACGATCAATTTAAAAAAATAAAATGAATTTAAAATCAATAATATTTATCGTACTTTCAGCTACCGTATTTTTAGCAAGCTGCAAAGACGATGATAATGAACCACAAGGGATAGTGCAAGATGCAACACCTTACGAAATGAGTATCGGAGGATTCCCTGTACCCAATATAGCTGTGGATAATCAGCTTACAGAGCAAGGTGTAGAGCTAGGCCGTATGCTCTTTTATGAGAAGATGCTTTCTGCAGATGGTACACAAGCTTGTGCAAGTTGTCACTTTCAGCAATTTGCTTTTACTGACTCTGCTCGGTTTTCTACTGGTATTAGAGGTGAAAAAGGCGGGAGACATGCCATGAGTGTTTTCAACATGGCTTGGAACGAAAATCAATTCTTTTGGGATGGGCGTGCAGACTTATTGAGACATCAGTCTTTACTTCCTATTCAAGATGAGCTAGAGATGGACGAATCATTAGAAAACGTAGTTGCAAAATTATCTGAAAGCCAAATGTACAAGAATCAGTTTATCCGTGTATTTGGATCGGATGAAGTGACAAGTGAGAAGGTATCTCTAGCACTTGAGCAATTTATGAACTCAATTACATCCACTAACTCAAAGTATGATGAGTTTCTAAAAGATTCCACTGTTTTCACGGCAAGCGAAAAAAGAGGTTTTAAACTTTTTTCAACTGATTACAATCCATTTTTTCCAGAAGAAAGTGGTGCTGATTGCCAGCACTGTCACAGTGGGTTGAACTTTGAGAACGATAAGTATATGAACAATGGTCTTGACGCAACATTTGCTGATAACGGAAGAGCAAAAGCAACTGAAGATCCAAGTGATAATGGAAAGTTTAAAGTGACTAGTCTTAGAAACATAGCACTTACCGCACCCTACATGCACGATGGTAGATTTACTACACTTGAGCAAGTAGTTGATCATTACAACGAGCAAATTAAATCATCAGCTACTCTTGATCCTGCATTAGAGCAAACTAGAGAAAAAGGCCTATTTCTGTCAGCACAGGATAAAACAGATTTGGTAGCTTTCTTAAAGACCTTAACAGATAAAGATTTGACAACCAATTCGGAGTATTCATCACCTTTCTAAAAAAAAATAAATATAAGAATAATGAAAAAAATAACAATTACATTAATGGCTATTGCCATACTTACAACATTCAATGCGTGTAAAAAAGACGAACCAGCAGAGAAAAACATAGTTATCAAAAATGATGTTCCTGAATTTTTTGCTGAATCTGAGGAAGGCTCGTGGGGAGTTAACCAACCAACTATAACAAAAATTCTAGATGGAACAGCTAGGATATCTAAACCTACTGACCTAGACTTTAACCCAACAAGGGATGGAGAGCTTTGGATTGTTAACGAAGGAACAGAGAATACCGGGGGGTCAACCGTTATGGTAACAGGGCTAGATACTGAAACGCCAATAACGGATTATCGAAAAGATCAAAATTCTTGGCATTTTATGGCATTTCCTACAGCTATTGCCTTCAGTGAAAATGGCGATTGGGCAAACTCAACTGGTATCCTTGATGCCAACAGAAGAGGAGGTTCATTTACGGGGCCAGCATTATGGTCTGGAGATTTAGATATATATGCTAAACCTAGTGGTGGAAATGGCAGTCATTTAGATATGTTACACGGAAGTCCATATTGTATGGGTATTGCTTCAGAAAAAGAGAATGCTTATTGGGTCTTTGATGGTTTTAATAAGCATATAGTACGATATGATTTTGGTGGTGACCATGGTCCTGGTAATGCAGATCATGATGATGGAGTAATTCAGCGATTTACCAATATTTCTGTAAAGAAGAACGGTACTGTTCCAAGTCATATGGTAATGAATGATGATCGCACAATTTTATATGCTATAGACGGCGGTAACAATAGAGTTCTAGAAATAGATGTAAAATCAGCTAATAGATTAAGATCTCTTGGTTTAATCAATGAACAATTAGCCGATCATTCCGAGTGGAATGCTGACTTTGAGGTACTAGCTTCGGATGAGAACTTCAATTATTGTGGAATGGCCATTAATGGAAATCGTCTTTTTGTTGGAGATTTTGACAATGGTAATATTAGATGTATCGATTTGATTACTAATGAAGAACTAGGTCGAATAGAGACGGGTATAAATGGAATGACTGGTTTGGCAATATATAATGACCAACTTTACTTCGTTTCATATAGTACCAATTCATTGTATAAAGTAGTAGCGAAATAAGAGTATGAGAAAGTTTTTAATTCTAGTATTGTTTGGTTTGGGCAACAGTTTAAATGCTCAGAACCAAATTATAATTCCTGATACATTATCAGGTGACCATATTCAATTAGAATTAAAAACGGGTACTCATGAATTTTATTCAGGTATCCAGACAAATACAATGGGAGCTAATGGTAATATTTTGGCTCCTACTTTAATTCTAAATAAAGGCGATAAAATAGACTTTGAGGTTACTAATAGTTTGAGTGATACTACAACTATTCATTGGCACGGTTTGCACGTAGCACCAAAAAACGATGGAGGTCCACATACTATTATAAAACCAGGTGAAACATGGAAACCAAGTTTTGAAATATTAGATAAGGCTGCTACCTATTGGTATCACCCTCACTTACATCGCAAAACGGACCAACATGTGTCCAAAGGAATATCAGGATTAATAATTGTAAGAGACGAAGAAGAAGCTAGACTTGGCTTGCCTAGAAGGTATGGCAAAGATGATTTCCCAATTGTTCTTCAAACAAAAGATTTTGATGCTAATAATCAAATTCTATTTCATACAAATTCAGATGATGTAACTATGGTAAATGCTACCATAAACGGCACGTTAGATGTACCAGCACAAGTTATAAGGCTCAGAGTGCTTAATGGATCATCACAACGAGCGTTCAATGTGGGTTTTAGTGATGATAAGGTATTCTACCAGATAGCCTCAGATGGCGGTTTACTAGAAAAACCTATTGAGCTAACTAGACTACTTCTATCTCCTGGGGAGCGAGCTGAGGTTTTATTGGATCTTAGTGAAATGGCAGGAGACAGCATCAAACTAATGAGTTTCGCATCAGAATTACCAAATGGTATATATGGTGCAGCTATTCCTGGGATGATGGCTCAGATGAGTATGACGGGATATAATCCTAATCCACTCAACGGAGCAAATTTCAGTATGTTGACATTAAATGTGGTTACTCCAACGAATAATCCAGTAACCGTAATTCCCGCGAGCTTAGTTACTGTAAAGAGGTTAAATGCTTCCGATGCTAATTTGATTAGAGATCTGACCTTGAATCCAGCTTCAATGGGAATGAATCAATTGAACGGTGACTTTACAATAAGTAATACACCTTTTGATATGAATACAATCAATCACACAATAAGGTTGAATGATACTGAGATATGGTCTATTCGAAACATGTCAGGGATAGCACATCCTTTTCATATTCATGATGTTCAATTTAATATTTTGGATAGAAATGGAGTTGCACCTTCAGCATCCGAGATGGGCCGAAAAGATGTAGTATTGATTAAACCCCAAGAAACAGTAAGGTTTATCGCTAGGTTCGATGACTTTGCCGATTCTATAACTCCTTATATGTATCACTGTCATCTACTCACTCACGAAGATGGTGGAATGATGGGGCAGTTTGTTGTTGTAGAAAATCTTGAAGTAGCAGACATATTTATACCCAATAAGATAAAATTTACACTGTATCCGAATCCAGCTTCTGATTATCTCAATATAAACTTTAATAAAATTGTAAAGCTAGAGTCGATAAGCATTTATGATGTTAGAGGAGCTAGAGTCTACTTTGAAGAGGATTTCGAACTTGCGTCTGAGTATAAATTAAATTACGATTTATCATCGGGGTATTATCGAGTTCATGTAAATGCAGATACGGAACATTTTATAAAAAAATTGCTTATAAATAATTGAGAAAAATTATATCCATATTATTAATTCTAACCCTTTTCTTGTCTGAGACAGGAGTGTCATTCGCAATGCATTTTTGCGGAGATAAGCTGGTGTCTGCCCAATTAAATATGGGTCAAGACAATGGTGGTTGTGATATGGATAACAGTGATTGCGAATCTACAAATAGTACGATTAGTAAATCAAATTGTTGTATAAACAGTGTTGTTAGCATTGAACAAACAAATAGTTATGAACTTTTCACGTTTAATTGGTTGATTATAAGAATACCTGTTTCCCGTTATCAATGGGAGCAGGTATATTCTTATGATAGTCTTGAAGACCTACAATTTGAGTTTATTGAATCTCCACCCACGTTACGCCAAAACTTAATAAGGTCTTACCTTCAAGTTTTTGTAATATAGAAAGCATAGTTTCTTATCCCAATTGTCAATTCTACGGGATGTCTTTTTTTTAGTTTTTAGTTCAAAGAAATTTTATGCTTAACAGAATAATTAAATATTTTTTATACAATAAATTAGTGACGGTAATCGTCATAATGCTCTTCGTTGCTTGGGGAGTAGTTACTTCTCCATTTGGTTGGGAAGTTGGGGCTTTGCCCTCAGACCCTGTCCCGGTAGATGCTATTCCTGATATTGGTGAAAACCAACAAATAGTCTTTACTAAATGGCAAGGAAGGTCACCTCAAGATATTGAGGACCAAATTACATATCCTTTAACAACTTCATTGCTTGGGATTCCCGGAGTGAAATCTATCCGTAGTTCATCAATTTTCGGAGTTTCGAGTATTTACGTAATCTTTAATGAAGATGTGGAATTTTATTGGTCTAGATCCAGAATATTAGAGAAACTTAATTCTCTTCCAACTGACCTGCTGCCTCCTGAGGTAAGCCCAGCTATAGGGCCAGATGCTACCGCACTTGGTCAAGTGTATTGGTATACTCTTGAAGGTAGAGACGAAAACAATAACCCTACTGGAGGATGGGACCTCCATGAAATACGATCTATTCAAGACTTCTTTGTAAAATATGGACTGAATGCTGTGGACGGAGTAAGTGAAGTAGCGTCCATTGGTGGTTTTGTAAAAGAGTATCAAATAGATGTAGATCCAAATGCCCTACGAACGTATGATATACCCCTACATAAGGTAATGCTGGCGGTTAAAAATTCCAACGAGGATGTTGGTGCAAAAACCATAGAAATCAATCAAGCAGAATATCTAGTTAGAGGGCTTGGGTACATTAAATCTATTGAAGACATAGAATTAGCTGTAGTGGCTGTTCATGATAATGTTCCTATTAGAATAAAGGATATCGCTGTAGTCTCAATTGGCCCAGCAACACGAAGAGGGCTACTAGATAAAGATGGTGCTGAAGTAGTGGGCGGTGTAGTAGTAGCTCGATATGGGGCTAATCCGCTAAAGGTAATAAATGGCGTTAAAGATAAAATTGGAGAGATTAAAGGTGGATTACCTTCTAAAACATTAGCTAATGGAACAGTTAGTCAATTAACTATAGTGCCGTTCTATGATAGGACCACGGTCATTAAAGAAACCCTAGGAACACTTGAAGAAGCTCTATCCCTTGAGATCTTAATTACCTTTTTGGTTGTAATCATTATGATGTTCAATATACGTGCATCATTGCTAATTTCTAGCCTGTTACCGATTGCAGTACTTATGGTATTCATAGCCATGAGATACTTTCATGTAGACGCCAATATAGTTGCATTGTCAGGTATTGCTATTGCTATTGGTACGATGGTCGATCTGGGAATAGTTCTCTCAGAGAACATCGATAAACATATGACTTCAGCTCCCAAAGGTCAAAAATTGATAGAAACTATATACAATGGAGCAGCGGAAGTAAGTTCAGCAATTGTAACAGCTGTCTCTACAACTATAATAAGTTTTATACCTGTATTTACAATGCAAGCTGCGGAAGGAAAATTGTTTAGACCACTCGCATTTACGAAAACCTTTGCATTGTTAGCAGCTCTAGTGGTAGCGTTATTCATTTTACCTACGTTAGCTCATTGGGTGTTTGGATTTAAAGTATCTAAGAATAAGAAAGGAGTAATTTTCAATGCCTTACTGATTGTCTTTGGAATTATATCTACAATCTGGATTAGCCCTTGGGCAGGAGTTACTTTAATTGCTATTAGCATAGCTTGGTTTGTTCAAGAATATGGCCCGATAAAGAATTGGTTTGCAAAAAATCTAATCATTATAGTATCGGTAATCTCGATTACTTGGCTATTAGCTGACTACTGGATGCCATTAGGTGCAGGAAAGTCTGGATTGCTCAATTTTATATTTGTAGCTCTCATCATAGCATCCATTCTTGGTGTATTTGCTTTGCTAGAGCATTACTATTCCAATGTACTCGCTTGGTGTTTGGCTCATAAAAAGACTTTCCTATCTATACCTATGTTTATCATTCTATTGGCTTCGGTTATTTGGATGGGATTTAATACTGTTTTTGGATTTGTCTCATCTGGTTTTCAGAAAGTAAATGTCTCTATAGAAAATACAAGTGTATGGTCTTCTTTATCAGAAAGCTATCCCGGCATTGGTAAGGAGTTTATGCCATCATTAGACGAAGGTAGTTTCCTGCTAATGCCAACATCAATGCCGCATGCAGGAATAGAGCAAAATAAACGAGTGGTTCAGCAATTGGACATGATTTTGGCTAACATACCCGAAGTAGAACTAGCAGTAGGTAAAATGGGTCGTACAGAGTCAGCTTTAGACCCAGCTCCAATATCCATGTATGAAAACATTATTAACTATAAATCAGAGTATGCTCTAAATGAACAAGGGCATAGGCAACGATTTAAAACGGATAATGACGATCTCTTTGTATTGACTAATGGAGATACTATCTCTAACGCTGATGCTATAACTCAAGGAATTACACGTGACGATTTGATTTCAGATGAATCTGGACAATACTTCAGAAACTGGAGAGATCACATTCAGTCGTCGGACGATATATGGAATGAGATTATAGGGACCATTAATCTACCTGGAGTTACATCAGCTCCTAAATTACAGCCTATTGAAACAAGGCTAGTAATGCTTCAAACTGGGATGAGAGCTCCTATGGGAATTAAAGTCTTTGGTCCTGACCTTCCTACAATAGAAAAGTTTGGAATGGAGTTAGAGCAAGTCTTAAAAGAAGTTCCTTCCGTGAAAACAGAAGCCGTATTTGCAGATAGAATAGTTGGCAAGCCCTATATCCACTTGAATATAAATAGAGAAGCGATATCCAGATATGGACTGAGTGTCGTTGATGTGCAGCAAACTATAGAGACAGCTATTGGCGGTATGCAAATTACTACTACCGTAGAAGGTAGAGAGCGTTTTCCTGTAAGAGTTCGTTACCCTAGAGAGCTACGGGACGATCCTTCAAGTCTTAGCAAGATAGTTGTGTCAACAGCTAGTGGAGCTCATATTCCGCTCGGAGATTTAGTAGATGTGGAGTACGTGAGAGGCCCACAGATGATAAAAAGTGAGAACACCTTTTTAGTAGGTTATGTCCTGCTGGATAAGAAAGACGGCTTTGCGGAGGTAGATGTAGTAGAGGCTGCACAAAATCTTATCAATGAGAGGATAGATGAAGGTTCTATAGTAGTTCCTAAAGGAGTAAGCTATAAGTTCTCTGGAAGCTATGAGAACCAGATTAGAGCTGAGAAGAGGCTTGCTATTGTAGTACCTCTTGTTCTAGTTATTATTTTCCTTATTCTCTATTTCCAATTCAAATCTATTTCTACTTCTTTGATGATATTTGGAAGGATAGCGATGGCATTTAGTGGTGCATTTCTAATGCTTTGGTTCTATAGCAAAGGATGGTTTCTCAATTTCTCATTATTTGATACTGATTTAAGGGATTTATTTCAAATAAAGACCATCAACTTAAGTGTAGCAGTTTGGGTAGGTTTTATTGCCTTGTTCGGAATAGCAACAGATGACGGCGTACTCATCGGAACCTATTTAGACTATAGTTTCAAAAAGAATAAGCCTAAGACCATTTCCCAAGTACGTGCGGCTGTTTCTGAAGCAGGATTGAAACGAATAAAACCTGCAATAATGACTACTGCAACTACCATAATAGCATTGCTGCCTGTTCTTACCTCTACAGGCAGGGGAGCAGATATTATGATTCCTATGGCAATACCTGCTTTTGGTGGGATGATTGTCGCATCTATCACTTATTTCATAACTCCTGTACTGTACAGTATGCGAGAAGAGTATAATCTAAAGAGAAATCAAAATGAAAAATAGAATCTTATTACTTTTCATTCTTGGAATGGTGGTTAGACCACTTACCACGCAAGCACAACACTTAGAATCTTACCTAGAATATGCTGCTACTAACAATCCTGGTTTAAAAGCTAAATATGCTGAGTTTGAAGCTTCAATGCAGCGAATAGAGCAAG
>Ga0115558_1002401_pt1 | contig 11156 bp, 13 predicted proteins | sample COGITO_mtgs_1104_4_FD_87279 | JGI IMG/M metagenome (GOLD analysis project Ga0115558, IMG submission 87279) | Pelagic marine microbial communities from North Sea - COGITO_mtgs_110426 | ecosystem: Environmental > Aquatic > Marine > Epipelagic | place: Germany:Helgoland, sampling site Kabeltonne... | reverse complement strand
AGCACAAGCCAGATTTTTAAATTTTACTATTTATCTTTTTTATTGGAAATCGTCAAATTTAAAAATTTGGCGACTTCCCAAATATTCCTTAACTTCGTTTAAGCAACTAATTATCTATGAGCTATATACGTTGTTGTAAGTAGTGCTTTTTTCATTCACTTACTTAATTTCAAAATCCGAAACGCTCCTTGAATTACCAAAATAAAAACGATTGTTCCAATAATCAAATCAGGTTTACTCGAACTCAACCAATTTACCAAAATTCCCGCAATAATTACTCCTAAATTGATAATCACATCATTTGAAGTAAAAATCATACTCGCTTTCATATGAGCCTCTTCTTTGCTTTTTGACTTTTGCAAAATGTAAAGACAAATTCCGTTTGCGATAAGTGCAAAAATCGAAACGATAATCATTGTCGAAAAATCGGGAAGTTTCTCGTCTCCAAAAAATCTTCTTAAAACTTCCACAAATCCGATAATCGCAAGTGTAATTTGAAAATATCCAGCAAGTTTGGCAATCCGCTTTTTCTTAATCAATGTTCCGCCAACCGCAAACAAGCTAATTCCGTAAACGAAACTGTCCGCAAGCATATCCAAACTGTCGGCAACAAGTCCCATTGATTTTGAGATTATTCCCGTTGTCATTTCGATAATGAAAAAGGCAAAATTGATTGCAAGTACAGACCAAAGTAGCTTTTTTTGGTTTGCGTTTTCTTTAAATTCCGTTTGGTCGGTTTGTTCCGTTGAGATTTTTTTTTCGCCTAAATTCAGTTTGATAACTGACTTTTCGATTTGGTCAATTTCTCCGCTGTGAAAAACAGTCAATTTTCGATTCGGAATATCAAAGTCCAGATTCGCAATACTTGAAATTCCGTCCAATTTCATTCGGATTAGATTTTCCTCTGAAGGACAGTCCATTTTGGTAATTTCAAATATCGTTTTATTCACTCGGTTTCTGGGTTTTTCGGCATTACTTACGACTGGTTATATAAAAACAAATATATTGGTTTATGTTTTATAATTTCAGGGATAACAAAAGTTTTACTTTTTTATTTACTTTACCTTTTTTACTGAATAAATCCCAAATTAGAAATTTTATTAAATTTAAAGCCTATATGCTTTATTCAAAAAATAATTTAATATTATGTTGGAAACTCAAGGTTTCCAGTAAATTGCTAATTGTTCAATGTATTCAATATTACTTTTATTAATATATTCCAAAAACATTTTTTCTGTGCTATGTCCAATAGCACTCATCAATAAAACTGTCGGTATATCTCCATAGAAATTAGAGGCAAATGACCTTCGCATAATATGACTTGAAACAAGTTGCCACTTTGGATAATTATCCCAAACCTTTCTTTTTGTCTCCCGTTTTAATTTTCCACCATACACAACATCTGTGATACCAGATTGACGAGCAACTTCTTTTATTAATACATTAAAAATATGTTGATTTGAAAATTTAGATTCTCTAAATCTTGGAGGAAATTCACCGTTATATTTTTTTAGGATAGTCTCTACTTTTGGGTGTATTAGTATTGATATTTTTTTATTTGTTTTTATCTTTGTTATTTCTAATAATCTATGCCCATTTTTAGTTTTTAAATTTTCTGTAGTTATCTCTAATAGGTCTCCCAACCTTTGACCAAGGTAGCATCCAATTACCAACCAATCTCTTGCAATTTCTAATTTTATATCCCTAAACTCACTTACCTCAATACTTCTAATCTCTTCAAAGTTTAAAGTGATTTTAGCTGTTTTTTTATGAAGCCTCTAACAGATTCTAACTGTGGATGAACTTTTATTTCATTTCGTTTGGCATCTAAACAAATGGTTTTAACAAAATTAATATACCTTCCTGCCGTATTCTCGCCGTGATTAAGCTCATTTACTAGAAATTTTAAATAATCATCTCGGAAAGTCAAACCAACATCAGTTATTTTATACTTTCTCTTTCTTGCTTTTTCAAAGGAATCTAATTTTCTAATCATGCTAATATATCTTACGATTGTTCCTTTTGCACAACCTATAGTTCCATTTTTATTTGTTTTTATTGGCATTTTTTTAATGTATGAGTATGCATACTCTACAAGGTATTCTAAATTATTTTTGCCTACACGATTAAAGAATGTATTTAATACACCTTCAAACCAATGTTTATCACAAATATTGGCATCGATATTCGCATTGTTGTAAGATGAAATAATATAACCTCTCAATCTTTCCATTGTCTCATTAAGCTCAGTGCCAACTTCATAGTTGTCTACATTTTTTAATTTGCCAGTTTTTTTATTAAAAAAATTAGGATTTATTTGTAGCATTGTACTTCTCCGAAATAAAACTCCTCTCATAACGGAGAATCGAACATAAAGAGTTGTTGGATTTTTTGTGTTTTTAATGTAATACGTTACTTTTGACATAATAAAGAAATTTTAAATTTCTGTTTAAAACAGGTCTTTAGGTGGTGAAACCATGGTGCTACCAAATATGATTTAATTAAAAACATATTCGAGCATGATGGTAAAAAAAAGGAACTTGAATAATGGTCAAAAACTATGATACATAGATTTTATTGACATTTCAATGACTTTATGAAAATATGCGAAGAACTTGGCATCGACCTTTTAAGCTTAATTAAATAGCTTAAAATGAAAAAAATAGAACTACCTTGAGTACTCTAAAGAAACCTTAACTTTCATAGTTGAGGTTTTTTTATTGGGTACAACATAGGTACAACAAATGGAATTTTCCTTCTTACTTATTAAATATTATTCTATTGGTTTAGGTTCTACTTTATTTATCTAATTGTGTTTATAATCAGATTACTCTACTATTAACTTTTTAGTTAGTAACCTCCCTGAAGAGTCATCTAATAGGTTAAAAAAATAAATAGCAGAACCTAAACCAATAGTATTAAATTTAATCGGACCATTTGTCTTAACTACCTTGGAGCTCAAAACCTGCCTTCCTGTTATGTCAAAAACAGATACTATAACATCTGAGTAAAAACTAGATTTTACAAAGAAATATTATTTTGTTGGATTAGGATATAATTTTATGTTGGTAATCTCTATTCCATCTAAATTTAAAATATCTCCAATAGCTTCGATCGCTATACGAAGTCCACTCTCCTCCATAATATACCTTTACCTTCCAAGAATATTCACCTGTGTTAAATTTGATAAAGGGACAGTGTTAGAATCAGTAAAAATATTCTCAGTATTACTATTAGGATAATTAACATGCCACTTGTATCCTGTAACCTCTGACTGAACAGGAGTTTTTAGAATCACAATATTATTTGTAATATCCTGCTCTGAAATATCAGTAGGCTCTGAATATTTCAACAATTGCTGCCTTAGCAGATTCAAAGAAAAATATCTTTTAAATATTTTTTTAAATAAAAAATCATTGATAATAAAGATTAAATTTTATATGGACATCAAATGAAATATATATTTACAAAATCATCAAAACGTTCCGAACGAGCCAACATTTTTAGGAAAATATTTAGTGATATTAGTAAAACAAATGGAAAAATTAATAACAGTAGTAAATCCTTTCTAAAAATATTAAATCCATTGAACTTTTGCAAAAAGTTATTAACAATATACACGCTAAATTTACTCTCGTAATTAATTAAAATCTCCTTTTTCTTCAATAAAAAAAATACATATTTAAATTATTATTTTTAAAACTTCTATTAAATTATTATTTTTTTATTACTTTTAAGGTGAAATAATTTCACTAACCATTAAAATTAAAAAAAAAATGAAGTATTTAGTTATTAGTAAAGGAGAATCAATGTTACACGAATCTGAAAAAGAAACTATAGCAAAGGCAAAAGATATATTGCAAAAAGCAATGGATTCTGGTAAAGTTGAAGCTTGTTACGGGCTTGTTGCAGGTGGGACTGTATGGGTTATAAATGCAGATAGTCATGCAGCATTAGCTCGCGGTTTACGTGCATATAACTTGGCAAGTGCTCATGATGTAGAGGTTTATCCAATTGTAGATGGAATGGCAGCAATAGAAGCTCACCATAAACATGCTTAATAATTTATATCACCCTTAGTTAAAAAAATATACTAAGGATGATATTTCCTTTTTTATACCTAATTAAATATGTCGAATTATCGGCTTTTTTTTATTGCAGATAAAAACAAGTATGGTTTAATTGAACAGATTCATAACATTCTTGTTCAACTAAAAAATAATTCAAATAAAAATTTCATTGATTTTCTTCCAAAAATTCCTCAAAAATTAGATCTAAGATTACTAATTTTTACTACTTCTTTTAAAGACTTAGAGCAAAAGTTAGAAAAAACCATCAAGGTTTTAACTTCAAACAATCCTATTAGATTTTCTCCGAAAGAAAAAATTTTTTTTACAAACAGTAACTTAAAACTAGGGAAAATCGTATTTCTGTTTCCTGGATTTGGGTCTGAATTTCCAGAAATGTTATCAGGTATTTCATCGAAGTTTAAAGAAGTTACCAAATGGATAAATATCTTTGAAGAATTACACCATAGAAAAAATGATGATTCTTCTATAAGTCAAGATGAGTGGTTAGCTTCTCTGTTAAGAAAAAAAGAGTATGGTGTTGCAGCTGGTGGTCCAATAGGTTCCATTGCATCTTTAGCCTTTAAAGATGTTTTATACTCATTAAATATTAAGTGTGACTCTATGATTGGTCATAGTAATGGTGAAAATGCAGCATTAATATCAGCAGGTATACTAAATTTTGATTCTGAAAGTCAATTTTTGAAAATCCTTCGAATGCTATCAGAGTTCCCCCTTCGAAAGAAAAAAGATGGTGTTTATTTAGCGGTTAATAATTTTTCTGAAAAGAATTTAGAAGAGTTATTAAATAAATTTTCTAACGATGTTTTCCTAGCAATGAATAATTGCCCAGGACAACAAGTTTTATATACAAAATTGGGTGCTCGAGAATCTGTAATTAATTGTATTAAAGAAAAATATGGTTTGGTTTTTGAATTGCCAACAGATCATCCTTATCATACAAAAGCATTTGAAAAATCATTAGATTATTTAAAGACAATTTACAATCAATTTACAATTAATAAAGGAAGCATTCCTGTTTATAGTTGTGTGAATGCTTCATTTTTTCCTGATAATGAAGAGGCAATTCGAGATTTAGCTTTGCGTCAATGGGTAGAACCTGTAGATTTTCAAAAAACAATAAAAAAAGCATATGAACAAGGAGCTAGAACTTTTATTGAAGTTGGCCCTAATAATAGACTTTCGGGTTTTGTTGCAGATTCTTTAAAAGGGAAAGAATACCTTCTTGTTAATTGTAGTAAAGAAAAAACTTCAGCTCTTGATTCGATTATTGAAATGTGTGCAAAATTATGGGTGAACAATCATAATGTAGATTTTTCATATTTCATAAATAGTGAATCAGAATCAATAGAAAAAAAAGATATTATTTTTTCAAAATCAGTAACTGTTCATGAGAAAATATTTGAAGGTCATCAAAAATTAATGCAGCATTTTTTAAAAGTTAATGATACTGTGACAAAATCTTTTTTGAATAAGCTAAATATTAAATCTTCAGAAACTGATGATTTGGTAAAATTTCAAGAAATAGAGAACCTATTATTGAATGGTAAGTATAAAAAAACAAAGTTTCATCTTGAGTTTTTTGGTACTTTAGATATTTCTAAGCATAAATTAATTAGTGATCACTCAATGGGTGATACACTGCCTGTTGTCCCATTTACAGTTAGTTTAGAATTATTAGCTGAAATTGGAATGCTAGTTTTTGAGTCAAATAGTGATTTTTTATCAGTCTTCGAGGCAAGTGGAAACAAATGGTTGGATTTTGAAAAAAGCACTATTAATTTAAAAATTATAGCAGATTGGGAAATAAACAATGAAAATGAAAAAATTGTTGTTATTAAAGTTTATGATATTTCAGATAACAATAATTCTAAAATACCAGCTTTTCAAGGAAAAATAAAGTCGATTAAAAATGTAGTGCAAAAAACTTTAATTAATTTAGGTGAAATAAAAAATGAAGCTACAGTTAGCGTTTCAGATTTTTATAAAGATCATTTATTCCATGACACTTGTTTTAAAAGTATACATAAAATAAATTATTGGAATTCAAATGGTGTTGAAGCCATCTTTACAATGCCAGATTTATCAAATGCTATTAATGGAGTTTCTTTGCCAGAGTTTATAATTCCAGGCCCAATGTTAGATAGTACAGGTCAATTAATGGCATATTGGCTTTATGAATTAGGACTACAAAACTATGCAATATTCCCTTTTGAATTGGGCTCATTTTATCAGTATAGAAAATTTCCTAGCTCTGGAACTTCCATATTATGTAGAGCTAAAATTAGTAAGCAATCTACTATAATAACTGGTGATTTTGAATTTACAGATACAAAAGGTAATTTTTTAGGTAAGTTGAGTGATTTTCGATTAAGAATATTTATTCATGATTGGATTCCACCACTTTTGATGAATAAGTTAGAGAAAGGAAATCCAGAAACGCTTACTGCAGATTTCTTAAATGAAGGTGGAGGAATTTGGAAAAAAATATTAGGAAAACTGAAATTGAAAAATGAAGAATATGATTACTGGTTAAAAAAACCAGAAAACGAACAAATTAAATATTTATTAGAACTAGAAATTTCTAAATTGAACTAAATATTTAAAATATACAACCCACAAACTAATCAAAAACAAAATGGAAAAAACTAAAGCAGAAATAAGAGAAGCAATTAAAGAGATTCTTGAAGAAATGATAGAGATGTACGATTTACCAACTACAGAAATTACAGATGAGCTATTGTTAATTGAAACCTTAGGATTTTCTTCAGTTGATATTATGCATCTTTTGGCATCAGTAGATATGAGGTTTGAAAGACATTTACCTTATGATAAAATTATGCTTAAAAATGGTGAATATGTATCAGATTTAAGTTTTGGTGAAATTGTAGATTTTGTCTATGATAATTTTGACTTTGCTTCCTCAGGGCCTAAGCAAATGTCTTAAGATGAATCAATTAATAATAAGTGCAGATGATTTTGGTTTAACAGAAAGTGTTACAAAAGGTATTTCAGAAAGCATTTTAAATGGTGTTGTAACTCGTACTTCAGCTATGATGTGTACAAATGGATTTGCTTCCATAAAAAAGTATGCAAAAGGTCTTGAAGGCAAAATAGGATTACATCTTCAATTAACAGATGGAACTCCATTATTGGGCACTGAAGAAGTTTTATCACTTGTTGATTCAGATGGAAATTTTCCAAAAAAATCTAACCAATTAAGCATGGTGAACCCTATAGAGGTTGAAAAAGAATGGGAAGCTCAGGTAAAAGCTCTATTGGATTTAGGAATTACGCCAAGTCATATAGACACACATCATAATGTACATCGATTTCCAAAGGTTTTTAAGGTATATTGTTCAATAGCCAAAAAATATCAATTATCAGCAAGAGCATTATCTCCAATTATGGCTAAAAAAATTGATTCATTTGGTTTATTGGGGAGCAATTACTGTCTTGAAACTTGGTTTGGTAATAATATAACATGTAGTAATTTAATTGAAAATCTTACTAAAGCTTTTCAATCCATAAAAAATAATGGAATTGTTGAGTTGATGTGTCATCCAGGTTATGTAGATCAAAATTTAGAATCGAGATCTAGCTATTTACAAGCCAGAGAAAAAGAATTGGAAATTTTTTTAGATCCAAAATTAAAAGAGCTTTTAAAACAGAATAATATTCAACTAATTGAAGCATAAAATCAAATGCAATAAATATTTATAAATGCTAAAAAATTTAACTTTTAATACAAAACCACTTGTTGTTCATGCTCAAGGTCCACATGATAATAAACCATATTGGAAACCAATTAGAGATAAATTTTTCTCTTCACCAAAAAGAAACATAAAATTACCAGAAAACTTAACTGTTTTCACTTGGAATAATGGACACGAAGCAATGGGTATTTTCGAAAAAAGCATGGAACATCTTGGAATTCCTTGTATGATTCTTGGTGCAGGAGTAGAAAATTGGCAAAATAGCAAACATAAACCATTGTTAACCTATGAGGCATTAAAGAACATCAATACAAAATATGTTATGGGTATAGATTCTCGCGACGCAATTTTAATTGATGATCCAAATAAAATTTTACAATTATTTTTAAAGAATTTTGATTGCGATTTAGTTTTTTCTGCAGATTTAATGAATTGGCCAAACATAGCTGAATTTAAAAGATTTGAAGATAAGTGTGCAGAAGGTTTTAATTCAGATTACAAGTACTTGAATAGTGGTGCTTTTATTGGAAAAAAAGATTTTTGTTTAGAGTTTTTTAAAACAGCTTCAGAAACAGAACCAGCAAAACAAGCACCAAAAGCAGACCAAGGTATTTTTAAGCGAATTTTTATGGACTATTATCCAAAAGTACAATTAGACTACCATTGCCAGCTATTTCAAAACATAGGATTTGTATTTCGTAAAACATTAGAAATAACTGAAGATTAGAATGATAAAAGAAAAATTGATAAGTTACGAATGGGCAATTGCCATATACAAAGGAGAAACACCTTCTGAACTTAGGCCATTTTTAGAAGCATCTAAAACTGCACTCACATTTGAAGATGTGAATGATATTAAGGCAGAGTTTGTTGCAGATCCCTTTATGATTTTAATTAACAACTTATGGTATATGTTTTTTGAGGTGTTAAATGCTAAATCTGGTCTTGGAGAAATTGGGTATGCAACAAGTTACGATTGTATAGAATGGACATATAAAGAAATTGTATTAAGAGAAAAATTTCACCTTTCTTATCCAATGGTTTTCAAAGAAAATCAACAACTATATATGGTTCCAGAGACTCGTCAAGCAGGCGAAATTAGACTATATAAAGCTACTGATTTTCCTAAAAAATGGGAGCAAGAAAAAGTATTGATCAAAGGAGATTATGCAGATGCAACATTATTTAAAGAAGATAATAAATGGTGGATGTTTGCTCTAAATGGAACAAAAAATCTCCATTTGTTTTATTCAGATTCTTTATTAGGTGACTGGAAACCACATCCAGAAAATCCAATTATAGAAAATAACATGAAAACCAGTCGTCCAGCAGGAAGAGTTGTAAAAAATAACGGAAAAATTTATAGATTAGCACAAGATGGAGTTCCTCTTTATGGTAACAAAGTACGAATGTTTGAAATAACAGAATTAACGCGTAAAAATTATTCGGAGATAGAATTGCCAGAAAGTCCAATTTTAAAAGGATCTAGAAAAGGATGGAATTCAATTGGAATGCATCATGTTGATGCACATCAGCTTGAAGATAAAAGTTGGATAGCTTGTGTTGATGGGGCTAAACCACTGTTTAAGAATCTTAAAAAGTTTAAAAAGAATACAATAAAGTAAAAGAAATCAAAATGCAACAGCATAACAATAAAATATGTTTTGCAACTGGAGAGTTTTTTCCAACTGTTGGTGGACTCTCAAAATCTGCTACTAGAATTGCAAAAATGCTTGCATCTTCTGGGTTTGAAATGCATGTAGTTGTGCCCATTCAAGGAACCATTTCAAAACTTAAGATTGTTCCAGAAAAAATGGATAAACTTTTTGTTTATCAAATTCCAGTTGGCGATGACATTCTTAATTCAAATGGAATTTCTTTAATAAATGAAATTCGCAAATTAGACAAAGACATAAATTTTGATCTTTTTCATGGTTTTTTTTTACCAATGGCTTATGCATGTTGTTTAGCAATGGGTAATAATCATAGACCTTTAATTTCTAGTATAAGAGGTAGTGATGCAAAAAAATGGTCGGTACCTGCTATGAAAAATTTACTTAAATTAGTACTTAAAAAAACGAATTGTTTGACAAGTGTAAATAACAGATTGTTATCTAAACTCTTAATAGCAAGTGAAGTTAATTTAGATACTATGTTTATTAAAAACTCAATTGAATTAAACTCCAAAGAAAAATGGAATATTGATAAAGCAACTTCTGGAAAAATTGGAACACTTGGTAAGTTTCAAAAATCTAAAGAAATTAATGTTTTATTAGATTCTTATAAAAATATAAATAATAATATAAAAAGCAATTTAACTTTAATAGGTGATTTTCCTAGCAAAGAACTAAAACTAGAAAATAAAAATAAGATTGAAGCTTTACAACTTCAAGAAGAATTAACGTTAAGTGGTTTTTTAAATGAAAAAGAAGTTATTAAAAACCTAATAGATTTAAATGTTTTTGTGAGCACTTCTTCATCAGAAGGATTCCCAAATGCTTTATTGGAAGCTGCATTTTTAGGGTTGCCAATTGTTGTTGCTGCTTTTGAGGGTATTGAAGATTACTGTGAAGATGGAAAGAATGTATTAATGGTTCCTGTTGGAGATATAAAAGCAACTTCTGATGCGATTTCTTCAATATTAACAAACAAAGAATTGGCAAGAAAATTATCAAAAGGAGCAATGAAACTAGCAAAATCTTTAGCACCAGAAAAAGAAAAACAACAATGGGTTAGACTTTATAAAAACCTATTAGGAAATAACTCCCAAACAAATTTTTTAAAATAGCCGTATGTTTAAAGTAATCACATATTCTCCACTTCATTTGAAAAACACAGCATTAGCTATTGAAACTGCCAAAGCAGATAGTATAGCTTTATTTGATCTTGAGTTTTGCGAAGATTCAAAAATCGAGAAAGCAATAGAAAACCTAAAAAATACGTTAAACGTTATTCCCAAAAACACTACAATTGGCGTAAAATCACCACTAAATAAGCTATCTACCTTTAAAAGTATCATAAATTTATTAATTGGTTATAAATCAATTTTAGTGGTTAGCGATTTTGAAGGTTTAGAAAAGCAACAAGTTCTACTTCCTGATTGGATTACTAATTCTGATTTACAAATTTGGGGAGAGCTTATTTCTAAGTCACAGGAATGGTTGTTAAATGAAAAAGATATTAAATCTATAATAATTAAAGGGAATGAAGCTGGTGGAAACATAGGAGATGAATCTTCTTTTGTGTTATCATCACATTTAATTAAAAAAACAAAAAAGGATGTTTTCGTACAAGGTGGAATAGGTTTTCATTCTTCAGCAGCATGTTTTGCTGCAGGAGCAAAAGGTGTAGT
>Ga0115558_1002400_pt1 | contig 11160 bp, 8 predicted proteins | sample COGITO_mtgs_1104_4_FD_87279 | JGI IMG/M metagenome (GOLD analysis project Ga0115558, IMG submission 87279) | Pelagic marine microbial communities from North Sea - COGITO_mtgs_110426 | ecosystem: Environmental > Aquatic > Marine > Epipelagic | place: Germany:Helgoland, sampling site Kabeltonne... | reverse complement strand
GGGCGACTATAACCCTTTGTTTATATATGGTGGAGTTGGTTTGGGTAAAACTCATTTAATGCATGCTGTTGGTAACGAGATATTAAAAAACGAACCAGGAAAAAGAATAGTGTACGTTCATTCAGAGAAATTTGTCTCAGATATGGTTAAAGCTCTTCAATTGGGAGCAATGAATGAATTCAAATCATTTTACAGAAACGCTGATGCGTTGCTTATAGATGATATTCAGTTTTTTGCAGGCAAAGAGCAATCACAAGAAGAGTTTTTTCATACTTTTAATGCCCTTTTAGACAGAAACAATCAAATGATCTTAACTTGTGATAAATACCCTAAGGAAATAGATGGCCTAGAAGAAAGATTAAAATCTAGATTAGGATGGGGCCTTCCAGTAGTAATAGATCCGCCTGAACTAGAAACTAGAGCTGCTGTTCTTCTTCAAAAAGCATCATCTATGGGTGTAGAGATGCCTAATGATTGCGCTATTTATATAGCCCAAAGAATAAGGTCAAACATAAGAGAGTTAGAAGGCGCTTTAAAAAGAGTAATTGCAAATGCAAGATTTACAAATCAACCTATTGACCTAGCCTTAGTAAAAGATGCGCTCAAAGACCTATTTGTCATTTCTGCAAAAATGGTTAGCATAGAAAATATTCAAAAAACTGTTGCCGAATACTACAACATTAAACTTTCTGATCTTTTATCAAAAAGAAGAAGTAGGTCTATAACAAGGCCTAGGCAGCTCGCAATGGCTTTAACCAAAGAGTTAACAAACCACAGTCTTCCTGAAATAGGAGAAGCTTTTAACGGTAGAGACCACACAACGGTGCTTCATGCATGTAAAAAAATTGCTGAACTTAGAAAAGAAAACCCTTCACAAGAAGAGGATTACAGGAATCTTAACAGGGCATTAACTAACTAGCTTATGGACTTTTATATTACAAAAGAAGAGGTCGTAAAATCGCTTAATTCAACACTTGGTGTTGTTGAGAAAAGACAAACATTGCCAATTTTGGCTAATGTTTTGTTTGAGGTTGATGAGTCATCCTTAAGACTAACAGCTACGGATCTTGAGTCAGAAATATCAACAATATCTACAATCTCAAATTTTAAAAGCGGTGGGAAAATAACCGCGCCAGCCAAGAAGCTTAGTGAGTTGTGTAGACTTTTTAGCGATGGGTCTGAAATACATTTTTTTCTTGATGGGGATAATCTCAGAATTGAAACTAATTCAGGTAAATATAACTTAGCAACACTGCCAAGCGAAGACTTTCCTGTCTTTGAGAAAGAAGAAACAGGCGATTCTATTAATATAACGCCAAAAAATCTTAAGTCTCTTATTGGTAAAACAGCTTTTGCAATGGGCAACCAAGATTGGAGGCATTATTTAAACGGTCTATATTTATTCGTTGAGGACACTTTAGTTACTAGTGTTGCAACAGATGCTCATAGGCTTGCAATGGCAACATTACCGTTAAATGAAGGTGTTAAGGAGCAGATCACAGGAATAGTGCCCAGGAAGTCTATCAATGAAATAGGCAAACTTGTCGGTGATAGTTCTGAAAATGTTGTTTTAAAATTAGGCTCTAGCTCAATAATTGTAGACATCTCTGGAACAACCTTTGCCAGTAAACTTATTGAAGGCAAATTCCCAGACTATGAGCAAGTGATTCCTTCTGGAGATAGCTCAACACTCTCTATAAACAGAAAGCTTTTCTCTGAAAGCTTAAGTAGGGTAAGTGTATTATCCAGTGAAAAGTTTAGAGGAGTTAGAATAGTGACATCTGACAACTCAATTAATATATCAGCAAACAACCCAGAAAAAGAGCAAGCAGAAGAATCTATAGCATGCTCCTACAGTGGAGAGGCAACAGATATAGCCTTTAATGTAAATTATATTCAAGAAATTTTATCCTCTATCGATGATGACAATGTTGAAATACATTTCTTTGGCTCAAACAAAAGTTGTTTAATAACGAGTCCAGGGTCTGAAAGCTTTAAATATGTTGTAATGCCGCTTCTTATATAAGAAGACTAAATTTATTACTAAGATAAATGATTCATGATCTAACACTTAATAACTTTAGGTGCTTTTCCTCTTTGAATATAAAACTCTCTCCAGGGATCAACTTTTTCTATGGAAAAAATGGATCAGGTAAGACATCCATCCTTGAAGCAATTAATCTTTGCTCTAGTGCCAAATCTTTCAAAAGTGGAAATCTTCAATCTTTGATTTCAATAGGAGAGGAGGCGTTTAATATCAAAGGCCATGACAACACTTCAGGCTATTCTCTCGTAATTACAAAACAAAAAACCAAGCCGATATCTATATTACTCAACAACTCTAAGACAACAACAAGCAAGCTTATAAGAGAGTTTCCTTCAACATCTATTCACAACAACACATTTTCTTTTGCTGATGCCCCGCCAGACTTTAGAAGAAAGCTTTTAGATAAGTCTATATTTATTGCCGATAAACAGTTCTCGGAGACTTGGTTTAGCTATTATAGGTGCCTTAAACAAAGAAATGCCTTGTTAAAAAATGGGTCTATCATAAACATTGAGCCTTGGGAAAAAAAGCTTGCTGATCTTGGCAAAGAGCTCACAGCCTTAAGAATAAAATTCTTCAATAATACATTTTATGAATTAAAAGATCTTATAAGTAAGCTCAACAAATCACCATCGACTGACTTTTTAGAAAATATTAATATTAGCTTTTATCCAGGATGGGATCATGATGTTGAGCTAAGTGAGTTATTTAAATCCAATAGAAACAAAGACTTAAGGCGCAAATCCACTTCAGAGGGTCCTCACAAGGCTGATATTAGGTTTCTAATAGAAGATGTTGAAGCTAAACAAATTCTTTCAAGAGGCGAGCAAAAGCTTTTTTCTATACTTTGGTGTTGCGCTCAGCATGAAGTCCTTCGTAAATACCATGAAATCAACGCAGTGTTAATAATAGATGATATTAAATCAGAGCTAGATGATAGTACCTTTGAAGTCTTTTTGAACCTGCTTAATTTTCTAAACAATCAAATTATTTTTTCCTGTATAGATGATCATTTTAGTAGTAAAATAGAGGCTGATTTTAGAGAGTTTAAAAAGTTCCACGTGGAACAATTAAAGTAAAAATTTATGCCAAAAAAAGCAGAAGAAGCCACTTACGATTCATCCAATATTCAAGTTTTAAAAGGCCTTGAGGCGGTTAAAAAAAGACCAGGGATGTATATTGGTGATACGGATGATGGTTCTGGACTTCATCATATGGTATTTGAGGTTCTGGATAATTGCATTGACGAAGCAATGGCAGGTCATTGCTCTGACATTAATGTCATTATCAATAAAGATGAGTCAGTAACAGTCAAAGACAATGGAAGAGGCGTCCCAGTTGATGTCCATAAAGATGAGGGCATATCAGCTGCGGAACTTATTTTAACAACACTGCATTCAGGTGGAAAATTCGATGATAACAGCTATAAAGTTTCTGGCGGACTTCATGGTGTTGGAGTCTCTGTTGTGAATGCCTTGTCTGATAGACTGATCTTAAAAGTATGTAGAGATGGCGGAGAGTACTTTCAAGAATACAAGCACGGTGTTCCACTAGCAAAATTAAAAAAACTGGGCACCTCAAAAGAAACAGGAACTGAAATAACATTCTATCCTTCAAACACAACATTCTCATCAGTAATTTTTGAGATAGATAAGATACATAAGAGAATACAAGAATTATCTTTTTTAAATGCTGGCGTCTCAATAACTGTTACAGATGAAAGAACTGGAAAATCAAAGAAATTCAAAAATAGTGGCGGCCTTTCAAGCTATGTAACCTACTTAAAAGGCACAAAAAAACATGTAACAGAAATATTTGAATGCTCTGCTACTGAGAATGATGTTGGTGTGGAAATCGCGTTACAGTGGACAGACTCATACACAGAGAACGTACTTTGCTACACAAATAATATTCCACAAAAAGATGGCGGAACACATTTAGCTGGTTTTAGAGGAAGCCTAACAAGAGTTTTAAAGGCATTCATTAAAAAAGAGAATGCAAAAAAAACACCAACAGATCTTTTAGGAGAAGATGTTAGAGAGGGAATTGTTGCAATAATCTCAGTTAAAGTACCAGATCCTAAATTTTCCTCTCAAACAAAAGAGAAATTAGTTTCATCAGAGGTTGAAAGTGTAGTCAGTACTGTATTTAGTAATCACTTTAATGACTACCTTTTAGAAAATCCAAAAGATGCGGCAGGCATATATGCAAAGGTTGCTGAAGCAGCACTGGCCAGAGAGGCTGCAAGAAAAGCAAGAGAAATGACAAGAAGGAAGGGCGTATTAGAGATTGCAGGTCTCCCAGGTAAATTAGCCGATTGCCAGGAAAAAGATCCAGCACAATCAGAAATATATATAGTTGAGGGTGACTCTGCTGGAGGTTCTGCTAAACAAGGCCGTAATAGAAAAAATCAGGCTATTCTTCCACTAAAAGGAAAAATTATTAATGTTGAGAAAGCCAGAATAGATAAAGTTCTTGGTTCTCAAGAGGTTGGAACTCTAATTAAGGCCTTGGGTTGTGGTATAGGAAAAGACGATTTCGACATTGAAAAGCTCAGATACCATAGAATAATTATTATGACAGATGCTGATGTTGATGGATCACACATCAGGACTCTGTTATTGACTTTTTTCTATAGGCAAATGTTTGAGATTGTGGAAAGAGGGCATGTATATATAGCGCTCCCTCCTTTATATAAAATCACAAAAGGGAAAGAATTTGTTTATGCTTCAGATGAGCAACAAAAAGAGGATGCTGTTGAAGAATTCTCTAAAAATGGCGGAAGGGGTTTAGAGGTTCAGAGGTATAAAGGCTTGGGAGAAATGAATCCAGAGCAGCTATGGACTACAACGATGGACCCAGTTGAAAGAAGAATGCAGCAAGTCAATATTAATGATGTGCAAGATGCCAACCATTCTTTTGAAATGCTTATGGGAGATGATGTTGAGCCTAGAAGAGAGTTTATTGACGAAAACGCTTTAACAGTAACGGATTTAGATATTTAATTGATTTCATTGTAGGTTTTTCTAACCCACTCTTCTGATTTTTGTGTTATTTCTTTTGCGGTTTCACCTTCAATAACAGGGCCTATCTTTACTATTATCTCACCAGGATCCTTAACAAATCTTTTGTTACGCCAAAACTTACCAGAGTTATGACATAAGGGTACTACTTTGATCCCGCTCTCTATAGAAAGCACTCCACAGCTATTTGCAAACCTTTGAATACCTTTTTCTGGAGGTATTCTAGTTCCTTCAGGAAATAAAATAATCGAGTAACCCGCTTTAAGTCTTTCTACCCCTTTAATTATAACTTTCTTGAGACTACTAAATTTATTAGCCCTATTTAAGGTTATTGGTTTCATACACCTAAGTGCCCAGCCAAAAAATGGAATGAGCAATAGCTCCCTTTTTACTATACTTGTATTGGGAATAAAGAGCGTTTGAATAAAAAAGGATTCCCACTGACCTTGATGGTTTGATACAACAATACATGCATCATTTGGTATATTGCCGCGCCCCTCCACAACCCATGAAATGCCACAAAAAAACTTTAAGGCGTATAGTAAAAAAATTATCCATTTAGATGAAAAAAGTTGCAGATTTTTTGTTGAAAGAAAAGGCCTTAACAACAATATGAATATTGATACTGCTATGAGACTTATGTAGAAGACTATATTAAATAGAATACTACCAATAAGTCTCATTTATTAACCATTTATTTTTTTTATCAAATAGTCCTGTAGATTCTCAATAGCTATTGTTTCTTGAAGCATAGTATCTCTATCCCTAACTGTGGCTGTTTGATTTTCTAAACTATCAAAATCAATCGTTATACACAAAGGTGTTCCAATCTCATCATGCCTTCTATACCCTTTACCAATATTTCCAGTATTCTCTAAAATAATTCTACCTAAGTTTAACTTCTGCAAAGAATTTTTTACATTTTTTGCCAAATTAACAAGATCTTCATTATTTTTTTTGAGAGGTATCACGGCAGCTTTAATTGGAGAAAGATGAGGCTTAAGTTTCAGAACTATTCGCTCTTTGCCATTATCCAACTGTTCAAGATTATAAGCTTCATTCATTATTGCCAATATACCCCGCTCAACCCCGGCAGATGGCTCAATTACAAAAGGTACAACCCATTTATTTGTTTCTTGATCTTGTATTGCTAGCCTTGTATTAGATGAGTTGTTATCCATAACATTGGCTGATATGTTAAGTTCTTCTTGATTTTTTGTATGAGACCCTAAATCAAAATCTGTTCTATTTGCTATGCCCTCAAGCTCTTCAAGACCATGAGGAAACTTATACATAACATCTATGGTTCCTTTTGAATAATGGGCTAATTCATTTTTAGGCACATCATATAATTCAATATTTTCTGAACAAACACCCTGCTGTTCCCACCAGGATAATCTTATTTCGACCCACTTCTTGTGCCATTCCTCATCTGTGCCCGGAATTACAAAAAACTCTAATTCCATTTGCTCAAACTCTCTAACTCTAAAAATAAAATTCCTTGGGGTTATTTCATTTCTAAAGGCTTTGCCTATTTGAGCTATACCAAAAGGTAATGTTTTAGAAGAAGAATCAACAACATTTTTAAAGTTAGTAAAAATTTGTTGTGCTGTCTCAGGTCTCAAATATGCAAAAGAATCTCCATCATCAATTGGCCCAACGTTTGTTTTAAACATTAAATTAAAAGGCCTTGGTTCTGTAAGGTCTTTAGATCCACAGCCTGGGCATTTATCATCTTCTAATAAATCACTTCTCCATCTTGATTTACATTCACGACAGTCAACCATAGGGTCTGAAAAAGTGTCTTCATGCCCAGAATATTTTAAAACAGTAGGATTTGATAAAATTGATGCATCTAAGCCTTCAATATTATCATTTTCATATATCATTGAGCTCCACCAAGCCTGCTTAAGGTTGTTTTTAAGCTCTACACCAAGTGGACCAAAGTCATACATACCCTGCATACCGCCATAAATTTCACCAGATTGGAAAATAAAACCCCTTCTTTTGCATAAAGATACTAGGTCATCCATTGTTTTTGCAGTCAATTCAATCTCCTATACTAAAAAGTAACAAATGTTCTTTTTAATCATATTGTAATTTATATTAAATAAACCTATATTGTATTAAGCCTATAATGATTATATATCAATCAGACCACATACAAGCACTATGAAAGCTTTATTTTATTTTTTAACTATTCTTCCCATAAGCCTCATAAGGTATTTAGTTGTTTTTATTATATTTTGCCGTCTTCATATAAAAAGTAATCTTTACAGAATAACACTTATAAATATTAATTTATGTTATCCAGACTTAGATGACCATCAAAAAATTAAATTAGCCAATGATAGCGTTATTGAAACTATTATAAGTGGATATGAATCCATGCTTTCATGGTCCAGGCCAATCCATAAAGCTGGTAATAATATTTTTAAAGTAGAAAACAATTTTTTATTAACAAGGAATGTTTATAACAAACAAGGCTTAATAATAATTGCAATTCACAACCGTAGTGTTGATATGTTGCTTAAATGGATTAATTCAAAAACAAATACGACAACTCTTTATAAAAAAATAAAAAACAAAAAACTTAATAACTTTGTTCGAAAAGAGAGAGAAAATAATAATAGTAAAACTTACGAAACCAATATGAATGGAGTTAGAAAAATATATAAATCTCTTCTATCTAATCAAGTAGTTTGCTTAGCTGCTGATCAAGTTCCTCAGGCAGGCATGGGAGAATATATAAATTTATTTAATAGAGAAGCTTATACAACAACTCTCGCCTCTTCACTGGCAGTAAAAACACAAAAGCCTGTAATATATTGCTGTATGAATTCAGACCAAAGCAAGTTATGTATTACGTTAAGAACTTGTAACGATAGTATTTATAATGAAAGTAAGTGCACACTATCTATGAATCAGAGCATTGAAGATCTAATCAATATAAATCCAAAAGATTACTCATGGGAATACAAAAGATTTAAAAAAGCTCAGCCAAAAAATACTGATCCATATATTTATATTTAAATTATTTATTCCAAAAGGCAGGAGTTAACAAGACAAGCAAAGTAAAGATTTCAAGCCTACCCAAAATCATTGCAAAAGATAATATTAATTTGCCTGCTGGAGAAACAGATTGATAATTGCTAGATACATCACCCAGTCCAGGACCAAGATTATTTAGGCATGCTCCTATTGCAGAGAATGCAGACTCAAAATCCATTCCTGTAATCAGTAGAGAGAGAAAAAGTATTACGAAAGAAATAACATATATAGAAAAAAATCCCCATACAGATGATGCAACTGAATCATCCACACTCTTGGTTCCTATCTTTAAACTTATCACAGCATTGGGGTGAATCATCTTTTTAAGAGTTATGTATGCATAATTAATAATAATTAAAACTCTCCATGCCTTTACACCTCCTCCAACAGATCCTGAACAAGCTCCAATAAAAGCACCAATTAAAAGAAGAAATCCAATTGACGGCGACCACCCAGAAGTATCACCAACCGAAAAACCTGTTGTTGTTATTATGGATACAGATTGAAACAAAAGCTCACTGGTAGAGGCATCACTATTAAAGGAAAAGAAATTAATAGCTACTGTAATTATAAAAATAAGCATTATTACCGATATAAAAAACCGCAGTTCTGGGTCATAAAAGTATTTAAGTGGCTTTTTCATGTAAAAAGCAAAATAATGGAGGGTAAAGCTAAGAGCTGACAGCAGCATAAATAATATGCATACAGCTTCTATGGCGCTGTTATTAAAATATCCAATACTAAGGTCGTGTGTTGAAAAGCCTCCAATAGAAACCGTACTAAGGCTATGAGAAATAGCATCAAACGCTGTCATTCCAGCAATAAAGTATAAAAAGGCACAGGCCAAAGTTAAAACTAGATATATTGCCCACAAGGCTTGAGCAGTTTCCTTGATCCTTGGAGTAAGTTTCTGATCATTCATTGCTCCAGGTATTTCAGCTTTATAGAGTTGGCCACCACCAATGCCCAGAAGCGGCATAACAGCTATTGCTAAAACAATTAAGCCCATTCCTCCCATCCACTGAAGAAGCTGTCTATAAAATAAAATTGATTGAGGGAGCTCATCTAGACCAGATAAAACAGTTGCTCCTGTTGTTGTTATACCTGACATTGACTCAAAAAAAGCATCAACTAGCGACATACCGCTCAAGTAAAAGGGTATAGAGCCTGCAGCAGAAAGGATTAACCAAAAAAAGGTAATTATTATAAATCCATCGCTTTGGCTGAGATCAGTAATAGATCCTTTAGTGAGATACCACCCCAAAAGACCAAAAGTAAAAACAAGAACGAAGGTTGTAATAAAAATATTGAGACTTGTGTCCATATAAACCCATGAAACAATCATTGGGAATATAAAAGAAGTGCTAAAAAACATTACAAGAATGCTAAAAAGGTTAATTATAGATTTAAGATTCATTATGAAGACTTAAATAATGCCTCAACTTCGCCCATCATGTTTTTATCTGATAAAAATACTATTAAGTGATCATTTAATGCAAGATCAACGCTTGCATTAGGCATTATTACATCGCCGTGTCTAATAATAGCTCCAATCGAACAACCTTCTGGTAAAGGAATATCCTTAATTGGGTTACCAAAAAGAGGGGATGTATATTCATTTGCATGAACTATGCCCTCTATAGCCTCTGCACCTAGATCTGTTTTAAGAATTACTTCTTGCGCCACATCGCTATCTCTTAGGTCTTGAAGCACTGAAGAAACAGTAAGTCTATAAGGGGCAATATAAATATCAATAAAACCAGGCACCAATCCAAGATACGATGGATTATTTAGAATAATCATGGTTTTCTTTGCACCCATTTTTTTTGCAAGAAGCGAAGACATAACGTTTGTCTCATCATCGTTAGTTAAGGCACAAAAAAGGTCAATGTTAGCTATATTTTCACTTTTCAATAAACTTTCATCAGTTGCAGAGCCACATAAAACTATTGTTTTTTCTAAATCTCTTGATAAAGAGCTGCATCTATCAGCATTTGAATCAATTAATTTAACTTTATATGTCTTTTCAAGATCTTTTGCTAATGAAAATCCTATTTTCCCACCGCCAACAATCATTATTCTTGAATAGGAGTCTTCATGATTTCTAAATTCTTCAACAATAGGCTCTATATTAGCCTCTGAGGAGATAAAATATACCTCATCATTCTCTTTAATAACCGTATCGCCTTGCGGAATAAAGGGCTTACCCTTTCTATATATTGAAGGAATATATGCATCTACATCAGGGATATCATCTTTTATATGCTTTAGTTCTCTACCAACTAGCTTGCCTTTCTTCTTTGCCTTAACAGAGACAAGTTTAACTTTGCCCTCTGCAAATTCTTCAATTTGTTCTGCACCTGGATGTTTTATTAGCTCAATTAGATGGGAGGTAACCTCATTTTCTGGACTAATTGGAATATCAATAATCCCCTCACCAAAAATATCTAATTGATTTATGTATGAGTCATCTTTAAATCTACAAATTGTTTTTTTAACATTAAATGCATTTTTAGAAATCTGACAAGCAATAATATTTGCATCATCATTTGAGGTTACTGCAATTACAATTGTGTCTTCATCAAGACCTGATTTTTTTAAAGTAAGCAAAGATGAGGCATTGCCCTCAACTGTCATTATGTCCAACTTATCTTCAAGATCTGAGAGCCTATCTTTATTTTGATCAACAATCAAAACTTGATAATTACTTTTAGACAAATTTCTTGCAAGGCTTCCGCCTATTCTACCGGCGCCTAGAATTACTATTTTCATAATGAGTAAATTAAACCTCTTTTTAGCTAATTAAAAGGTTTCTGTATAAATAATTTTTAAACAAAGAAACTTTTATAAGCATTAAAGGCATCAGAAGAGGAGATAATTTTTTTGCCTGGAAACTGTAAGTAAGTAATCACTATTACTTTAGTACTAGTATTTATATATAAACCCGATGAATCAAATTTAAAGATATTTCCAGGCCTTTTAGATGAAATAATATCAGATACTGTCATTTCACAAATTTTAATTCTTATATCTTTATAG